>JACCDG010787375.1_pt1 | contig 14412 bp, 11 predicted proteins | sample 7442471 | NCBI WGS metagenome assembly JACCDG01 (sample SAMN15323444, study PRJNA562643) | freshwater metagenome | isolation source: river surface water | place: USA:Blue River Watershed | collected 2017-08-17
GGTACCGCCATCCCGTTGAGGGATGTTGTTGGTGAAGCAGAGCACAGATTCGTTGTAGCTCTCGTTCCACTGCATCGCCACTTCAACACCCACGTTGGTGCCGTGTTCAGACACCTTGTCGCCTTGTGCATGGAAGACGTTGGGGTTGAGGATCTTCTTGCCTGTGTTGATGAATTCCACAAAGCCTTTGACGCCACCGGCGTAGGCGAAGTTGTCTTCCTTGTTGTTGCGCTCGTCGATCAGACGGATCTTGACGCCATTGTTCAGGAAGCTCAGCTCGCGCAGGCGCTTGCTCAGAATTTCGTAGTGGAAGTCGATGTTGGTGAAGATCTCTTCATCGGGCAGGAAGTGAACCTCGGTGCCACGCTTTTCGGTGTCACCAATGATCTTCATGGGGCTGATTTCAAAACCATCGCGCATTTCCAGCTGACGGTCTTGAGGGATGCCCTTGCGGAATTCGATGTGATGAACCTTGCCTTCACGGCGCACCGTCAAGCGCAACCACTTGGACAGCGCGTTCACGCAGGACACGCCCACGCCGTGCAAACCGCCGGAGACCTTGTAGCTGTTCTGGTTGAACTTGCCACCAGCGTGCAGTTCGGTCAGTGCGATTTCAGCAGCCGAGCGCTTGGGCTCGTGCTTGTCGTCCATCTTCACGCCAGTCGGGATACCGCGGCCGTTGTCGGACACGCTGATCGAGTTGTCGGTGTGGATGGTGACGATGATGTCGTCGCAGTGACCTGCCAGGGCTTCGTCGATGGAGTTATCGACCACTTCGAAGACGAGGTGGTGCAAACCGGTGCCGTCAGACGTGTCGCCGATGTACATGCCCGGACGCTTACGAACAGCCTCCAGCCCTTCCAGAATCTGGATGCTGCCTTCGCCATAGCCGGTGTCGGCTGGTGCTGCGGGTTGCTGATCGGGATTTGGCGTCACGTCGCTCATTGATGGGCCCTGGAATGAAAAAAGAGCCCCGACATGGTCGTCAGGGCTCTGGGATTTTACCTTGTTTCCCCAGACGGCCCGGGGGAGGCAGCTTAGGCGGTGCAGCCGTCAGTTGTAAGACGTGAACGGCGTGCGACAACGCCAATGAAGATCAAGCCAAAGGACGTCAATGCCAACGAAGTGGGTTCTGGAACGGCGACCACGTTTGCCGACACAAGAAGCGACGAAACCGTGTTTTGTCCACTGGCGGCAGAAAGTCCAAAAGAGATTCGCTTGCCATCGAAGCCCATGCCCATGGGTGTGTTAACGACGAGTTGCCAATCACCGGCTTCGTTAGCGCTGATATTTTGATGAAAATAGCTTACATCCGGATTTAGCTGGCTACTAATGTCAAAAAATAAATTTACGCCCTGACCTGCATTTTGGCTATGACCTGTGAATGTGAATGAAAAGCTGGTGTGCTCAGGGTCAATCAATTCTGTGTAGAGCCCGCCATTTTGAGCTCCACTGCCATAAATAAATGCTTTCCGAGTTACTGGGCCGTATCGGGTCAGCCCCTGGACTTCGCCAATAGGTAGTTCTTTCAAGCCAAATCGCAAGGAGCCATTTTCAGCAGTCAGATCGGCGAGGGAAAATGCAGCATCTGCGCAACCTGTAAATTCACAACCAGGTCCGGTCTGACTTTTTGAAATTCCCAGCATGAACCAATTGGAGCCCTCAGGCGTTGTCTCCCACACATTTGTGCCAATTGAACCTGCCGCATTTTTAGCAATTACAGCATTGCTGAAGTCATAAGTGGTTTGCGCTTGTATTGCCGTAGCGCTAACCAAACACGCAATGCCTGCAAAGGCTCGCAAGTAATTTTTCATATGAAACCTCCTGATTGATTTTTGGAGTTTCATCCTAGATCTTCACCTTTATTTTTTATATAGAGGTTGACGCTTTAGATTCCTTGTCTTTGTCAGTGAATGAATCGGCATAGGGGGCCTCCATTCTTGGAGGCACCCCTGCCACACCACCCGGCATGCGGGTCCGCACCGGGCGGTTCAAGAGCTTGAGGTCAGGAGATTCTGGGCAGGCCCAGCCGGTCGAAGTATGCGATGGTCAGCACCGTCTTGAGCAAGCCGTCACTGTTGCGCCACCAGCGGCGACTGTTGCCCGCCACTTGTTTCGCCACACCGTCTGCCGCCCCCCAGAACTTTGAGTTCCCGGTAGATCGCGCTTGACCTTTTCCAGTGCTTGAGCTGAATCGCTCGCAGTCGGTGGCGCAGCCATTCGTCCAGCCCTCGCCAGACCTTGGGCGTTTGCGCCAGAGCGAAGTAAGCTTTCCAGCCCAGCAGGTAAGGCCGCAGCCGCTCCACCACCTGCACCATGCTGCACCCGCCTGAACGGCGTGTGAGTTGCCTGATCCGGGCCTTGAAGTTGCCCAGCGCCTTGTGGGCCACTGCACATTTGACTTCTCGGCCTTTAGCCACCCACAGTGCGTAGCCCAGGAACTTGCGCCCCACGGCGCTACACACCGCGCTCTTGGCTTCATTGATCTGAAGCTTGAGCTCGCCATACAGCATCCTGAGCCAGCCCAGCACCCGCTCGCCCGCCTTCACGCTGCCCACATAGACGTTGCAGTCGTCGGCATAGCGCGCAAAGCTATAGCCTCGCGCCTCCAAAGCCTTGTCCACATCATCGAGCAGCACGTTGGCCAGCAGCGGACTCAACGGCCCGCCCTGCGGCGTGCCCTGGTCTCGCTCGATCACCACCCCGCCATCCATGATCCCGGCGTTCAGGTACGCGCGAATGAGCCGCAGTACTGCAGCATCATCAATGCGTCTCTTGAGCCGCTCAATCAGAATGTCGTGGTTCACCCGGTCAAAGAACTTGGCCAGGTCCACGTCCACCACCACGCGCTTGCCAGACTGCACATACGCCCGGGCGGCCTTGACCGCATCATGCGCACGCCTGCCCCGACGGAACCCGTGGCTGTGGTTGCTAAAGGTAGGATCGATCAGCGGCTGCAGTACTTGCAGCAGTGCTTGCTGGATCAGCCGATCCAGCACCGTCGGGATCCCCAGCTCGCGCTGGCTACCGTCCGGCTTGGGGATCATCACCCTTCGTACCGGCCGGGGCCGGTACCGTCCCGCCAACAGCTCTTGTCGGATGTCGGGCCAACTCGTTTGCAGCATGCGCACCGTTTGCTCGATGCCGAGCCCGTCCACCCCCGCTGCGCCTTTGTTGGCCTTGACCCGCTTCCAAGCCGCTTGCAGGTTCTCTCTCGTCAGCGCCGCATCCAGCAAGCCGCCAGGGCCCGCTTTCTCCTTTGCCAACCCTGTGCCCTGGTGCTCACCGGGCGGGCCGCAGGCTTCGTCGCTGACTGGATCACGCACAGCTTCACCGCGCGCTACGCCCGCCCGCTCGGCTGTCGCCGACATCTGACGCATGGCCTTTGACATCCCTCGTGTCCTCGGTCACTCACTCTCGTTCGGTCCTTCGCGCTTTGGCTGCGACCTCATCGGCCCGCTACCAGCACTACTACGACCTTTGCTGACTTCTCGCTCCAGCACTGCTGTCGCCCTTTCAGGCATAAGGCGAGATCTCCCCAGGTAAGAGTCGCACTCCTTCACCGCGCAACCGCCGGATTTACGTCGCCTGACCCTTGATCACGAGAGCTTCGCGCTTTGTTGCCCGCTCGCCCTGGTCGGCTCCGCCTTCTATCCGATTCAGGGCTCTGGGATTTTACCTTGTTTCCCCAGAAGGTCCGGGGAGGGTGCTTAGGCCATACCGGCTTCAGTTGCAAGACGTGAACGGCGCGCGACAGCGCCAATGCCAACAAGACCCAGCGCCATCAAGGCATAGGTGCTGGGTTCTGGGATGGCAGGAATTGGATCGACGGGTTCGAGATCAGGTATTGCATCAATCTGCGTATTGATACTGGCTACGAAACTGAACGAAAACGTACCGCTTACGTCAGTGCCTGAAAAATTTTGAATACCGGCGTGAAGAAACTCAGACTGAGTATCTTGAACATTGATCCATTCTTCACCAGGCGTGAGAGATACCAGGCGTTCTAAACCAGAAGACGCTGAATCACCGATGGTGACCATCAGATCCTGGGCTGAATCATATTGATCAAAAGATGCGCTGAACTCGGCGCTCACATCAGTAAACAACGTGGCATATTTTCTTTGATCTGCCAAACTTTGCTCAAAGCTGGTGCCACTGAGCAAACTGCCGTTGACCCGCACCGAAAAATCTGCTGTCGCTTCAATCGCCAGACCCGTGTTGGCTGACAGGGTGAAGCCAAAATCATTCGCCCTGGGTACGGGTACCCCATATTGAGGATCGACGTCTGAACCGTAAAGATGGCCTGTTAAAGCCAACGTGTTAACTGCCGCACCATTTTCAAAGTCACTGGCGAACGCCTTGACAGCGGCAATCCGTTGAGATGCGTCGAAGCTGATGAACGCTGAGCCATCTCCACTGGAATATGAGCTGGGTGGGGCAGAAAAAACTCCGCCAGGCAAGGTGACGACGCTGTCGTGAGGCAGATAGCCATCGTTGTCCAGTCGGCCAACAGCGGTTGCCAGGACGCTCGTCGGGCTGAACTGGATCCAAGGCGTGATGCCATCGGTCTGGTCCAGGTCGATCAAACGGTAGCTCAACCCGGTCAGCGTTCCAAAAGCTTCTGCAACAGGGGTGGCGGCGTAGGCACCGCTACTGACAGCACAAATAACTCCAGCGGCCAGCAAAGTGGCTCCCAATCGGTACAACCGCATGTTTTCCTCCTCCCATATTTAATTTAATGTGAGGCAAACAATACCTTTGATTGGACGAAGTGCAAATGACCATTTGTGGCCAACCTACTCTGGGTGACGCATTTTGGTCCGTCTTGTTGACTGCGGTTGTATTCGTACCCTGTGCCAGACAAAATAGAAAACGGCCCCTAAAAAGGAGCCGTTGAAACATGGTGGGCAGACGCGGTTAAATGCGCATCGGCATCACAACGTACTTGAAGCCTTCAAATTCGGGGTTGGTGATCAGGGCTGAACTGTTGGCGTCTTGCAGGGACACGGTGACCATGTCCTGGCTCATGTTGGCCAGCACGTCCATCAAATACCCAACGTTAAACCCGATCTCGAAGGTGTCACCACCGTAGTCGATTTCAAGTTCTTCCTTGGCCTCTTCTTGCTCGGCGTTGCTCGATGCAATGCCCAACAAGCCTGGCGCGAAGTTCATGCGCACGCCTTTGAACTTTTCGCTGGTCAGGATGGCGGCACGTTGCAAGCTGGACAGCAAGGTGGTGCGGCCAATGGTGATGTGGTGCTTGTGATTTTTTGGAATGACGCGGTTGAAGTCTGGGAATTTGCCTTCGACCAGCTTGGTCACAAATTCAAGACCACCGAAGTTGAACTTGGCCTGGTTACCGGCAAAGCGCATTTCGATCATTTGCTGGGCTTCGTCATTGCTGCCGCCCTTGGCATCGTCCTTGAGCAAGCGTTGCAGCTCCAGCACGGTCTTGCGCGGCAGGATGACTTCCTGCTTGGGCATGTCGACTTCCAGGTTCGCTTGAGCCAAAGCCAGACGGTGGCCGTCAGTGGCGACCAAAGTCAGGCTGTTGCCTTCAGCGACGAACAAGATGCCGTTGAGGTAGTAACGGATGTCGTGCACAGCCATCGAGAAGTGCACTTGGCTGATCAAGTTTTTCAGCGTTTTCTGTGGAACGCTAAACGCAGGACCGAAGTCTGCGGCTTCTTGAACCAAAGGAAAGTCTTCAGCAGGCAACGATTGCAGCGTAAAACGGCTTTTGCCGCCTTGCAGGGTCAACTTGGACTGGTTGGCTGTCAAGGACACCGTTTGATCGCTGGGCAGGCTTTTAAGGATGTCCATGAGCTTCTTTGCGCCCACGGTGATGGCGAAGTCGCCTTCATCCCCATCCAACTGAGCTCTGGTGCGCACTTGGATTTCCAGATCACTGGTGGTGAGTTCCACATTGGCGCCTGATTTGCGAATCAGGACGTTTGCCAAGATGGGCAGCGTGTGGCGACGTTCAACGATACCGCCAACTGATTGCAGGGCGGAGAGAACTTTTTCCTGAGCTGCTTTCAAGACAATCATTTCATTCTTTCAAATTGGTCGTCGTAGTAGAGGGCGACTTTTTCTGTGTACAACGTTATTTTCTCTTGTTCCATCAACGATTTAGGCTTAGGACAAGCCTGTGGATCGCACCCTTGATCGTTTTGGGGACAACTGACAACAACTTTCAAAAATCAACAAGTCCTGTGGATAAGCAGGTGCTTGTCCTTTTTTTATCCACAGACCTGTTGGCTTGACGTGCCAACACAACCTGTGGTTGTAACTCAAAAATGGGGTTTTGCAGGGTGTCAGCCCTTTAGGGTCTGCTCTAAGACATGCAACTGTTGATTCAGTTCAGAGTCTTTGCTGCGGTCCCCGGAGATCTTGCGACAGGCATGCAACACGGTGGTGTGATCGCGTCCGCCAAAGAGTTCGCCAATTTCAGGCAAGCTCTTTTGCGTCAGTTCTTTGGCCAGGTACATGGCGATCTGACGGGGGCGAGCAATCGAAGCGGGGCGCTTCTTGCTGTACATGTCGGCCACTTTGATCTTGTAGAAGTCGGCCACCGTTTTTTGAATGTTCTCGACACTGATCTGGCGGTTTTGAATCGACAGCAGGTCTTTCAACGCTTCGCGGGCCAGGGTGATCGTGATCTCTTTGTGGCTGAACTTGGCAAAGGCCAGTACTTTACGCAGGGCGCCTTCCAGCTCGCGCACGTTGGCGCGCACGTTCTTGGCCACGAAGAAGGCGACGTCTTCCGGCATGTCGATGCCTTCCTGGAAGGCCTTCTTGATCAAGATGGCCACGCGCATTTCCAGCTCGGGCGGCTCAATCGCCACAGTCAGGCCGGCGTCAAAGCGGGATGTCAGTCGTTCATCGATGTTGACCAGACCCTTTGGATAGGTGTCGCTGGTCATGATGATGTGGGCCTTCTTGGCCAACAGCGCTTCAAAGGCGTTGAAGAATTCTTCTTGTGTACGGTCTTTGCCAGCGAAGAACTGCACGTCGTCGATCAGCAGCAAATCAAGCTGGTGGTACTTGGCCTTGAGCTCGTCAAAGGTTTTGCGCTGGTAGTTCTTGACCACGTCGCTGATGAATTGCTCAGCGTGCAGGTACAAGATACGTGCGTCGGGCTTGTCAGCCAGAAGGGCGTTGCCCACCGCATTCATCAAGTGAGTCTTACCCAGGCCCACACCGCCATAGATGAACAAGGGGTTGTACATCTGCCCGGGTGCGCCGGCCACATGCAAGGCAGCTGTGCGCGCCATCTGGTTGGCACGACCTGGAACCAGTGTGTCAAAGGTCAATGCGGGGTTGAGCCCCATGACCTGGGGGTGGCCACGGCTGGGCGCAGCTTGTTGAGGGCTGTAATGCCCTGTGGATAAGCTGTTTGTTTGTGGCGCACTGGCTTGTGCCGCTTGCAGCGCTTGTGAGTTGGCAGGCAAGGCGCGTGCAGGCAGGACCACACCGGTGCGAGCGGCCGCAGCGGGGCGCAAAGCCAAGGCCAGATCCAGGCGAATGGCACCACCACTGAGTTCAGTGAGGATGGCTTCCAGGCGGGTGCTGTACTGGGTACGGACCCAGTCCAGAATGAATCGGTTGGGGACGCGGACCGACACTTGTGTGGCGCCATCGATCACGGCAACGTCTGCCGCAGGCAAGGGACGAATCCACGTATTGAACTGCTGTTCAGGCAATTCGGTTGCCAGTTGTTCGAGCGCACGAGGCCACAAAGAACTCAGGTCGGACGGCTGGGGAACGGGTAATTCGGCGGCGCTCATGTTGTGAACAAGTGCTGGGCTGGGGGGCGAATTCTAAGCGCCAGATGCCCGGTTGGGAACAGGTTATCCACAGATTTTTACCCAGCTTATTCCGTGCTTGATTCACAGCCCTTGTCGATAAGCCATTGACCAATGTGCAAAAAGCTGCTGTAATCGCGGGTTCTTCCGGTTTGTAATTTCCGGGAACCCCCACGGCAATTGCATCGGCGGGGTGACATCACAAGATGAAGGATCATCATGAAACGCACTTATCAACCTTCCAAGACCCGCCGCGCTCGCACCCATGGTTTCCTGGTGCGCATGAAGACTAAGGGTGGCCGCAAGGTCCTGAACGCTCGCCGCGCCAAGGGCCGCAAGCGTCTGGGTCTGTAATCGGCTCACGTCGATTTGGTCTGTTTGACCGGGGTCATCTGATGACCCTCGTCGACTCCAATCACTGACTGCTGTGCGTCGCCCAAGCCTGAAAGCCGCTGACTTTCAGAAGGCATTGGGTACACGCCCAGTGGCTCGCACGAATCATTTCGTGCTCCATACCCTGCTTGCGACTGAGGGGATTACCCCTTCTCCAGAGCAAACAGATCCCAAGTTATCAACAGACGCGACCGAACTGGTCGAGGTGCCTGTGGATGACTGGCGATTGGGTGTGGTCTTTCCCAAGCGGCTTGCACGCCGTTCGGTCACGCGATCCCTTCTGAGACATCAGGCTCGTGAAGCCTTGCGTCGTCATGCTCCGGCCGTTTTGGCATCGGGGCGCTTTGGCGTGGACGTTTCAGGTTGGGTGGTGCGTTTGCGCGCACCTTTTGATCGCAAAGAATTTCCAAGCGCTGCATCTGAAGCGCTCAATGCCGTCGTTCGCCAGGAGCTGGACGAACTCTGGTCACGTCTGATCCAGAAGAAGGCACAATCATGAAGGCCGTGATGTCTGCCGTGGTAGGCTGGCTCTCGCGCGCCATCAATGCGGTTTTGATGGGGGTGGTCAAGGCATATCGGTTTTTCCTCAGCCCTTGGTTGGGGTCGGCTTGCCGGTTCACGCCCACCTGTTCCCAATATGCTTTGCAAGCGCTGGATCGCCATGGCCCGGCAGCGGGTTCTTATTTGGCTGCCCGGCGTTTGCTGCGTTGTCACCCGGCTTGTGCGGGTGGCCATGATCCCGTACCGGAACAAGCGCCTCGCTTGTTTTCTTTTTCTAAACCCTCGTCGGATTCACCTCGCTCATGAACGATATGCGTCGCACCTTGCTGTGGTCGGTGTTCGCCTTCTCGCTGCTGATGTTGTGGGATGGTTGGTTGCGTCACACCGGTCAACCTTCTTTGTTTGCTCCAGCACCTGTGGTGGCTGAGGCGCCTGCGTCTGGTGCCTCTAGCGCGTCGGGCGTGCCGGCCGCAGCCACAGCGTTGCCAGGTGCAGTGGCTGCTGCTTCGGCGGCTCAAGCAGCGTCTGCACCGGCTGCTGTACCGCATGAATTGGTGACCATCACCACCGATGTGGTCAAGGCCACGGTCGATTCGCACGGCGGCAGTCTGGTCAAGGTTGAGTTGCTCAAGCATCTGGACCAGGAAGACAAGACCAAGACCATGGTGGTGCTGGACAAGACCGCCACTCACACTTATGTGGCTGAGTCGGGTCTGATTGGTCAAGCGGCCGGTGAGGCTTTGCCCAATCACACGACTGCGTTCACAGTGGTGAGCCAGGGCCGTGAGTTGGCCAATGGCGCTGACACGCTGGAGTTGAAGTTGGAATCGGTGCCAGTCAATGGCGTCAAGCTGGTCAAGACTTATACGTTCAAGCGCGGTGAGTACGCCATTGCTGTCAAGCAAGACGTGGTCAATGCGTCTGCCGCTGCGATCAAGCCTCAGTTGTATTTGCAGCTCGAGCGTGATTCCAGCGCGCCTCAAGCGGCTGAAGGCCCAGCTTTCATGGGCGGTCCAGTGGCTTACACGGGTATGGCCATTTACAACGCCAAGGGCAAGTACCAGAAGGCTGAGTTTGCTGACATCGAATCCAACAAGGTTGAATTTGAGAAGGTAGACGACAGTGGCTGGGTGGCCATGGTGCAGCACCACTTTGCATCGGCCTGGCTGCAAAACGACAAGGTGCAGCGTGAGTTCTATACCAAGAAGGTCGCCACCAACTTGTATGCCACGGGCATGTTGTTCAACCTGGGTGATGTGGCTGCCGGTCAGACCAAGTCATTTGAGAGCACCTTGTTTGTGGGCCCGCAAGAAGAAAACAACTTGAAGGCTTTGGCCCCTGGTCTGGAATATGTGAAGGACTATGGCTGGACGCACATCATGGCTGCGCCGCTGTTTTGGTTGCTGGACAAGTTGCACGGCATGCTGAGCAACTGGGGCTGGGCAATTGTGGCTTTGGTTGTGTTGCTCAAGGCAGCGTTTTATTGGCTGAACGCCAGTGCTTACCGTTCGATGGCCAAGATGAAGGCCTTGAACCCACGCATTCAAGCCATGCGTGAAAGCATGAAGGATGACCCGCAGAAGATGCAGCAGGAAATGCTGAAGATCTACCGCGAAGAGAAGGTCAACCCGATCGGTGGTTGCTTGCCGATCTTGATCCAGATCCCGGTGTTCATCGCGTTGTACTCGGTGTTGTCGTCGTCGGTTGAGATCCGTAACGCACCTTGGATTGGCTGGATCACAGACTTGTCGGTGAAGGACCCATACTTTGTATTGCCTGCATTGATGACCCTGTCGACTTTGCTGCAAACCTGGTTGAACCCCACGCCACCTGATCCGATTCAGGCCAAGATGATGTGGATCATGCCGCTGTTGTTCAGCGTGATGTTCTTCTTCTTCCCTGCCGGTTTGGTGCTGTACTGGTTCACCAACAACGTGTTGTCGATTGCCCAGCAGTGGATGATCAACAAGCAGTTGGGTGTGCAAAACTAAGTTTGCATCTAACCTGAAAAATGAAAGCCGCCTGATGTGATGTCAGGCGGCTTTTTTGTTGGCTTGGTGTGTTGTGACTTTCAGAGATCAAACACGACTTTGACTTGCGCATCCAACGCAGACTTGTCGATGAAGCCGATGACGTTGGGATTGCTGGCGGCCAGTTTTTTGAACTCGTTGGCATCAGACAGTTCTCGTGGGCCGCTGCCTGCACCGGTGAAAGTCAGTCGGGCCCAAACGGATCGTGCTTGTGAGTCTGTTTTGCCCAATACCTTCAACAGAAACTCGTCTTTGGATGGGCTGTTGGAGATCATGGTGGTGAGCGCGACATCTCCATTGGGGAAGTCTTTGCTGCGGCCCATGTAGAGATCCGAGATTTGAGTTTTCGTCAGGTTGCCGACCGCGCTGCGTGCGCCGACGACAACGACGACGTCGGCTTGTGCCTGGACAACGAGGCTGGAATGTCAAAGGACAAGGCCGGGTTGGTGCCATACGTTGGGTGATCTACTCGGTAGTGGTCCCATTGGACTTTCAGTGCAAATTTGGGCGCGAAGTCCCATCGCAGTCCTGCGCCAAACTGTGTGCGATCACCTCGGCCCAGTCCAACAAACGAGTCGTTGTAAAACTGGATGGTGGCTGTGGCGGGGGAGGATGCGGGCTGCAAGCCCAGGTCTGATTCAGTGATGTGGAAGTGGCCGACCATGACGTACGGCGTCCAGGTATGGATGCGCTTTCCTGCCATGGCATACCAGCCTGCAGCCTCGGGTACGAGAATGGAGTTGCCTGGACGGGTTGCGTATTCCGCCTGAAAAACGTAGGTGTCGTCGTCAAAAGCCACGCCTAGGGTCTGGATGCGGGCTTTGGCATTGGAGAGAACGAGGCGTTCGTTCAAGACCGATGCGCAATTGGTGCATGCCACGCTGGTTTTCAGTGCGTCGACTTTGGCTGCTACCGAGGTTGCCAGGGTGACGTCTGCTTTCAAATCGGTGATGCCTGCTCTGACGGTCCATGGGCCATGTGTGTAACGTGCCCCCAAACCCAATACTTGTTTGGCATCGTATTGGGCGGTGATGTTGGCCACTTTGGATTGGCCGATCATCCCTTCCAGTCCAAATTCGTTGTCACCGATGCGGTGTTGCCATTTGAAGTTGGCGCCGTCTGTGTTGGTGATGGGGTTCAATTGGTAGACCGTGTTCATTGGTCTGGCCATGGTCTGCGCAAAGGCCACGTTGCGTATGTCGGAGGTCATGAACACGGGCGCCACGACACGCCCGATTTTCAGATTCATCGATGTGTTGATGTCCCAGCCGAGATAGGCCCATTCGAGTTTGGGTTTTTGGCTGCCTTGGTCGTCTTGCTTGGTGACCAATTGCACGACGCCTTTGATCGGTCCCATCGGGTTGACGGTGGCCTGGATGGCTAGCAGGCTGTCCGCGTCGTAACGCAGGTCGTTGCCAGAGGAGCCCTGTTTTTGCCGAGGGTCCGCACGCACGGTGGCAACAGGGTCGTCGCCTTGAAAGGCACCCAGGGTGCCGAAGCCTTCGATGCGGAGGTGGTCGCCCAGATCAAGGGCTTGGGCATTTGGGGTCAACAGTACGTTGACAAGTAGCAAAGCAATGAGGGGTCGGAGCTTCATGGCGACGTACCTGTCCCGAATGTGAGATAACAGGTCATCGAAGCCCCGACCTGGGGTTCGATCATGCGGGCAAATCACAGTATGACTTGCCGGGCACGTGGTGCACGAGCGTTGGCGGTGCTGGGGTTTAATCAGATCGGCGGCGGCGCAGGATCATGGTCGCAGCCAGGGTGGCGGCGGCCACCAGAGGCCAGATGGACAGGTCTGCGTTGCCTTGGTTGATCAGAATCAGGTCACTGAGTACGTTGCTCATGATGGGCTCCCAAAATTGTGCATGACAAAACTTGTCCGCAGATGTGATGCAAGATGAATGCCAATTTAAGGGTTTACCTTGACTTCTGTGTGACGGGAACATGCCATTTGCAGCGCAGATGGGGCCAAGCCAGATGACAATTGCGCGATTGGATGACGATGCCAGAGGATGGATTGAATGTCGTGGAGTGAGCGGGGCCAGCCCATTGTGGCGATTGCAACAGCGTCCGGTCGGGGTGCTGTTGGCATCGTGCGGGTTTCGGGCAAGGGCTTGTTGCCTTTGATGCAGGCCTTGGTGGGGCGTGACTTGCCACCCCGGCAGGCCGTGTATGGGCCGTTCAAGGATGCGCACGGCGAAGCCATCGACCATGGTTTGGCTTTGTACTTTCCGGGCCCACACAGTTACACCGGTGAGGATGTGCTGGAGCTGCAAGGCCACGGTGGCCCGGTGGTGATGCAGTTGTTGCTGGCACGTTGCCTGGAAGCCGGTGCCGAGCTGGACCCTGCGTCTGAACGCGCCCGTTTGCCCGGTTTGCGTTTGGCCGAGCCGGGCGAGTTCACCCAACGGGCTTTTTTGAACGACAAGATCGACTTGGCCCAAGCCGAAGCCATTGCGGATTTGATTGATGCCAGCACCGAAGCGGCGGCCCGTTCGGCCAGCCGGTCTTTGGGCGGTGTGTTTTCCAGAGAGATTGAAGACCTGCGTGACCGCATGATCAATTTGCGCATGCTGGTGGAGGCGACGCTGGACTTTCCGGAAGAAGAGATCGACTTTCTGGAAAAGGCCGATGCCCGTGGCAAGTTGGACCGCATTGCCGGCCAGTTGGACACGGTGTTGGCCCAAGCGCGCCAAGGTGCCCTGCTGCGTGAGGGCATGCAGGTGGTGTTGGCTGGGCAGCCCAATGCGGGCAAAAGCTCCTTGCTCAATGCACTGGCTGGGGCTGAATTGGCCATCGTGACGCCGATTGCGGGCACCACACGGGACAAGGTCAGCGAGACGATTCAGATCGAGGGCGTGCCCCTGCACGTGATCGACACGGCAGGCTTGCGGGCTGACCATGAAGCCACCGACGAGGTGGAGCGCATTGGCATGGCCCGCAGTTGGGAGGCCATTGAAGGTGCCGATGCGGTGCTGTTTTTGCATGACCTGACCCGTTTGCAAGAGCCTGTTTATGCGCAGGCCGACACGGACATTGCGGCCAAGTTGCCAGCTCATGCGCCGGTAGTGCATGTCTATAACAAGGTGGATGCGCCGGCAGCAGCAGCCATGCCGATCTTGAACGCCAATGAGCATGAGCACGCCTTGTCCTTGTCGGCCAAGACCGGTGACGGTTTGAACGAATTGCGTCAAACGCTGTTGCGCCTAGCAGGGTGGCAGGCGGCGCAGGAGGGGGTTTTCATTGCCCGTCAGCGTCATGTCCAATCTTTACGCCAGGCGCGTGAACATGTTCACATGGCACAAGCGCATGCGGCTTTGTCAGATGGCGCGTTGGACCTGATGGCAGAAGAGCTGCGTCTGGCGCACAATGCACTGGGTTCCATTACCGGCGCGTTCACATCGGACGATTTGCTGGGCGAGATCTTCACGCGTTTCTGTATTGGCAAATAGACTCTACGCAACACGTTGATCGCGACGCGGTTGGGATCGATTAAATTCACACGATTGCGCGCGACGGCGCGACCTTTGAGGCAAAGATGCAAGTAACCGAGCTGATTCAGGCGATTCAGACGTTGAACACGGAAGATGCGTTCCGACCCCGGTTGGACCCGCAACAGTGGCGCACGTTTGGCCAATACCTGACCCGGCACGAGTTGCGCTCGGGTGACC
>JACCDG010472383.1_pt1 | contig 14406 bp, 9 predicted proteins | sample 7442471 | NCBI WGS metagenome assembly JACCDG01 (sample SAMN15323444, study PRJNA562643) | freshwater metagenome | isolation source: river surface water | place: USA:Blue River Watershed | collected 2017-08-17
GTGCGACATCGCGCTCTCACCTGCTTCCAGGGTGCGTCTGAGACGAGCAACGGTCGATCCTTGGAAAAGGCTATCTTCTACCATCGCAAAACCACCATCTTTGATCTGATACACATATCCAGCAAACAATGGATCTAAAAAGTTGGCATCACACGTAGAGCAAATAGGGTCAAACCCTGCTATATTTTCGCGGAAAAGTCCGTCATGCCGTACTTTTTTATCTTGCATCAATGAACACGTCACACACAAAGGCCACATAAGATATGGCAAACCAACACCGTCACGCGGCATAACTTCCTCCCAAGAAAAAGGAGTCTCTGTCTCATAAGAAATATATGCAGGTGAAATCTCTCCCATAAAAAGAAGTGCTGCATATTTGATACAGGCGAGGTACGCATCACGTGCTACATTATAATAATCCTCAAGAACCGTTTCGATCCCCGTAAAAGACTCTACAAAATAAGTTTTTACAAAATCATCAACCCGCCCACTGTTGCATGCCCTTGTATACGCTCTTCTGAATGACTTGAGCCCCATCCCAAGTCCCTTAAGCCTGGTGCGCAGGCTTGTCCATACATCTTTAATGTTATCTAACGTAAGTTCTTGCCCCGCAAGCCCCCACTGCGCCTCTCGCCCCACTGGCGTTGCCGCAAAGGCCGCTATCCAAGCATCCCCCGTATCGATTGGCGGCATCGTGACTACCACTTCTTCCCCTGCATGATCTGGCGACATTTTTGCCCTGCGTCGCCTGAGCTCACCCACAACGCCAACCCCAAGCATTACTTTTTGGCCAGCTTTCTTGAGGCGACTACTTGCACGAGGTTTAGGAGAAGGCGAATGCTCTTCACGCGCCGTAGAGAGAGGTGTTGTTGTAGCACTTGAGGCAACAGATAAACGTGATGGAGTTTTTTTACCATGCCTGCTCGCAGGTCTTCCGCTCACACCCGAAACCGCAGAAAAATCAGTATCTGTTGACGCAACACTGGAGGGGGTCCCTGGCCGAGACCACATGTTTGTTGGACTTCCACCTCCTGGACGGTGGCTATATTTTTTTAAAGAAGCAGGCGTAACAAGGCGTGGTGGCTGTAAGAATATTTGCTGAGCTGCTGTTGTAAGCGGACTGCTTCCCAAACATCCTGGCTTTGATGCGGTTGAAAGACGACTTACAGCACTTGATGGACGCGAATCACCACTACTATGCAAAGAATAAGTCCCCGACGTACTTGGGCGAGGAACAATAGGTTTTGGCGTCCCTACAACCTCTGACAAAGAGTCATCATCAGACTCATCACCACCACTACCCCCCGGTGCATACACCACCAAACAATGACTGCTCAAAAAAACAAACACCAATAAGAATTTGCATTTCATAACCGACCCCCCGTTTACGAATAAACGGAGGTAGCATCAGAAAAGTCTCATCAAAATGTAAACACAACAGACAGTTTGGTCTGTAAAACAAAAAAGGAGACCTGGAACCAGATCTCCTTTTTCTACACTAAGCACTCACGGTATACGAGTCAGACAATACTTCGTCTGAAAAAAACATTCGTTGTAATTTTTTGCCCTCACAAACAAGCTTTTCGGAAAGAGCTTTTTTATCGATGAGCTCGGTCGATGCTCTCAGCTGTATTTCAAGAAGGTTTATTTTTTGAACCTGTTCTAAAATTTTATCAAATCGAGCCCTTTTTTCGCGATCAAAAGAACTTCTTGCTAAATACTGTTCTTTGAGTAGGTCTATCAAATATTTGTCGTTAATTGCACGGCTCAATTGTAAATCAAGAACACTCTCGTAAGATGCATCACCAGGAAGAGTTTGTTCCATCCCCGCATATTCTTGCGAGCGAGCTCTAGCCAAATCACGCGCAATTGCAAAATCTGCATCTGACCAATGACTCCGATTTGCTTTTTGCCATTCTCGTCTTTGCTCTTGCCTGCGCTTACGAGCAATTTTATTCTCAAGAACCCGGATACGAGATGTGCGCTCAAAAAAATCTTTTGTGCCTGACCGAGTTTCCTTTGGAGCCTGAACCGACACCGCAGTCATCAAGGACAACGTTAGCACCAATAAATGTAATCTATGCTTCATCTCTATCCTTAACCGCTTCTGGTTCGCCATCCCCAAAATCACCATCTGGGAGAACAATAATGCGGTCTGCACGCGGAGTTGCCACATCTTTGCTTGGTTTTACTTTTTCTGGAGCTGGAAAAATATCGCCGCAAGGAAAAAGAGGATCAGCAGAAATCCCTGCTCTACGCTGCATCTTTTGCAAATTATCAATCTTAACCGAGTCATTGCGGGCAGTGCAAAAACCAGCAACTGCTAACAATCCCAAGACCATGAAACCTTTTTTTAACATATTCCCCTCATTTTAGAGTCGCAGCAGGAAACTTTCTCCTACCACGCATTTTTTACATCATTCTTCGTCAATAAAAAAAGCAACCTCAGAACCAGCTTGTCTGCTTTGCGTTGGTTGCTTTTTTTATCTTGATAACTCTGAGTAAACACAACAGAATGATGCGCGTCAAAAGGGTTATCCCTTTTTCATACAGGCTGAAATTTACAAAGCACTCTGAATGAAAGGAGTCTTTGTTCAAAAAAATAAATTATTTTGGGGATATGCGCTCACTTAAAAATGCTGCAATGTTGCCGAGCGCTACATCCACAGCCTCCCCTGTAACCATATTTTTTACACTTGCAACGCCACCAGCAACTTCACGTTCACCAATGACGCATACAAATGGAGCTTGCATTTTATCCGCACGCCGCATTTTTTGCTTCATGCCCGCACCATCAAACACCACATCAGCTGCCAGTCCGTTGTGCCATAAGTTGTCTGCCAAATAAAGCGCTGCTTGCTCTTGAGCTGCGTCCATGGGAACAATTGCAATGCATGTTGGCGCTTCGCTCTCTGTAACCAAGGGATTATTTTGCGCTTCAAGAATCATGCACACGCGCTCAAAGCCAATTCCCGCACCAATCGATGGCATAGCTTCTTTTTTCCCAAGTGAAGCAGAAAGGTCATAACGTCCTCCCCCACAAAAAGTACTTTGGGCGCCAAGGGCATCTGAGGTAAATTCAAAAACCACACCGTTGTAGTAGTCCAAACCACGCACAAGCAGGGGATTAAGAATAAAATTCACCCCAAGAAGCTGGAGATCTGTTTGAATGCGTTGCCACTCTGCCCGTGACGCTTCACACAAGTAAGATTCAAGTTGTGGTGCTTTTTGGTACAACGCCTGGCAACCGGCATTTTTGCAATCAAAAACACGTAGCACGTTTTTTTCCCGACGCACACGGCATGTTTCGCAAATCTCTGCGTCATGAGCCACTAAAAAGTCTTTCAGCGCCCCACGGTGGTTTTGCCTGTCGGCAAGCACCCCCAAAAAATTCAGATGCAACACAAAATCTTTGATACCTAACGCTTTGAACATGCGATCAAACATGATGAGTGCTGCAACATCGTTCCCCACCGATTGCGCATTCATAATTTCTACGCTGAAGGTGAAAAATTGGCGCAACCTACCTTTTTGGGGACGTTCGTGGCGAAAAGCTGGACCAAATTGGAAAACCTTCCAAGGTGCACGGTCAATACCATGTTCATAAAATGCACGAACCATCGGAGCCGTAAGCTCGGGGCGTAAGCAAATACTCCCCTCACTTTGACTATCAAACGTGTACATTTCTTTAGAAACGATATCGGTATCGGTCCCTACGGCCCGGACAAAAAGCTCTGTTTTTTCTAATGCAGGAGTCCGAATTTCATCAAATCCATGCTGATGCAGCACACCAGTTATAGCCTTAATCACACGGTTAAGCGTCTTCATATTAAGTGCATCTTCTGTGCCGCGAACACGATTGATAAAATTACTCACGGATATTCTCCCCAGTCTTCGCCAAGGCTCCGTCTGGCTACGCTGCAAAAGACTCAAATCGAAGACTGAGTCCGAAGTAGCCAGAGGCGTAGACGGACCGCCTTACCTCAACAACAAAACAAACTTGTGCTAGAATAGCATTCATGCAGTGTGTGTACCAGCCTTCGCTTTCATGAAGCACAATAAGGGATTTATGCCAAAGAAGCGCGATTCGTTCGCCGGCCTACGCCTACTCTCATCACCCAGTCTTCGCCAAGGCTTCGTCTGGCAGCGTCGCAAAGGACTTAGGGCGAAGGCAGCCCGAAGTAGCTGTAAGCGTAGACGGGTTAATCTATGAAAAACAAATCAGGCCTTCACCTTCTTTCTTCTATTATCCCTCAAGACGCGCACTGGAAAATTAAAATCCTTAACCGGTGGCCCCAAATCGCAGGTGGTTTTGCAAAGCATGTCAGCATAAAAACAATTGAAGAAACAAGCCTCACCCTTGAAGCTACTCATCCAGCCTGGGCACAAGAAATCAGAGGGTGCCTTGACGATCTTCTGGCGGCAATCCACCGTGTTTCAGGAAACACAAACATTACAAAAATACTCGTTTTGGGCTCAAAGAAGCACAAACCATCTCAAGGGAAAGACTCTGGAAAAACGCGTATCGTGCAACGTACACTGTTCGAGGCACCATCACTTGAACTAACACAGGCCGAACGCGACGCACTTTCTACGGTTCGTCATAAAAAATTAGCAACGAGCATGGCCGAGTTTTATCTTCAGTGCAAACAACGAGCGGGCAAATCCCGCACAACATGTGATCAAGGAGCCTGCAATAATGACTCGTGTAATCATTCTACTGCTCACCGCCTTGGGCAACCTTCTGAGCGCAAACACCCTTAACCCAACTTCAGAAAAAATTTCTCTGGCCACCACGCATAACGAAGCACACTACTACCGCAATATCCTTCTTTTTAACCGCCAAGCAACCATGGGGAACAAAAGCGATTGTGAGTTTTTGCTCTCAAAGCTCTACAAGCATAATCCCGAATTTACAAGCTCAACCCTGGTTAATTACCTGCTCTCTGACAACCAATTTGAACAAGCAGCCTCTGCTGCAAAACGTTACCGTGCAATGTACGGCAACACCGATTGGGATGTTTGCCTTGCAGAAGCGCGTGCGCTTTGCGCCCTCAAGCGCGATGACGAAGCAGAAAAAATGTTCTTCGAAGCCCGCTCAGCTGCCAACCGAGCCTGGGCGCACGAGCAAATTGCTTACGCTCAAGCTGTTTTTTATATCCAAAACAATAAATTCTCTGACGCCCTTACTCAGATTGACCACTTCCTAAACAACAACACACCTCGCGCAAAACACGCACTTTTTTATTTCCTCAAGGCAACCATCCACCTCAACGGAACCTACCCCGAGTATGACACCGCACTTGCACAACTTGATAAAGGGCTTGAACTTAACCCTAACTTTGACCGCGCCCTAAAACTGAAAGCCCTTGTCCTTGAACAACAAAACAAAAAACCCGAGTTAATCGCTGTTTTAAAGCGCATCATTGAGCTTGACCCTCAACCACAACTCTCCAAGCGTTTGGTTTCTCTCTATTTTGAACTCGGCAAACTCCAAGACGCCTACAACTTACTCGCCAAACTTGCAGAAAACACCTCAGACGCTCAGTACGACTTAGCCCTGCTCAGCTGGAAGCTCAAAAACAACACCCAAGCCCTGGCGCACATAAATCAAGCAATAAAACTCAATAATGATTTTGCCAGAGCGCGCCTGCTTAAACTTGAAATCTTGCTCTCATCTGAACAAAAAGTTGAAGCCCTCAACACCATGAAAGGTTGGCTACAGACCGACAAAGAAGCAAAATCATTCACCATGCTCGGGATGCTCCTTGCAAGCAACACAATTTCTTCTACCGATGCGCTTGGCATTCTTGAGAGCATTCAACACAACACACACCACCACAAAGAAGTGTTCTCGTTCATGGGGGACCTGTACACCGTCTGCAACAACTACAAAGCCGCCGAAATCTCATACAAAAAATTTATAAAACATCTCGCTAAAAAAGACCGGCACCTGGGAGTAAAAGCACTGTACAACCTTGGATTTATTTCCTGGAGGCAGGGAAATGTAAAACAAGCGCTTGCTGAGGTTACAAAAGCGCATGAACTTGCACCTAAAAACGCCCAGATTGCCAACGTTTTAGCGTTTTTATACAACCAACAGGAAGACAAACAAAAAATCCAAAAAGCTAAAGACTTGCTTACGCTTGCTGCAACGCACGCCACCGATACACAACTTGCAACTCCCCTAACGCAACTGCTTTCGCAACAAGCGCGTATTTACACCTTCAGCCCATTCTGGTCACACTTTGAAGCATTCTCCAAACAACAAGAGACAATTTCGGGCCTTGATTCCACCACCACAACAACCGTACAACGAGCAGAAACACCAAAAGAAATTGCTCAAGAGCAGCAGGTAGCTTAACCAACATACAAGTTACCCTCTGCCCAGATTCTTGCTGTACCAAAAGCCAAGCTTTTACACTCGAGGATAGTCAGTTGTTTTTTTGCGATTGTAGTGGCATGAGAAAAACAATACATATTCTGGGCCTTTTCCTTGCGCTTGCCCCGTGCGTATTTGCAGAAAATTTTCTCCAGATGGGAGCCTCTGCTCTTACTGGAGCACTTGGAGGAGGTACACCTTCTAGCCTCTTGGGTGCTTCTTCTGGCTTTGATATGTCAGGGTTTGACCCGAATGCAGGCAACCCAAGTGGTATGACCGCTATTGATCCAGCATCTATGGGCATGGGGATGAGCGATGATCAAGCAGCTGCCATAAGAGCCATGATTGGCGATGCAACGCTTGTCGATCCAGCTCTAGCTGGACAATACCCTGCTTCTACAATCCCCTTAACTGCCGTTCCGGTTGATCCAAATGCCATTGGAGATGCTTCATCTTTTGCTGGTGCAGTTCCAGGTTACCCAGCACAACAAACCAGCGGTGCTCCAATCGCTAGCACAAGCGTAGCCCCCGCTCCATCACCACAACAACCAATCGTCATTTACCAGCAACCACCGGCAACTGCAGGAGTTCTGACTGACACAGGAGCTCAATCCTCATCTGCACAAGGCTCAGGACTAGGAACCGGAGACTATACCGGCATTGGTCTTGCGGGAACAGGCGTACTCGGAGTGGGTGGAATTGCCGCCTCAAAACTCATGGGCTCAGGGACCCCTACCGGACCAGCACTCACACAAGATCAGGCACAAGCTCTCGTACAAACAGGCGCGTACCCACCGGAAGTAGCAAAGAAAGATGTTGCCTACGGCTCTATCTTCATAGAAAAAGACAAAAATGGTCGTGCAACAGCATCAATCAAAAAATATATTGGGTTCTCTCGCCCCCTTTATTGGGCTTTATCTGATGAAGAAAAATTTGCCTACGATCAACGTCTTGCTAAATCGCAAGCGCTCCTAGAAGAATTCACAAACAATAAGCTTGGTGCCACACCCACAATGCCTTCCAGATCCGCGTATGATTATCTTCCCAGCTACGAAGCTCTTCCCGTCGAAAGCGAAGCAGAAGTTGGTGAATTATACAAAACAATGGATTCAGGAAAGCTCACTGCAAAAATCAAAAAGCCTAGCCTGGTAACACAAATGACGTGGAACGAGGACGAAAAAACAGCTTACGAAGAAAAAGCCAGACAATCAGACCAGCTCCTCAAAGACATCAAGGCCAGACCTCAAGCTGCACTGCGCCAAGCAACGCCTACATCAAAAAGAGTGGCGCCGCTACCCCATCTACCAACACAACGCCCAACGCCGCGCTTTGTCTCTGTTGCACAGCCAAAAACAGTACCTCATGTTCGAGCACCACAAAGAGTTGCTCCACCTCGACCAGCACCAAAACAGCGCTACGTTAGGGTTGAATAATGTTCAACCGGATGTTCATTATTTTTTTCTCACTTGCACTCGCGCTCAACGCAAACACGCCAGCAGAAACCTTTAAGGCCCTTGCTCTGAAGTATTACGCACAACAAGCTGCAGAAACTCAAACAACAAACACATCATCACAAGATTCTTCATCTACCTCAGAGGAAACAGGGGGCACAGATCCAAACGAGCCCCCCGCACCAAAAACTGTGCAATTTGCTCAGCGCGATGAACCAAAAACTACAACTTTTAAACAAGTTGATGGCGCGAACAACGGGGGCGCAACATCAACACCAGACAAAGACCTGGCTGCTTGGTACTCAACGCCCGTGTTTGATATCCCAACAGAAGCAAGCTGGCTCTCTGACCCCACGTATGACCCTGGAAATCTTACCCCTGGATTTGAGGCAGCAACAGCTCCTGTTAGTGCGTCTGGAACAACAAATTCTGCCGCACCAAACTCAAGTAAGCAAGCAGCTCAACAAAGCGGAGCGAGTGGGGGTGGTGGTAGTGGTGGGGGTGGCATGTCTGCACACGCCGAACACGAGCACAAAAACGCCTCTTCACGAGGTGAGCGATAAGTTTGCCTTCATCAGACCTGTACTTTGTAGAACATTGAGCGAAGTCATGGGCTATGGCGAACCAGCAAGCTGTCGTTTGCTAAAATCTTGCATGTTAGAAACATAACGCGGCACCCTGCTTGCATCTTTTGATAGTTTTTTATCAAGAACAAACCATGAACATTCTTTTTAACCGTACCCGCATGTTCATTTTTTTATCCATACTTTCTGCACTTGCAACCCCAACCCGTGCCGGGTGGTATGATGATGGTTCATTTGAACCAGATGCAGTAGCTACGCGCGCAGAAGCGCTGCAAAAAATTGCAGAATTCCAAGGACAAGAACAAAAACTGCCAACGGCTCCCGTGACGCCACCTTCTCCCGGTACTCCTGTGCGCGCACCAATGCCCCTCTCCCCTTACAGCAGGACCTCTCCAGGAGCCACAGGATTAGCATTTTTAAGACCCACAAAAAACTACGCTGCGGTGACCTATGACCTTGATGGCACAGGAAAAAAAGTTTGGATTGTAGAAGTTGGTGCTAATGCCTCCCATCTTAATAACGTTGAAGTTCCTGTAGGCGTAGGATCTCAATTCCGCCTTTGTGCTTACGAGGAAACTCCTGGGAGTGGAGATATAAAATTTGTCGTCAAAGGAGCAAATGGTAATTACTACGCCCCAGATGACCGCGCGCACGGTACTCCAGCAATAATTGCTCCCAGCACCACAGTCACAACCGCTGGCCTTGGATTAGCCGTAAAAACCAAAGCCGATGTTGACCCTGAATTACTTGATTTCAAGGGAGCAACTGCCCGTGTTGATGATGCCAGAGCCCAATCATGGAAAAAATTTAATGTTTCTACCGCTGCAACCACAGCTTCTACTTTGGTGGGAACAACCGCAAGTCATATCAAAGGGGTAGCCGTTGCTACTCTCGTCACAGAAGTTGGCAAACGTTTTCAAGCCGCCACAAAAAAAGAAGAGAAACTCGTCCTCTACAGAAGCCTTCAAGCCCTTGCTGAAGTTGCCAAAGATGATAGGACAGAAGACACGAACATGAAGCCGCTACTCGATGCGATGCGTAGTGACCTGAGAGAAAATGACGGCATCCGCGTAGAAGTTCTTGATGAACCAGCAAAAGACGGGGCGATAAAAGCAGCTGTTGCAGCTTTGAAAAAAGCCACTCCTACGCTAACTGGACTGCCAGGAGACCCTGCCATAGAAGACCTTGAAAAACACGTAAAAATTAACCGCGCTCAAGTCGCTCTAAAAAAAACGTTAACAGCTCTTGGCACCGCTTGGGCAACAAACTGGACACGCAACCACCCTGGCGAAGCAGACCCAGGAGAACCCGCAGAATTGGCATACCTGCGCACAAAAGTTCTTGTTCTTACCACCCCAAGAACCGGCGCTGCAGGAACTGTGGCTTTTACGGGGAATGAAATTAAAGATATTTATGACGAAGCAAAAAAACTCACAGCCGATCACCTTGCAGATCCAGAAATGCAACGGCAACTTGATGAACTTACCAAGGGCATGCAACGCGTTGCCGCAGAAACCGGAGATGCCGCCAAAGCAGCACAGCCACTTGTCGCACACAGCATGGTAAAACAATTAGAAGATGCTCAGACCGCTATAGCTGGCGTAACGGTTCCAGCTGCATCTGGATATGGTCGGTTTAGAGGCGTTTTTGTAGGATCTGGTCCAAAACAACGCGCCCGCAGAGGCGCCGCCCAAACAGCTGTTACTCAAGCACAAAAAGACTCCCTCAGAGTATTTCTTGATGTCGTAAAAGACCACAAAAACAGCGTTGAAGAAGCTCAACGACAACTCCAACGCCTCCTTGACTCTCGCGCAGGCATGGCAGCAGATGACAACATCGCCAAGCTTGCGTCCGACACGTTTGCAAAATTTCGCGACAGCAAACTCGCAGCCGCATCAGGAACAGGAACAGCAGCAACACGCGGCAAAGCAAGTGCAGCACCAACACCAGTTACGCCTCGCCTCAAATCGCTTACCGATGACGACCGCGCCAGATTACTTGCAGAAAATGAAGGAATTTCTGACAGCATTACCGCATGGCACACAGGCACCGGTTCAATTGTTAAAGGTGCCGATGATACCTTAACAGCAGAAATCACCAAAGGAACAACTGGCTCAGCAGCAGCACAAAAACTCACCCCTGCCGCTCAGTCAGCAAAAAGAATTCAAGATCTTTTTACAAACTTTGATGAGATTCAGGCAGGCATCAAAGCTGCACGTGCAAGCAGATGGCGCGCCGTAGACGCGGTTACACCATGGAATTCTGGACCAGCAGACGCCTCCGATCGTCTCAAAGAATTACAAGCTATGCAAGCGCACCTTGATGGTGTTCTTGTTGGCATGAACGCAGAAAGAGATAAATTGAGCGGCGCTGCAGAACTTGCGCGCAAAACCCTTGCTCACCGCGTACGCTTGGAAGCCAGAGACCTGGATGCACGTATCAAAACACTGCAAGGATTCACAGACAGGGGCATGCAAAGAATGACTAAATTTGCTACTGCTGCTGCAAAAACAACCGCTGCGCCTTCGCCTTCACGCAGGGTCGTCCCAGGTCCTTTGCCATCTTCAGGCGATTCTCCAACCGCCTCTGTTGTTTCTAAATTTACTTCCAGAAGATCTGTTGTGCCTCCATTGACCATAAGCCCGGTAGCCTCTGATGGTTCACTGGTAGCTCCGCGCAGGGGAGATGCAGAAGAAGCAAAAGACAGTGTTATTGACGCAGGAAGTGACGGAAGTGGTAGCAGAGGCACGCCCACGCGCGCTGTTCGCATGCTTGGAGAAAGAAGTGATAGCCGCTCTAGTTTTGGAAGCACAAGAAGCAGAGACAGCTTCCGTTCTTACGCTTCTGGCGCAAGCAGCTCGCCCAAAAAAGCCCCAACAAGTCCCGTAACTCCCGCGCATCAAGCAGCGCAGAAAAAATTCGATGTTTCCGCTACTCGTACCAGAAAACCCACAGGTCGCGGCAGACACTATGTTCAGTAAAGGGAAAGCGGCGAAAACAAGATGATGCTCTCATTAAATTTCTTGCGCTTGTAGAGTTTTTTTATGCATAGTCGCAGCGGAAAAGAAATTCAATTTCTGTGTTCCTATGAATAAAACTCCGTACTTTCTTTTGCGTTTGGCTCTCTTTGTTTTGCTTATTTTTTTACTCAAATTTACCTACAAGGACGCTCAATCTCACCAAACTCTCGCTGATGTTATGCCCCATGCCCACCTACACCACCTTGAGAGCATGCAACACCACGGACAACACGGGTAAACGTTTAAAATATTGAGTCTCTTGAAGGCAAATCGTCAGACTGATGCTATACGAATGGGTCTTTGCGCAGGCTCATAGCAATGGAATTACGATTTTTACAACTTTTTTTAATCTTCACCTTAGCCCTTCTCACTCCCGTGCGCATACTCGCAACGGTAACCCCTTCCGCCGACAATCAACCAAGTGTTACCTTCACCCCAGGAACGGGTGAGAATGCAAATACCGCTAGCATCACCGCCGGAACTGGCACAAACAGCGCTGCCGCTCTTGGCACCACCACGGCAAATGCACGGGCAGCTGCAGCAAGTTACGTTGCAACGCAAGCGCTCCAAGGAAAAGATGTTGTAAACAAAGACAACGTTAATCAATACGCAGCTGGACTGGGGAAAACCCTTTCTGACCAAACAACAACGATCGATAATCAAGCAGATCAAATAAATTCTCTGGAACAAGATAACGTAGACCTTGGACTTGAAATTGGCCTTGGGGGGATGGGTGGACTCGCCTTTGTAGGTGGCGGGTACGCGGCGATCAAAAGCCACTTTAAAAACAAGCCAACGCTCCACAATCTTGAAGCCAGCCAAAAGAAAACAGCAAAAATCATCGCCGAATTAGCCCGCAAAGGAGTCAAGGTCGTTGATCCAGAAGAATCTGAGTACGCTCCAGCATGGTCAAAACGCATTCCATGGACAAAAAAACCCCTTCCCGCTGCCATTCGATCACACACCAGAGCACTCACCAAAGAGGAAATAGCTGAAATCAATAGGCAAGAAGAAGCAAAACGCAAGCGCCAGCGAGCAAAAACACTCAGAGCCATGGGAACGGTTGCAGAATATCAAGAAGATACGGCCGCCAGAGTGATTGATGCTCTTGATGCCTCTAAACATCCTGCGGCAGCACGGCATAAAGTAGAAATTGTAGGTGAACTTGCACGCGAAACACATGAGCAAGGAGCCAGACTGCTTGCGCGCGAAGCTGGTATGCGAGCAAGAGTCGCGCCAAAACCTGCACCAAAACGATAACCAGAGCGAGCACAAAGCATGTTTAAAAAAATTTTAGTGTGCTGTGCAGTGCTCATGCTGGCAGCTCCAGCGCTCCCCGATGGATCAACTTTTTCTAACAATTTTGCAACAAAAACAGGCACCTCGCGTGAGAACTTGCTCGCCAGTGCAGAGGGCGGAAATCTTGTTTCTGCTGTAAGCGGCCAAGCGGATAATTTTTCATCATCAGGGCCTGCAGATAATTCTAGTTCATCCACCACTTCAGAAACGGGATCTGCCGACACACAAGCAACTTCCGCTGGTTCCGACGGCCTTTCTGATGGCGATATTGGCGCAATTGCCGGATCTCTTGGCGGACTTGTAGCTGCAGGAACTGCTGTTGCTGGATACGTAGCGTTCAAACGCCAAGCCGAAAACAAACTTGCAAAAAGCGCCCTGGCAACGCCAACACTTCCCGCTCCTCCCAAAAAAATAACCGCTCCCTTCAGAGCCATCAAAGAAAAAGCTTCTGCTCTCAGAAACAAGGTTGCTCAGTGGAACGCGGAGCGAAAAGCCAATAAAGCCCTACTCGCACAACTTACGCCACCGCCAGCATCTGGCACAAGCATGACCGCAAAAGTTAAATCTTTTCTTTCTTCTGCTCGCTCATCTGTTGGCTCTTTCTTTTCAAGAAAAAAAACTTCAACTCCAACATCTTCTGATGTCCTAACAGTAGACGAGCACAATGCAGGAACATTCCTTCAAACGCGTCTCAGTTTTTTAAAACAACGCAATGCCGCACGCGCAACAAAAGCCGCAGCACAGGTTCCAGGGGTTGAAGTCGTACCAGAGGTAACAGCACCGGCAAAAGTAAAAAAAGCCCCAAAAGAAAAACCAAGCGCAGAAGAAATTGAGGCCGCAAAAGAAAAGGCAAAAACGAGAAAAGCTCAGGCAAAAGCCGATGAGGCGCTCTCTCCAGCAGATGAAACGGCTCTTGCCACAGAACGCGCTCGCATGTTTGGGCATGACGATGAGCTTGCAGGCGACTTATCCTCTGGCGGAGATGCAGCAGTTGTCCGTGCTCCCGTAACTGTAGCTCCCGATCACGCTGTCGTTGCTGCAGATGGAGACGCTGCAGATCGCGACACAACAAGAACAGCCGGAGACAAAAAACCAGCGGGCGATGAACCTGTTGCCGCAGACAGCAGCCCAAGAATTGTTGTCAGCGGTCTTCATGCAGACCCTGTGCCAACCGCAGAAGATGAAGCTGCGCGGCTTGCAGCTGTTGAAACCGAAAGGCAACGTCAACAAGCAGTCTTACAGGCAAAACTTGCGGCCAAAGCTAATAAGAAAGCACGTAAAGCCGCTACACTTGCAGAAGCCGCGGATCAATCCCCAACAATAACACCGACTGGAGTCGGTGTTGTCGCAGAAGAAGATAATGGACTTGCAACACGCAGAGCCAAAGAAACAACACGTCCACAACTCATTGGGGCCTCTGGTGCAGCTACAATAATTCAAAGATTTATGCGCGCAAAAATCGCCAAAAAACCTACTGTGGCCGCACCACCACAAGAGGATTCTGTGATTGTTGTTAGCGGAGAAGGAAAAAAAATTGTTGCCGTATCTGGTGATGCTTTTGTAAAACCCGCAGCCTCAGAAGAAGCCCAACAAAGAAGCGCGTCCTTTGCAGAACGCAGCAAAAAAAGAAGGGTCATAAAATCGCCTGACGAAAGAGCTGCCGCAGAAGA
>JACCDG010898415.1_pt1 | contig 14405 bp, 17 predicted proteins | sample 7442471 | NCBI WGS metagenome assembly JACCDG01 (sample SAMN15323444, study PRJNA562643) | freshwater metagenome | isolation source: river surface water | place: USA:Blue River Watershed | collected 2017-08-17
CTGATTTCAAGATCACGGATGCGCTCTCCCACGTTAACTTCAGTGATCTGACCTACTGTGGTGCGATTTGTTAATTGAATAAAGATCAGTGACTCTTCACGCAAGGTGCCCATGACGATCTGAGATGACCACGGTCCCCAACTCTTTGGTAATTGCACCAGTTCAGTTGGAGCAACTGATGGAACCCAATAAGTAAGTGGCTTGGTAAATCCTTCGTGGCTTCCGGTAACACCGGGCTTCACATAATCTCCTGAGGAATATGGCTGACCAAAAGAAACTGCAGGCCATCCATAATCTTGACCTCGAGTGATGAGATTGAGTTCGTCTCCCCCGCGTGGACCGTGCTCTGATGTGTAGAGATCGTTTCCGATCAAGAGAATCCCCTGCTGATTGCGATGTCCTTGTGAAATCTTCTCAACTTTAGATTTGTTGATTTTAAAGACCGAGCCAAGATCCTGACGAGTCTTCACTTGATCAATTTTGGTAAAACCTAAATCCCCGACGGTCATGTACACATTTGATTTGTCGATAACTTCGATACGACCTGCTGCATGCTGTACAGCGCTAACTGGAACGCAGGGTTTGCTAGTAAACCAGGTTGCGGTTCGCTTTACCGTTGGTTTTAACCCAAGATCAATTTGATAGGCACCGAGTACAACGTTCACACAGTCGCGAGTTCTGTCATAGCGAGGGTAAGAGACCACGGCTTCTACTCGGTTGGAACTTTGTGAGAGCACTCCGATGTCGGTGATCGCAAATCGTGAATCATTAAATCGTTGAGTGTAGTTCTCTACCTTGCCAAGGATCCGCTCGGTTCCGGTTGCTGGGTCAAAGAGATAAAGAGCAAAACCATTCTTTCCACCACCGAGCAGAAAACGCCCATCGCTGAGAGCAGCAATAGCAGCTCCTCTTTCACCATTAGAAGATTGAACGTGTGAACGAGGGATATCTACAGTTGTGATTGCGAGTTCAGGTTTTCCGAGATCTGCATTCGCTCGGGTATCAATAAATATGCCAAGAGCTAGAGAGGCTGCAATTATTGCAACCCATGTAATCACTTGGCGCTTCATGTCTTGAGAATAACTACCTAGAGGCAATACGGCCACTTTTAGTTTAGAAGTTCTGTACAAAATGTCCATCACTTTCGACAAGACGATTAACCGTTGCGAAAGTAATCTTTGGCTATGAAGAAACTCGTTATAGCTGGAATTTCACTTGCCGTATTGCTCTCACTGGGTAGTGCTGCAATGAACTTTGTGTCTGGACTTGGTTCACAGGTTTCTAAAGTCACATCGCAATTCACTGATCTTCTACCCGGTGGAGATGCCTACGCGCTTGGAGTAAGTGAGGGCAAGAAAATTTTAGAGAATACCGATTATGTGGATCAGATGAATATCGCAGTTCTCCCAGGTGCCACTGAATTGATTGAAAATTTAAAGTCCGGCCAAGTTACCGAAGATCGAATTTCGCAGATTGCTAACTTGTATTTCCCTGTAGCTGCCGTGAAGGCAGGAATCCTTAACATTTCAGCGGAGAATCGTGCAGAGTTCGTGCGTGGGATGCTCGACGGATATTTCCCAAATTAAGTAGGGATACCTAGATGAAATTTGGCATCAAGGCGACAACACTTCTTGTTCTAGTCGCCCTGCTCAGTGGGATTACACCAGCTGGCGCGGATACTCGGAGCACTGCCATCTGGGATAAATTGCAATCTAGTAATCCGCAGGGCTACGTCCTGCTCATGCGACATGCGCTGGCACCGGGTAACGGCGATCCTGAAAACTTCACACTCGGTGATTGCTCAACGCAACGTAATTTATCTGAAGAAGGACGTAAGGATGCTCAAGATATTGGCCTCTGGCTCAAGCGTCAGAAGGTAAAGATTGCACGAGTTGAATCAAGCAGATGGTGTCGCGCAAAAGAGACTGCTGAACTTTTGGGTATCGGCAAGGTTCGTCTCAACAAAAATCTAGATTCGCTTTTCAGAGAAAGCGATCCTCTTGGTCACCGTCAAACTGCTGAGATCAAGAAGTTGATTGTGAATTACCAGAAGAAGAGAGGCCTACTTGTTCTAGTGGGTCACTTCGTTAACATCTCAGCTGTAACCGGAGTTAGCCTCGAATCAGGCGAAGGCGTCGTGGTCAAAGCAGATAAGAATGGTGAGATAAAGGTGGTTGGCTTTACGCCTATTCCTTAATTGGAACTAGTTGTTCGTATCGGGTCTAGCCGCGAATTACTTTTTGGTTGATACCTATGTCGTATTCAGTCTTCATGTAGAGCGCAATCTCGTCGTAAGCTTCAGATTTAGATTTCCCGAATGACTTCTCTATCGCTTTATCCCACCCCAAAGAACCTGCATCTCTATAGAGGGCAAGTAACCCAGCAGTTCCAAGCTTGAGATTCAAGTATTCGGTAGCCATAAATCCATATGAGTAAATTCCCTCACTCTGAACCGATTCGCAACCCCATCCTGATTTGCCATCAACCAAAGAGTTCATATCTGTAGATAAGAGCCAGGCTTTCCAGTCACTTTGCTCCAGTCCACTTTGCTTTAACTTGCCTCGTCGATCACCCATTAACTTGATTCGCATGTTCAAATAACCATCAGGTGTTCCTTGACTAGCAACAAAAATGCCAAAGAATTCTGCTCCACCTTCTTCAGCCCAGCAGGGAAGTATGTACTTGTAGCGCAAAGTCTGTGCGAATTGAACGTTGTGGAAAAACTCGTGTGGAACTCGCGGATAGAAATCACCGTTACCCAACGTCTTTGGATCGGTCATGAAATAAAAATCTGTGGCTTTGCCGTTAAATTGTGTTGTATGTGCATCCCATGCTCGAGATTTATCTTGTCTAAAACTTGAAGTACAGCCATTGTCTGACATCATGAGATAGCTATTTCTCCATTGACAGACAAATGCAATGTCATCCAGCGTCCCGATGATTACTTGAAGCACACCCTCATGTTTTGTATATGCGCTCCAGAATGCAATGCTTTCCTTGTATTGCTTTTGAATTTCAGCGCTAATGATTGGATTCACTGAATCTGATACTCGCCAAATGGTTTCTAACTCTGGAAACTGAGCAGGTTGTTGCGGAAATGCTTTGAGATAGCCTTCCATGGCGCGTGAGCCGGTTGCACTCCATTGTTGAGCAAGAGTCAATGTGGGAGTTACTGAAGGAGCCGGAGTTGGCGAAGGAGAAGGAGATGGAGAAGGAACCGGTTTAGCTACCGATGGCGTAACAATCTTTACCGCTTTACCCCAAACTCTTTTCTTTCCCAGCACGATACATGTGTATTTGTAACCCTTAACAATTGATGTAGCTCCAACTTTTTTGCAAGAATCGCCGGTCTTGACTGCACCTAGTGCTGGCGCGACCAGCGAAGTTGAAATCATGGCAGTTAAAGCCAACGAGGCCAGCGCTTTTCTCATGCAGAGACGGTAGACCTAATTTCCTGAAAATGGCAGGGCAATCTCATCTCCGTCGCTATATGCGTGAGTAGGCGAGCCTTTAAGGACGTGAACTTTTGCTTGGCCGTGGACTTGCCAACTCTGCTTGGTTGATCGCTTGACCGCTGCTGTGAGTTCATCAATACCAAGCACGATCTGGTCATCGGGTGCATGGAGCAAGACAGTTGCTGCACTATCTGGAATCCATTTAAAGAACTTGTTGAAGTGTGGAATCACGCGAATATCTGGCAAAAGTGAGAGACCTGGTGTTGGTTCACGTTTGATCATTCGAAAATTTGGGACGTGAGCACTTAAAACCATCGCACCTGCGCTGCACCCGGCTAATGATGATCCTGATTTCCAATTAGCAACGATTGATTCCCAGACAGGTGTATCGCGAAGACTGTGCGCTAAATGGTGCGGGTCTCCCCCGGATAAATAGATAAGTGCAGAGTCATTTATTAGATCGGCAAAAACTGGATTAAGTGCACCCTCTCGGTTATAGATCGGGAGAAAGATTTGTTCGACACCCAATCTCTCTGCCTGTGCTTTACCTAGTTCGCGCCAGTAATCAAGTCGCTCTTGGCTTTCACGGCCCGCTGCAGTTGGAATTTGAATGTAGGTAGGTTTCTTACCAAGAGCGAGAGCATCGTCAATAAGCGATTTTTCGAGATCAGCCATGGCTGGCAGATATTCACCCGAACCGACGAGTGCGATTGAACCTGGCATAGGGTTGAGTCTAAGACGAGGACAAGGAGTTAGGTACGCTCAAAATTAACCAAAAATTCTGAATTTTGAACTAGAACTTCTCCCCCGCAGGCCTTAACCTCATACAAATCCATAATGGATTTAAGCAATCACGGAGGCTTTCAATGGAAGAAAAATCACTTCTCAAGCAGTGGAATCAGATGCGTTCCCAGATTATTCAATCTCAGGTAGCACCAGCCCTTGTTCTCATCGGAATTATGGTCCTTGCTTCACTCGGTGTATTTGAAGATGCCGCTGATTCAGCAAAATATCTGACTCTTGGAGTCGCAGCGATTACAGGAATTTTGGCAACAATTAGCCAGTATGCAGCTGTACGCGAAGGCGAAGCTCTCTTGGTTGATCTACGTAGACTCGCAACACCATCAGCACTCTCAGCAAAGATTGCCGACTCCCGTGGATTGCTATCACTTTCTGCAATCACAATCGTTCTCTTTGATATCGCTATGTTCGCACTTGTTGTGTGGGCAGTTCTGGGCGCTTAAACAGTGGTTGAGGTTGCAATAGTTGCAATTTACGCAGTGGTGGTAATCGTTATCGTCACGCGCTTTGATCGACCTTCAAAAAAGGGTCCAAGAATTACCGGACGCGGTGGAGATTTCGAGTAGAGATACTTTGAAGTTTTAAGGCGTTAACGGACCCAAAAGATATTGAGTTAATCTCAGAGCGGGTCTGCTTTGGCCTTCGTGTTGGGCTTTATACGCATTGGTGCCATCAATTCCACAGAGGAATGTAATCGCCGCAGCACCACCTGGATGAGCTGAAATCCATGGAGTTAAGTCATAAACGCTGCCACTAATTGCGGTCCAGCACTTTGTTCGCGAATTAGCTTTCTTAACATCTGCCATTGTGTAACCAGCTGGTGTTGCTGTTGCGGTCGCAGTTGGAGTCGGTGATGGCGTTGCTGATGGAGTTGGAGTCGCAGATGCTGCGGGCGCTGCAGGCGCAGCAGATGTTGCAGGTGACGCAGGTCGTGCTCCTCGAATCACTTCACCAGGTACTTCGCGTTCTCCGACAGCAATAGTTACCGCTGATTTCGCTCTCGCAGTAAGAGTAAAACTGTAAGTGCCCGCCTCTGCTGTCGCGCTGTACCGAGAGAGATAGAGATAGTTGGTTTTTCCGTAAGGCTCATAAAACTTGGTTCGCTCGGTGAATCTGAGTGTGACCGACTTTCCTGACGGTGATGTCACAATCAATTGAGGCAGAAGACTGTTCTTCAAAACATTTTCAGGTTTTTTATCAACAATTAGGTATTGAACCGCCAGCGCATCTCCGGTTTTGAAATCTGCTCTAAATGCTTTCTTCTCTCCTGCTTTTTTAAAGGATGCACGAACTGCAAAGGAGACTGTTCCATCCAGTAACAGCGGTCCACGGGCAGCGGTGGTATCAGTATCAAGAAGCAGAACAGGTTGATGTGCCTGCGCCGACGCGGTTCCAACGAAGGCGAGCAGAAGAAGAATCACTAAGGCGCGTTTCATAGCCTTAGGATATTTCTAGCGGGTTGAGTTGTCGCTTTGAAATTACCGCAAGAAAACTAAACTCTTTTCTTACTAAACCAAGTCTTGTAGATGCCAAAGATCAAGAGGTAGGTAGGGAATGCAATGAGGATAACCTCACTGACGATGTTGCTCTGCACCCCAGTCACCTTTGAGTAAGTCCAAGAGAGATAAGTCAGGTTGCCTAGATAGATCATTCCAAAAGGCAGAGTGATGCGACGAAGCTGATCCACTCGAACGATATGTGGGACTTTAAAGTAGGTCAGTTGAGACATTCCAAGCACCAAGGTAAAGATTGCAACCTCAGTTGGAGTGAGATCAAAAACTAAGAAGGTCGGAACAGCGAGATTCCAGACTGCAGGAAATCCATTAAACCAATGATCATCAGTTTCGATGTCAGAACGAGCAAACCACAACGCTGAGGTTAAGAAAATAAATCCTGCAATCAGCGCTTCGTACTTTTCAGGAAGCATTGCGAAATTGAGCATGAATGCAACTGGAACAACAACGCACGTTACGTAATCCACAACGAGATCAAGAATCTGGCCGTCTATCAGCGGTGCGTGGATCTCTACATCTAAGCCTCGGGCGATAGGACCATCAAGACCATCAAGAATTTGAGATGCAATTAACCACAGAAGTGCGATACGCACTTCACCATCTACAACTCCCTGCAGAGCAAGCATTCCAATAACGGCGCCACTTGCAGTCAAAACATGGAGTGCATATCCGGCGCGACGAGCTGCGTTAGGAGTCAGGTTAGCCATTGTTCTCAAAGTCCTTCATATTCACGACATACTCCGCAACATCCCAATTGTCATATGGATTTCCGTTGGGCAGTAAAACGCCATCTCGAGTATTCACATTGAGATATCTAAGTACGCGCTTACCTTCAATCACTTCGACTCCGCTGAGGTAGATATCAACTTGTTCTTCAACTCTTGTGCCTTCTGCACAATTAGGTTCGCAGATTTTCTCCGAATACGTACCGGTACCTTCTGCTCCGTTATATCCCCAGCTTTTCCATATAATGTCGTAGACAACAACGCCTGCATCAGCGCAAAACTTGGTTAACTGTTCGGGGCGCTGCTCGAGGTATTCACAGTCATAGGTATAAATGTCACGGGCGTAAGACTTGCCGAATGCGAGAACCGAGCCAGCCGTCAGGGCGATGATGATCAACCCTGCGATGAGACCGCTTCTCTTCATGGAGACATCGTACTTGCGGCATGGGGTGAATTACAGGTTACAAAATTAAGAGTTAAGTATGCTCAAACGCTCATTCAGTCCTGAATATGAAGGCTCGCGCGCCATTATTTTTTCCAGATCCTTCTTTGCCATCGCGACTTTGCCCATACGCTCATAGGTAAAGGAGCGCTCCCAAAGACCACGATTGAGAATTCCTTCTGAGCGGGTTCGCTTCGCAACAGCTTGCTTGAGACATTCAAGAGATGCCTCAAAGAATCCTTTTTCACGGAATGCGATGCCGCGCAAAACTAAGAGCATTGCGGTGGCATCATCTTCATTCTCAATATCTTCTGTAGTTGCAATTGCATCATCAAATTTCAGAAGCGCGATTTCAAGATCAGCGACAGAGATTGCAGTCATTTGATCAGAATCAATCTCTTCTACAACTTCTAGCGCTTTTGCGTAATTTCCCTGTACCTGAAGAATTTCGGCGTAAATCAATCCCAGGGCTTTCAGGTTGTAGCGCTCGTTGGCAAAAATACCCGGTGTGATCATGACTCCAGGGGTAATGCCAGCAAAATATTTCTGAACTAGTGGTTGAGCAAAAAGTGCTTCTCGTTGTGGCCAGAGCTGATCTGCGAGAACGAAAGATTCCTTCTGTAACGCTTCATTGGTACTGCCATGCAGCACTTGAATGGCTTGCATTGCCAGTGAAAGTTCGGGATGTGCTTGTGCGACTGCTCTTGTTTTTTCAAAGACGACTGCTGGTGGATTCGCTTCTTGATCTCCATAGATATCGTAGAAAAGTGCGCTGAGTGCCTTTTCTTCCTTGCTGGAGAAGAAGTGTGATTTTGCTGGTTCGCGTCGCTCGGTAACCGGAGCATCGAGTGCTTGTGCTGATGGCACGAATACATCCTCAACATAGACCTCGTCATCAACGATGGTCTCTTCGGTTCGCGTACTTTCCACATTTCGTGGAGATTTTTTCTTAGCGCGCTTTTTTCTTAACGATTTACTTTCAGTCCAATAGAGACCACTGCCGGGAATACCTGCAGATGTGGTGACACGTCCTCTTGAGTTAAGACTCACTCGTGCGCCAGGCACGCCTGCAGATATTCCGACAGAGCTTTTGCCGACAGTTAAGCGGATCCCAGGGAGGATCTTCATCGATCGACGAAAGCGAAATCCCATAGTGCTTAGAACACATCCTTACCGGTGAGCTCTTTTTCAAGTTGGTCAGCTCTGGTGACAAGTGCATCGATCGGAGCATGGACTTCTAGCTCATCCAAAGTTGCAATCCATGAAGTGTGAATCATTGTGTAGAAATCATTTACCTGTGCAACGCCGAATGGAAGTGCACTTTGAAGAACGATCTCAGGCTTGATATCACTGACTCTTCCAAATGGAGCAGAGAAAGTTACAAGCGGATCAAAATTGTGGACTGAGATAAATTGACTGCGACCATTGCCTGTATTGAAAAGCATGCGAAGTGAATCGCCAGAATCATTATCAATCTTGTAGTTGTTATAGAGGAATTGCTTGAGCTGGGTCCAGTTGGCCATCACGGCACCTTTCTATTGTGTCTATCGCGGTCAGAGGCTTACCCCGCTAGGTTACTAGCGCAGCCAGAGCCGCCACCAGATCAAATGTAGCCGTGGTCATGGGAAAAATGACTGGTTAGCCGTTTACACCCTGTCAATATCTGCCCTCTTCATTTATTCTTAGCGCCTGACATCCCTTAAGTAGAAGGCACAGTGCAGTCAATGGTTACGAAGAATACTAAAACAGGCGTAGAGGACAACAACGAGTTCCATATTGAACAGGTTGTAGAAAAAGTTCTCTTCGGTGGCCGCTGGCTACTAGCCCCACTTTATGTTGGCCTACTACTTAGTCTAGTTCCATTGATTTACCGATTCTTCATCGAGTTCATTCATTTGATGGAGGGAATTGCAACTCTTGAGATGCAGCAGATCACTCTCAAGATTCTTGAGCTTCTCGATGTCGTACTTCTTGGAAACCTCATCATTATTGTGATCTTCGCAGGATATGAAAACTTCGTTTCTAAGATCAATGTCGCTACTGACTCGGTTGACCGTCCGCACTGGATGGGTCGTGTGGATTACAGTGGACTTAAGATCAAGTTGATCGGTTCTTTGGTTGCGATCTCTGTTATTGAACTCTTGAAAGACTTCATGATGGAAGGCGCTTACGATGATAAGACGCAGCTATGGCGCATTATCATCCACGTCACCTTCGTGGTTTCAGGTGTTCTCTTTGCACTTATGGACTTCATTGCCGATAAGCGCGAAGCCGTTGATTTAGCTGTAAAACAAACCAAGAGCGAGAAATAAGGAGAAGTTCGATGAGCAACCTATTAGTAATTAAAGATAAGGTCACACGTTACGCGAAGGAAGTTTTCAACGTTGTGATGATCGATGATGATGGTGATCTCGTCATTCCTTACGAATCAACCAAGATTTTTATCCGCGTCTTCGAGCGTGAAGTTGAAGCAGCGGGCGAGGCTTTCTGGAATGAGAATCAGCTTTCTCGCACCGTCGTGTATGTCTGGGCTCCAACGATCTTTGATGTAAAGCCAAGTAACGAGCTCTATAAGTGGGTCGCTACCGAAGGTGCTGACTTCTTCTACGGTCACTGCAAGGTTACCGGGTTTGGTGACAGCGGAAATGTACAAGTGCTTTTTGAGATCACCATCCCTGGAGACACAATCGATCCAGGCGAGCTCAAGCAAGCTCTCTTAGCTGTCGCCTTCACTGCAGATGATCTTGATGATGAGCTTCAGAAGAAGTTCGGCGGCAAGCGCGTAGACGATAACTAAACCGCTTCAATTATGAGCGTTCGTTCAAGTGTCGAAGATACAGCTGTAGGTGTTGCCAAGGGTTACGACCATGGCGAAGTCACGGAGCTGCATATTCTTCGCGCCTTGCTGAGTAAATTCGGCACCGATGGCACTGGCATCACTAATAAAGATGTCGACGACAAGTTGGCTCTACTTAAGAGTGCAGCCTCACCTGTCATCGCCATATCTGCTGAGGCCGCGACAGTCTTAGCTCGTGTCGGCAATGAAGAGCCAGCTCGAATTATTGGCGATCTCGTCAGTAAGCATTTTGGAATAGATGCAACAACGGTTAATCAGTCCACCGCTGCCGTTACCGAAAATGCTGCTGAGGCGCTTCCAGCCGGAGAAGTTAACGCGGAGACGCTACAGAAAGCCATGCGAGAACTGAATTCACTTATTGGCCTAGATGGTGTCAAAGATCAGATCGCAAAGCTGATGAATATGCATGAGGCAAATAACGTCCGCGAAAAACAGAATCTCCCCCGTATTCCTGTTGGCTTGCACCTTGTCTTTACTGGAAGCCCTGGAACTGGAAAAACAACTGTTGCTCGAATTGTGGCGCAGATGTATCAGGCGATTGGATTGCTTCCAGGCGGTCAGCTTGTTGAAGTAGATCGTTCATCACTTGTTGCGGGATATGTCGGCCAAACAGCACTTAAGGTTCAGGAAGCTATCAATAAAGCTCGCGGCGGCGTTCTCTTTATTGATGAGGCTTACTCGCTCTCTGCAGATCGAGGTGCTGGTTTTGGAGATGAAGCAATCTCCACATTAGTTAAAGCGATGGAAGATCAGCGTGACAACCTTGCAATTATTGTGGCGGGCTATCACGAGCCGATGCAAGAGTTCATCGCCTCTAACCAAGGTCTCAAATCTCGCTTCCAGAACACTATTCCTTTTGCCGACTATAAAACCTCAGAGTTACTTGATATCTTTAAAGTGATTTCAAATAACTACAAGCTCACTCTCACTAATGATGTGTTAAAGGCAGTTGAGAAGTACTTCGATGAGGTAAAGCCAACGGGTGATATGGGTAATGCCCGTTACGTCCGCAATCTCTTTGAGAAGATGTACCTCAATCTCTCTTCTCGCGCTGCAGATGATGGGAATATTGAGCTTCATGAGTTGGTTGAGTTCGCCGTAGAAGATATTCCTGCTCCAGATGGCGTCAAGAAGCCAACAATCGGTTTCTAGATCGCTACGATTAAGTTAGTGTTCGAAAAAGAAAGAGGAGAAAATGACGTATAACAATGCACCAAGACCACCACGCCCACTTCCAGGTGAAGGTTCAGCAGGCGGCGGATTTCGTTACGCTTCATTCCAGCATCGTTTAGGTGCCTATGCTCTCGATGCAGTCTTATCTGTGCTCACACTCGGAATTGGTTGGCTCATCTGGTCGGTAATTGTCTGGGGCGAAGGTCAAACTCCTGCAAAGAAAATTCTAAAGATTCGTGTGCGTCACTTTGAGACAGGCGCTGTGGCCACTTGGGGACATATGGCAGTTCGAGAACTTCTCGTGCCATTGACCGTAGTTATTGCCTCAAGTCTGACCTCAGGTATTGCAGCAGTTGCGTGGATTGTTGTTGAAATCGTTTTCTACTTCACCAAGAACAACCGCACACTCCGCGACATCTGGGTCAAGACCGCAGTAATCAACGAGGCATAAGATGAGTGAATTTATTCCTTCTGGTGTCGCAAACCCAGCACCACAATTAAGCCAGCAAGAACAAGATGCAAAGACCGGTAGCGGCCTAGCTATCGCATCATTTGTTACATCACTTGCTCTGATTTTTCTCTCTGCGGGCTTTTTCTCATTTATTGGTTCGATTCTTGGACATGTTTCGCTCTCCAAGTTGAGAAAATCCGGAAGCACTCAAAATCGTGGACTTGCGGTTTCGGGAATAATTATCGGTTGGGTATCAACAGCGCTTGCTTGGATCTTCCTTATTGGATTCATCGCACTCATTGCAGGTGCAGCATCCACTGTTGATTCATCGTTCTGGGATGACCTCATGAACGAGTTCGATCAGAATTACAACACCTTCTAAATCGGTAGATCAAACGTAAGTAGCCCCGAAGGGATTCGAACCCTCGTAGCTGGCTTGAGAAGCCAGAGTCCTAGGCCGCTAGACGACGGGGCCCTAGTACATATTTACTTCTTTACTGCTTTACTGCGCTGGGGTACCAGGACTCGAACCTAGACTTACTGAACCAGAATCAGCAGGGCTGCCAATTACCCCATACCCCAAAAGGCGTGAACCTTACGTGGGAGAAGTTTACCCCACGCTCTAGAGCGAAATTGCCTCAGTAATTCTGGCCAAGCAGGCATCCTTACCCAGCAATTCCATTGATTCAAAGAGGGGTGGAGAGATGGTGCTGCCCGTTGTGGCAATACGCAGAGCGGTAAATGCAATGCGTGGCTTGAGGCCCATTTCTTCAATCAGGGATGCGCGTAGGGCGGCTTCGATCGAAGCATGATCCCAGGTTGCCAGAGGTGTGAGCTCGGCAAGTGATCGCTTCAAAATTTCTTTTGATGCTTCATCTGAAATCTTTGAAACGCTCGCTTCTTCGACAGCAAAGTCTGTGGTGAAGAGGAATTTGAGCATTTGGGGAACTTCACTCAAAGTAACGATGCGCTCTTGGATAATTGGAAGGGCAGCTTTGACTAGTGCTATTTCTGCATCGGTGCCGGTGATGACGCCAGCATCTTTGAGGAACGGCAAGGACCAATGCAAGAACTCATCGAGAGTTAATGCTCGGATCTTGTCTCCGTTAATTGCTTCAAGCTTTTTCATATCAAAGCGTGCTGGTGAAGAGTGTACTTTCTCGACTGTGAAAAGTTCTGTCAGCTCTTTCATGGTGATGTTTTCACGATCATCCCCCGGCGACCAACCAAGGAGAGCGAGATAGTTACAAATTGCCTCAGGGAGGTAACCCATCTGGCGATACCAAGCGATAGAGACTTCACCATTGCGCTTTGAAAGTTTGGCATTGTCTTGGCCCATTACAAATGGCAAGTGAGCAAAGACCGGGTAATCCTCAGGCTTAACACCCATTGCTTGATACACGCGGATCTGACGAGGAGTTGAAGACAATAGATCTTCTCCGCGCAAAACGTGCGTCACCTTCATCAGTACATCATCGACTGCAACTGCCAACGTGTAGAGAGGAGATCCATCTGCGCGAACGAGAACGAAATCTGGAACGAATTTGTGATCGAAGGTTACTTCACCACGGATCTCATCTTTAAATGTTGTGCTGCCATCAGGCATACGCATGCGCACGACTGCTTCGCGACCCTGCGCTTTATATGCTGCGATCTGCTCTGCTGTGAGGTCGCGACAATGTCCGTTATAACCCGGCGCCACATTCGCTTTTCTTTGCGCTTCGCGAACTGCCTCTAGCTCGTCAGGTGAGCAGTAGCAGTGATAGGCATCTTTATTATCAAGAAATTTCTCTGCCCACTTTGCATAAATATCTAAACGTTGTGATTGTAAATATGGCCCGTTTTCGCCACCGACTTCAGGACCCTCATCCCAATCAAGGCCAAGCCATTTAAGAGTATCGATTGCTGCTTGGATGTATTCATCTGTAACACGAGTGGTATCTGTATCTTCGATGCGAAATAAGAATGTTCCGCCTGTGTGACGGGCATAGGCCCAATCAAAGAGCGCAGTACGGATATTTCCTACGTGCAGGTCACCAGTTGGAGATGGTGCAAAGCGAACCTTTACTTTCTTACCTGGATTACCGCTCATGGTTGCGCACTCACTCTATTTGTTAGTTGGCCTAAGCCTTCGATGGATACTGCAATAGTTGATTTCGCTGGCATCGGTCCGATTCCAGCAGGTGTTCCGGTGATGATGACATCTCCTGGAAGAAGTGTCATGACCTGAGATACAAAATTAATAATCTCTGGGACTTTGAAGATCATGTCGTTCAGGTGGGCATCTTGCTTAATTTCACCGTTAAGAGTTGCTGTGATGCGCTGGGTACCTGGCACAAACTCGGTTTCAATCCATGGACCTAGCGGACAGAAGGTGTCAAAGCCTTTTGCACGAGTCCATTGACCATCTTTCTTCTGGAGTTCGCGACAAGTCACATCGTTAGCCATTGTGTATCCAAAGATGACATCATCAACTTTTTCCTTTGGAACATCTTTACAGATGCGTCCAATAACAATTGCTAGCTCGGCTTCATAATCAATTGTGGGTGCCATCGCAGGCCAGACGATTGTGTCGCCAGGTCCAATGATCGTGGTGTTTGCCTTAAGGAAAATTATTGGTTCGTCAGGGACAACGCTGCCCATCTCAGCTGCGTGATCGGCGTAGTTCTTTCCGATTGCAACGACTTTGCTACGAGGAATGACGGGGGCAAGTAGGCGAACCTTGGTCAGCTCGATGCGAGCAGCGGTCTTAACAATTCCCTGATAGATCGGATCTCCATCGATAATCGTGATGAGGTTATCTTCTTCGAGAATGCCAAAGAGCGGGTCGGTACCCAACCCTGCATCTGGACCTGGAGAGAAGCGAACAATGCGCATTGGCCTATCTTAGCGTAGCGATTTCACCTGACTCGTCGATATGAAAGATGGAAGCAGACGGCGAATGCGTGTGAATAATTGTGGTTGCTGCTGTTGCGACTCCAGTGAGA
>JACCDG010879493.1_pt1 | contig 14393 bp, 10 predicted proteins | sample 7442471 | NCBI WGS metagenome assembly JACCDG01 (sample SAMN15323444, study PRJNA562643) | freshwater metagenome | isolation source: river surface water | place: USA:Blue River Watershed | collected 2017-08-17
CCCTTGCGGACGCTGTTTTCATTGGGGCCTTCTCTTTACAATGTCATGCATGCGGGTGTCGTTCAATGGTAGGACTCTTGCTTCCCAAGCAAATAACGTGGGTTCGATTCCCATCACCCGCTCCAAAATATCAATTCATAAAATATCAAAAAGCCTTGAAACCCGTTGATCTGCAAGGATCTACGGGTTTTTTATTGCCTCACATCAATTCAGCCAGTAACATGGAATACCAACATCTTGTTGGTACCTGTATTGGTACCTGAACTAAGCAGCTCGATTCGATTTAGCAAAGTACCAACAAGAAATACCAACACTCACTGCAAGGACCGGTATGGCATTGACGGCCACTTTTGTCGAAAAAACCAAGTACTCAGGAAGCAACAAGTCTGGAGATAAACATACCGATGGAGGGGGGCTCTACCTACACGTCAAGGCAGTAGGCAAGTACTGGCGAATGTCCTACCGAATGCTTGGAAAACAGAAGACCCTAGCCTTAGGTGTCTACCCGGCAATCTCTCTAGCTCAAGCACGAAAAAGCAGAGATGCAGCGAGAGAGCTATTGGCTCAGGGCATTGACCCTAGCTCTGCAAAACAAGATGCAGTCCATGAAAAGAAACTGGCAGCCGCTAGCACCTACGAAATAGTGGCGAGAGAGTTTCACAAAATGAAATCCGAGGGGTGGAGTGAAGCTCACTCCGAAAAGTGGATTCGCATGAATGAACGCTATCTATTCCCATCCCTTGGCAATCAAGCGATCAAAGACATCAAGGCATCCAAGGTACTTGCAGCCCTTAGAAAAGTTGAAGCCAAAGGAATACTAAGCACAGCCCAGGATCTACAACAAATGCTCGGGCAAGTATTTCGCTACGCCGTACAGACTGGTCGGATAGATCAAAGCCCAATTCCAGACCTCAAGGGAGCACTAAAGCCACATATACCCAAACACTTCTCTGCCATCTTTGACCCAATGCAGGTGGGCGAACTTCTCAGAGCAATAGATGGGTATTCTGGTCAGCCAGCAACTCAGGCAGCGTTAAAGCTCTCCGCCCTCTTCTTTCAACGACCAGGAAACATTCGTGCAATGGAATGGTCATGGATAAATTTTAAAAAATCCATGCTCACAATCCCTGCAGACCAAATGAAGCGAACGCTTCACCAAAAAACAAACGGAAGCCCACATTACGTACCTCTTGCCGATCAAGCAATTGAGATTCTGAAGAACCTTGAACCCCTAACCGGCTACGGACGATACGTCTTTCCAGGAGCTAGGTCGTCGAAACGTCCCATGAGTGATGGAACGATCAACGCCGCCCTTCGACGCTTGGACTATCAAAATAGCGACCATGTCGCTCATGGCTTCCGGGCGATGGCAAGAACAATGATGGCCCAAGAGCTTGAAGGAATTCCCGCTGAATTGGTCGAGGCTCAACTTGGTCACGGAAAAAGTGGCCCCCTAGGTAGTGCTTACGACCGAGCCGAATACATGCCTCAGAGGTTCGAGATGATGCAGCGGTGGGCTGACTACTTAGACCAGCTACGCAAAGGCGCCGAAGTTATCCCCCTTAGGAACGGAACAAACTAATGAACAGCAGCATGGAATCTTTATCACACTGGGATTACGAATCTGAGTTCTCGGGACAAGCTGCTGCCGCATTGATTTTGGGCATTGACCCCAACAACTTGGAATTATGCACTTCTGAAAAAAATCGAATCAGCGTTGTAACGGCGCGCATGGCTCGACATTACGAGCATGCACTAATAAGGTGGTACCACGAAGTTCTGAATATTTACCCAGACCCATCCTTAGGAATCGAGACCAATATTCCATATGAGCTCACAAGCGTTGTAATTGAAAGACTCCTTAAAAACTGGAATCCAGAGGAGGAAGAAAGTACGTTTTCAGATTGGCTTTTGAACGATCAATTGACCGACTTTGATGCCCAGAAATTTTCTCGCCAGGCAATTAGCGCATGGTTGCAAGCAATAGAAGAGGCTTCGATTTATCGATTCGATACCGAACACACCTTGTCGAAAACATCCGAAGAACTGGACCCTAGCGACTACCCTGCTGAACTTGATGCGGCCAATATGGCTTTTCGAGCTATTTCCAATGGGAAAGGCGATCAATCTGCAACACCACGAAAACGAATCGTTGACTATCTAAAACAGAACTATCCCGAGTTCCTTGATGAAACAATTCAACGAATTGCTACGGTCGCGAATCCAGACAAAAGCACTGGGCGCAAAAAATCTCGTCAGGAATAGGCCGGGTAATAAACCCCTTTACCTGCAACGTTTTCGCTTTAGGTAGGGTAAGTCTTCGAGTAATTACATGGTTTAAAAGGTCTATTCCAGGAGTTTCGTAGGCGTTGAAATTGCACCGTTTTTAACTTCATAGAACGGTACGAAATGTCAAACCAAACCAAATCCTTTCCTGTCAGTACTACTAACACGACAAGTGCAGTCTTCGACAACCTCCCAGACAACGCCTGGCTCAGGGAATCACAATTGGTGCGTAGCTCCAAAAGCCTTGACAGCGTCATTGCCCCTCTGCCATTTTCCGCCCCAACTCTGTGGCGGATGGTCAAGGCAGGTAAGTTCCCCAAACCCACCAAATTGAGTGCTCGTGTAACTGCCTGGCAAGTAGGTCAGGTGCGTGCATGGATGGCCGCTCAGGCCATGGTGTAAGGAGTAGCACACCATGACCGCTAACAAGCGTTACCAGTTGCGCACAAGTGATGAGTTGTGCAAGCTCCCTGAATTTGAATGGCGAATCAAAGGCGTACTGCCGTCACTTGGCCTAGCTGCGATGTTCGGACCCAGCGGGTCAGGAAAGTCTTTCCTGGTTCTGGATATGTTGCATAGTCTTGCACTGGGCCATGATTGGTTTGGGCATAAAGTGAAGCAGTGCTCTTTGACCTATATTGCACTCGAAGGAGAAGCGGGGGTAGCTAACCGTATCAAGGCATATGTATCCCGACATGGATTAGCTCCCGAGGATATACGCTACGTAACACAACAGTTCAACCTTCTCGATGCTGACGATATCAATGACCTTGCTGATGCAATCCGAGCAGCTGGCACAACTGATGTGGTCGTACTGGACACACTTAGCCGAGCCACTTCAGGATCAGATGAGAATGACAGCAAAGCCATGGGGCAAATTGTCTCCGCCGCCAAGATTCTGCAAGAGTTAATCGGTGGTCTGGTGATCTTTATTCACCACACTGGTAAGGATTCCTCCAAAGGGATGAGGGGGCATTCTTCTCTACATGCCGCATTGGATTGCGCCATAGAAGTCAAGCGTAATAGGGATCACCGTGAATGGATAGTGGCCAAAAGCAAGGACGGTGAAGATGGGGTATCACATTCGTTCAAGTTGGAAACTGTGTCGTTGGGATTCGATATTGATGGTGATGAAATCACGTCTTGCGTAATTGTCGGAAATCAATCAACGCAGACCATCGAAAAGAAGATGCCAACACTTGGAAGCAATCAAAAAATAGCCTTAAAAGTACTGAAGGATTTGCTAACAAACTCCATCGAAATTTGCATGGTTGTAGTGCCACAAGATAAGCCAAGCCTTCTCCTTGATAAGGCCCTTGAGAGTGTTGCCCTACAGATGCCGGGAGAAGCCAAACACAAAAAACAACGAGCCAAGGAAGCACTTACCGGGTTGGCCAAAAACAATTTAGTGGTAATGAATGGGGATAGGCTATGGCTCAACTAATCTCACTCGCTAGGTTATTCCCGGCTCCGCTCCCCTCTTATAGAGGGGGCGGGAGGACCGGGAAAACGGGAACCCATCGAAAGATCCCGAAACGGGAGTACCGGGAAAAACGGGTGGGTTAGCAACTGGATTGAGTTGCCCCGCAGGTTTTGAAAATTTCTATCGTCTGGGTACGAAAGGTCTAGGTATCCCTCTCGCAAGCGAATCGGGACTCCCCCCCCCACACACAGGTCACTATGCACGTTTTCATGAACCTGCCCACATCTGTACATATTACAAAACCGATACACAGCCGATAAATAACAAAACCAGCGCCCTGGGCATCCCTATAGAACGCTGATACTGCTTGCAATCAACTTGCATTTCATGATACGGAAAAATTAACACCAAGCAGCTTTACTGGATGAAGTCTTTGCATCAGCTGACCGATGTACTAATCGAGTTAGCCTCAATGATTCGACTATGTACAGCCGATATACTGAAACAGCAGGCGGTACCCTTCTAGCTTTTGTTGATCACTATGGTGTGATGCTTCGTCCACTCTGATTTGTGATCGACGTTACGTGGAGTGCCTATCGGCACTCTTGGGCTCCGCCCATGAAATGGACACAACGGCCTACCGGCCGAGCCATGGAATATACACACGGATACGTAGAGTTTTACCGCCTGCAACTTTCATAGATCATGCTCCATTATCGAATCGCACGCGTCCCCAAAGGCAGAGGAAGTTTTCGTCAAATTTTCATAGCCTCTGACAAAGATGCGAAGCGTCTACAGAGTCTGATACCCCAGTTGGAACAGATCCTGATTAAGAATGACCACGCGAAAGTCAATTACGCATTCGAAAAAGGAAAAAACTGTGCGTTGAATGCATCTAGGCATATTGGTTTTCGTTACACGCTTGCTCTAGATTTGAAAGACTTCTTTGCCAGCGTACACCGTACACATCTAACAAGCCTGATCCCAGAGGAAATTCTCGATCAATGCCTTATTGACGGCGTGCCTCAACAAGGTCTACCAACAAGTCCGCTAATAGCGACCATCGCATTTGTCGCTTGCGATAAAGAAATCATCGAACAACTCGGCACTCATAACATTCATGCTGTTTATACGAGGTACGCAGACGACCTTGTGTTTAGTTTTAACAAAAAAGAAAATGCAGAAATAATTCAATCAATCGTCAAAAAAGTAGTTGAAGCGTCTGGGTTTAAGGTTAACGAGCGTAAAACCAGCTTGCAAGATTCTCAAAATGGGCGCGTGGTCATAACTGGCTTAGGGGTCGACCACTCAGGCCTTCACCCCACCAGAAGAACCAGAAAAAAAATACGCGCAGCGGTGCACCAAAACAATATTGAATCATTGCGTGGGCTCATTGAATGGTCGAAATGTAAGCTTCCGCGTATGGCCGAAGAAGTTCATACGGCCGTAAAAGTGACTAGGTCACTAGAAACAGAAGTCAATGTCAAAGCAATTGCGAAAGACGGAAACTACTGGATCCCCTCCCCTTTAGGTCGATGGCTAACCAGATCGTCCAACTGGAACTTGAGCGTTAATGACCGTAACTTGTCTGTTGTTGTAGAGGGTGTAGCCTACCAAGTCAACGCTGAAGATGAGTCTACTTACCTCATTCATGCAGGCCTATTTTGGACTGATGTAACCATCTACCCGAAAAAAGGTTTTAGCATCAAAGTCGATGGCTTACTTAATTCTGATGGAATATTTCTTCGCAAAGCGTTAAATGACATATTGACCGAAAAGCGCATTAGAGATGATGTTAGATTTCTTCATAGAACACACCGCGCGATAAATAAGTGGATAAAGTTCAAAGTCAAACTAGAGCAAACGGCGGAAGAAGAGCAGCGTTGGTTTACGCATGAAATGCGAAGTGCAGTTCTATCAAACCGACCAATCGTTGATATCACCTCTGTACGAAGTCGCATGAGCAACCCTCTTGTTGCGAATCGGTTATCTGTCCATTTAAGACAAACATTTGAGCCATCACTAGTTATATGGAGTGCGGATCATCATCCAGCCTGGACGGAACGGAATAAAGAGCATACCTTGCGAGAACTAAAAAACTGCAAGGACTTGCTATCTAAAGTTGAAAGCAAGCCATTAACTGATGATCAAGCTCGTGCTGTAATTTGCTTTGACAACAGAGTCCAAGTTGTTGCATCTGCAGGCTCTGGAAAAACATCAGTGATGGTGGCAAAAGCTGCTTATGCAATTTACAGAAAGTTGATCCCACCTGAAAAGATCGTAATGCTCGCCTTCAATAAGCAGGCGGCTGAAGAACTCAAGGAACGCACAAGCAAAGCCTTTAATAGGCTAAATATAAAAAACGTAGAAGTTGAAGCATCAACATTTCATTCGCTCGGGCTTCGGATCATAGGAAGCGCAACCGGAGAAAAACCAGATATCCCCGACTGGGCTACAGACACAACGAGTGGTTTTCGAAAACTTACAGAAATCGTCGACGACTTAAAAGATAAATCATCAACCTTCCGAGCTAACTGGGATCTATTTCGCTTCGTATTCGGAAAAGATCTGCCTGTTTGGGGATCGCAAGAACCATCAGACACATGGGACACAGAAGGAAATGGGCGTATTCGTACAGTCAGAGGAGAACCGGTAAAAAGCCAGGAAGAGGCCATGATCGCGAATTGGCTTTTTTATAACGGCATCGAATACAAATACGAAGAGTCATACGTGCACCGCACCGTTAACAAAGATTACCGCCAATATAAGCCTGACTTTTATTATCCAAGTATAAATTTGTACCACGAGCATTTTGCGTTGAATGCAAAAGGCGAACCACCTGCTAGCTTCACTGATTACATGGCAGGAGTTCACTGGAAACGACAACTTCACATAGACAAGGGAACCATCCTGTTTGAAACCACTTCACACGGGCTACGAAATGGAAATGACCTTCAGCGACTTGCAAACGAATTAACACAAAGAGGTCTAGTACTGGATCCCAATCCGGATAGAGAAATTCCTCAAGCTGGTCAGAAACCGATGGGGTCGGCTGAACTGATAGGACTAATCCGTACCTTCATAAGTCACGCAAAAAGCAATAGTTTGTCTATTTCAGCGTTACGTCATCGACTAAATTCAATCACTGAGGGCACCTTCGCTCTGCGATATCGGATGTTTCTCAGCATCGCTGAACCTATATTTGAAGCATGGGATGCAGCCTTGGCTGCTGAAAACGGCATAGATTTCGAAGATATGCTAAATATGGCCGCTGAACACCTCGAAAGTGGTCGCTACTCAGCTCCCTACGATTTAGTAATGGCAGATGAATTTCAAGATGCTTCGTGCGCTCGAGCCAGGTTATGCAAGGCGTTAGTCAATCAAGCAGATCGATTCTTATTCGCTGTAGGAGATGACTGGCAATCTATCAATCGCTTTGCAGGAGCTGATGTTTCTGTAATGACAGGATTCAAAGATTGGTTTAACAACGGGCAAGTGCTTAAGCTTGAACAAACATTCCGATGTCCGCAAGAACTTTGCGACATATCAAGTCAATTTATTACCAAAAATCCCTCTCAAATCCCGAAGCGCGTACATTCTGAAACACCTGCACATGGGGCAGTCCTTCAGGCGTTCCAAGTCGACCACAAAAATCAACTTTCCGACGCTATCTATCAATTTACACTGAAGCTAGCCGAGGATGTTCAAAACAAAACTGTATCCCCAGGAAGAGATGGAAAAGTCTCTGTTTACGTGCTCGGCCGTTACAACTCAGACCGACAATACTTACCCAGACTCGAAGCCAGATTTGATCGTTATGTCAGCATATCGTTTCTCACGATCCACAGATCTAAAGGAAGCGAGGCTGACTACGTAATACTGCCTGAAATGGTAAATCCGATGCGAGGGCGCAGCTTCCCGAGCACACAAACAAATGATCCTTTACTCACCCTAGCTATGCCAGCTGGCGATGAATACCCCCTAAGTGAAGAGCGGCGATTGTTTTATGTCGCACTAACTCGCGCTCGAAGGAGCGTGGCAATGTTCACGGTAAAAGGTCAACACTCATTTTTTCTAAATGAGTTAGAAAAATCTGAGGATGTTGCAATTACACGCACTGATGGAAAACCGACTCATGAAGAGACTTGCCCAGCATGCAAGCAAGGCGTGTTGGTTTCACGCACTGGCCCATACGGCGAGTTTCGATCTTGCTCTAACTTCCCTTTATGCGCGTACAAACCAAAACAAAAAACATTCGCCTCATCCAAACTTGAGAATTACAAGTAATCTTCATTCGAAAATCGGTTATCAAACGTACAAAGTCGTCGGTTCCTCCAGCCTATTCCGGCAGTTAACTAAATGTCGGCATTGCAGCGGGAGCGGTCCGTCAATCGCGATCTTCTAACTCACGGTATGAACCGCATCGCGATCGTTGATGCGGCTGCCAAGATGCCAGTTGAGCGACCGTTTGACGGTGCTGCTAGCGTTTAAAAGGCGACCGGGCCAAGCGACCGGTTCTCCGGTCTGGCAACTCACGCATTTGGCCAGGAACGGGCTAGTCCTTAGCGCGCAAGTTCGTCGGAGGCCAACTCAAGAGGGCACTACGCGGCGGCGGGTACCGTTTCCGAGCAGGTCGCCCATCCCCTTAGTTCCGATCAGTCTTTTCCCTCGATGCGTCAGAAGGAATCATTTTCTGGCTTTTCTTCGTCCTTGGAGCGGCTTCGACCGGGTCATTTCGCCCTCACCTACGGGCCGCAACACTTCTTGTACTTCTTACCTGAACCGCATGGACACTGCTCATTTCTCGCGATGCGTCCGCCAGTAGCAATCGCTTTCTGCAATCTTGCTTCGCGCAGGGTTTCGCCTCGTGCTTGGAGCGCAGGCAGTTCAAAAACAGTGATGTCTGCGCGGCGGAAAAAGTGCCATTCGGTATCGAGGAGTTCGCCCGAGTCATCGTAGGAGAGCTCAAGGAGCACCCGGTCGAGTTCGCCATGCATCACCATGATCGCCCGCGTGTGGTCGCGCATCTCATTTGCCGAGGGGCGTGGCCACCGGGGTGTCCATACGCAGGCTGTCAGGCGCAACTCCCCGAAGGTGGAGAAGGGCCGTGGTTGCTTCACCTCTGCCCGTTCCAGTTCTTGCGCTAGTGTGTTGAACATCCGATCTCGCCAGTCGCCGCTCCCGTCGAGGATGTAGTCAGCAATCGCTGAGCGACCATCCTTGCCGCTCAAACTCAAGAACTCAAGCAAGGCCATCAAACCTGCAGGCATCTTCTGATGGAGCGGGGAAGTAAGTGCCGGGTCCGCTAGGCGCGCGAAGAAGAACTTGTCGATCTCTTGCCTGTACCCGATGAACTGTAGGCGAGCTTTTGCTTTGCTGCGAAGCTCGAAAGCGTGCTTTGGGTAGTTGTTGTGCTGGAGGTACAGACCCAAGTGGTACAGTTCGTCGTCGAGTTGCAGGATGTCCGATTTGAACGCCTCTCTGCGCATATGGACAAAGTGAAGAAACTCGAGAGGGTTGGTAAAAATGTCCGAGTACACGCGCAGGTCGTCCAGGGACAGTGACCACACGGGTTCGTGTCCCACGTCAACGCCGATAGATGATAGGTTCTGAACTTGGGCTGCAATCTCTGTGAATGGATCAAGCGTGACAGCGCAGATCGTGACCTGGCGATAGTCCTTAAGCCTCACGTGGGCGATCTCGTTTCCTCCGTGGTCCAGCAAAGGCACTTCATCAGCTGTCTGGAGGTATCTAAGAAACCGGTTGCCTTGCTTAGCGGGCGCAGACACAAGGTTCTTGATTGATTGCACGTGCGCGTCGACATCGGTGGCAGGCGACGTGTAGGTGAACGATCCTGACTTTACCTCGACGATGAACAGATGGTCGTCAATCAGAAGTACGCCGTCCGTTTCATAGCGAGCAGCCGCTGCACCAGCCTCGCCCAGCCAGTAATAGACCTCCTTGAAGCACGTTGCGCCTAGCAGAAGTCGTTGCAGGTACTCGAACGGCAAAGTTTCGGTAACCCCCTTGCGGGCATCGATCCAGCCTTGCTTGAGATGTTGGTTCTCAGCGAATACGCGTTTTTCTAGCTGTCTGTAAAGGTGGTCGAACAAGCCGCTCAGATCGAAGCAGTAGTACTTCCCATCCAACTTAATGAAGGGCCGCTTAAATATAGGCCAGACTCGAAGAGGCCACCCCTTGAATGGCCCATCGGAAAAGAACTCTGCATCCTGACCTGGCGACCAAGAAAAGTCCTCAAGGAACGCCGTCGGCAAGTTCGTCACCTTCTGCAAGTCAAAGAGGTCGTAGAGAAGAAAGAGTCCGACTGCCCGATTCTGTTCCGCCTCAAGTCCGTGACGGACGATTGATGCCCTTAGCAGGTCTCCTGGGTCGCCATCTTTCGCGATCCCCGCGTGGATGTCTGCGTCCAGCACTGCTAGAGACTTCTGTCTGAACACATCCATGGCCTCAAAGGCATCGGCGATGCCCTTAGTCAGTGAATGCCATATTTTCGCGAGCTCGTCGCACAGCTGCTCGCTGCTCAGCCCGTAGATCTGTTGGATCGCGTCGCTCTGCGGTGCGAGTAGCTCGCGTAGTGCTTGAACCTGATGGTTCTGATACTGCACACCCGTGACATTGCACCAGTAGAGCTGCGTCTGAAAGTGGAATTCTTCGAATCTGGCGTCGATGGCCCCACCGCTGTGTCGGCGCGCGGCTGTAGCGCATAGAAAGTACCGCGAGTTCAGCTTCTGAAAAATGGACTCAACCAGCTGCTGCAGCTTGCCCCAGGCTTCATCGGTCAGCTCGCTCGGCGGGCCTGCGGCAGGTGACGTACTGGCAACTAAACTCTGAACATAGTCGAGCATTCGTGCTGCATGTGCGTGCTCGCGCCCGATTTCGACCTCACTCTCAACCCCTAGGGTCGCTGCACTTCGTTCCCACCAGGCGCGATGCAGAATTTCTAGCGGGCTCAGCGTTGCTACCAGGGTTGCAGCTGCGGCGATGTCTTTATCAATCTCACGCACCACCTCGTCATAGTCCACGACTAGGCGTGCCTGGAATTTATCCAACTCACCAGGCGGCCAGTTGGTCTGAGAGACAACATGACGGCCGAATCGCATCATGCGAAGGGGGCCAGCACGAAAGTCCTCGTCGGGTTTACGAGCTGCAGGGCTAACGACAAACGTCTTGTGCTTTTTGCGCTTCATTTATAGATCTTGCCATGCATTTGCTGGCTCGTGTCTCGGATATCGGCTACGCAGTGGCCGCCGCGACCGGTCGCCGGGGTGTTCATTTCCGTCACGCAGTGACGTCGCACAATATGACTTAGGGCGCGTCAACTGCGCTAAAAATTCGTCATATGAACCGGAAGGAGAGCGGAATGGCTCGGAGATTCAACATGTCTGACCTGAGGGCCATTGCTCAGGCTCCGGCCTTAGATGCGACGAAATGGTTGATAGGCGCGGAAGATTCAGTCGAATTCCTTAAGCAGAACGCTCAAAGCGAGGAAATCGTGATCTACGCCGGCGGTCCGGCCGTGCTCATTCACGCCGTGCTCGCACCCGCTCAGCAAGTCACGCCAGCCGATCAACAGGACCTCATGAGTCGGTTCGTCGGCACAGATGAGACCTGGACGATCCAGAAGATATACGGTGGAGGAGAAGGTCACCGCGTTTATCTTGAGCCACCACTGGGGGTGGGTAAGTCGCTCGCCTCAGGCGAGAAGATCGTCTACCAGCGTAGCTTTTATGGTGTGGACAAAGGCGAGCGGGCAATTGAATTGAGCCAGAAGCTCGTGCACGCTCTTGACCTGCACTTCGTGGCAGAGCGGAACGCCTACTGCCGACTGGACTCACGAGGCGACATCGAAGACGTCATCCGTATCCTCCGTGCAGATCTTCCTCAAAACAGCGAGAAGCTGGTAGCGATCACCATTCTCAAGGAAGACCTTGCCAGATACATGGCTTTGGCTGGCTTTGCCCTGGTCTTCTTCTTTGACTTCACCCGCTTCAGTCCCGGTTTCGGTGGCTGGGGAGACCACGAGCGCATCGATCGAAAGACTACGGACCTGTTCTATCACGGCGGTGGTATCCACAACGCCAGCTACGTGAACGGACGCATGATCGTGCGCCCGAAAATCACCGTGCAGGACTTGGTTACTGAGTGGGAGGCTGAGTCCAACCCCAACAGAAACCGGGAGTACGCCACCTTCAAGATCTTCGATCGCAAGAACAACTGCGAGGTGGAAACCTCATGTGCACCAGAGTACCTCTCCAACTACTTTCAAAAGTCGGAGCTGCCCTGGGAGATATCCCCGGCATTCTTTCATGCGGATGTCCTGCATCGATTCAAGGCGGACCCTGAAAAGTACAGCCTTGATGATCGTTCCATATCCTGCCGCAATGCTTGGTACCTGAATGGCTACGACATCAACGAAGCTGGCCAGGTGCATGCCTACATCGGTGACCTGGCACGTCTACCGATTGAGGAGCAACGCTATTGGCAGTCTTTCAACGAGTGGCCGAAAGAGTCGATTTCAAGACGAGCCTTTGAGAATGACATTCTTGGTGAGTTCAGCTCGGAATACGATCCCCTCAGCCGCCTGAAGTACAAGATCGGCAAGCTGAACGCAGCCCCTCCTGACTGGTGGCAACCACGCTCTGAAGGGCATATCGATGCCGCGCGTTATCCCGCTACAGACTCGGTCCTTGAATGGGCTAACGAGATCATGGCCTTCGATCAGCTGCTCGTCGAAGGTTTCCAGGTCAAGCCAATGCGCAAGCTGCTCGAGTCCAAGGGGAGGAAGGCAGACGCAAGCTGGGCCTCGCTGCGCGTGATAGCTGAACTGGCAGTGGTCTCAGGAAAGACGGAGGCCGAGGCCAGAGCTCTGCTCACACCGCTGAGTCGACTGCACGCGCTGAGAAGCATCCTTAAGGCTCACAGCTCTGTCGAAGAAAAGAACAAGGAAGAGAGGCAAGCACGAGCAGCGCACGGAACACTGCGCACACATTTCAAGGATCTCGCCGCTCAATGCGATAGGAGCTTTGACGAAATCATGCGCATTCTTGGACTTGCTGACTTGAATCCATAGACAGCAGTGTCGGTATATAGATGATCCAGTCCGTGCTGACGACATCAAGAAGGACGTCTTCGACTAAGACAGCTGAGGCCTTTCAGTCGGGCCTTTTCGGCTTCCTTACGCCGTAGGTTTCGATATTGTCAGCACCGTCGCAGACGGCGACTGACCATCCGATCTCAGCAGATCTTCGGTCACAGAAGCCGCTTCCATTTGAATGTCCGGTCAAAGCTGAAACGGCCGCTTGGGCTGCTGGCCGCGAACGACGTAGATCAGCCTTTACCAGTCATCGTTGTGGCGATTGACAGGAGTGCAACGCTTGCAGGCGCGCTAACCCTGCCCTGATCTGTCGTCTTATCTAGCGACTTTGTTAGATTTAAAGATGTGTTGCCGGTGATATTGGAGGAAGTCCCGCTGCTTAGTAGTGAATACACCGACATTAATCGCAGACTTGATACCCCAAGCATCAATAACAGTTGCAGCCTCATCGGTTACGAGCAGAGCGCCATTGTCTTCGAAGCTAATCCAGCCGCCATCAAAGAGCTTGTCAACATGCGGGGCCAGTAACAGACCGTTTTCTCCGTCTAATCGCTCAAGATCGTCAGAATGGCGCCAAGGCTTTATGTGGCTAGCGATCAAAAAACGATCGTCTGTCACACCTGTTATGCGACAACACTTTTCTTGCATCATTACGCGCTGACGAAATAGCCCCTGACCTTGCCTTGCACGTACTAACTGCTCTTTCTCTGTCGACTGGCGATCAGATTTCAGAATTTCTTCTTGTACTTGGTCTTCTTCGATTTGTGAGACCACCGCTTCAACCTTGGTCGGAGTTCTTGGCTCCTCGTGACCCGCGATCGACAGAATTAACTGCCCAAGCTCGTCCGAAATGCTGGCAAGGTAACAACCTTGATTCCCGTTACCGTTCACTTGAATAGGGGAATGCTTTTCAGGAAGCAGTGGGGCAATCTGGTTAATGTGAACTTTGGGGGTTACGGGCTTAGTAAGAGTCGTCCATTCAATGGGAACTAGCCATCCTTCATCTTCGGACCAGTTCTCGCCAACGTGCTTGCCGAACTCCTTGGGCTTGCCTTGTTCTGTAGCTTTTCCCGTGGCGATGCCAATGGCTTTTATCAAGGCATCTGCGTAAGAGATCACGATATCGCCAGGCTGTACGTGATTTAGATTTTCATAGGTTTGATTGAATCGCCCGTCCTGGTTTTTCTTCGGGGACCAGATGTACCCGCCCTCGATCTCGGCCTTAAAAGTTTGTTTGTGGTTGACCCACCAATAGTGGTGCTGACGAATGCTCATCGACTTAATGTTGAACTAGATAGCCAGAGTCTAGCTTGGAGCTCTATCTTGTCGGAGTCGGATGAATTTGAGTCCTTACAACAATCACTTTTGTTGGTATCTGAAACAATAAAACTAGATTAATTATTTCAAATCAATTGGTTACAGTAACTTTTCGATTCCCATCACCGCTCCAAACAAAAAAGCCCGCTGGCTCTCGCTAGCGGGCTTTTTCAATGAATGCCGAAACATCCACCGAAGGGGTTACTTCACCAACAGCACTGGCTTTTTACAGGTGGCCATGACGCGTTGCGC
>JACCDG011654065.1_pt1 | contig 14393 bp, 15 predicted proteins | sample 7442471 | NCBI WGS metagenome assembly JACCDG01 (sample SAMN15323444, study PRJNA562643) | freshwater metagenome | isolation source: river surface water | place: USA:Blue River Watershed | collected 2017-08-17
CTGATCTTGCTTGATCACTTCATACTCTAGGTATTCTTCAGTCCTAAACAGCAACTGTTGCCTAGCTACTTGAGGCAAGAACCGAAGCTCTTCGATTTCGTCTGCCTCATACAAGGCGTTTAGTTTTGCCTGCAGAATTGAACCAAGCTCACCGGCAAAAATGCGCTCTTCAGTGGTGACTGACTTGGTCTTGTACTCGCTGTCATCGTAATAAGTAAGCGTGACGCTTTTGGGATTGTGCGCCACACTCAGCGTATAAACGATGGCTCCTTCGTCGTCCTGAACATAGAAGGTGTAGTCCTGGTTATAGGTGACCGCTTCATCGCGCTCCCAGTTCTTCAGTTTCTGTTCTTCCGCTGCGGCATCAAGCTGAGCCTGCGCCTGATCCTTCTCTTCCTGCGTGCTAGCTGGATCATCCAGCACCTCCTGCGCTGCTTCCTCGTCCGTCAGTTCCTGCTCTGCCTTTTCAGCTGCGGTCTGCTCAAGGCGTTTTGCATCGAAGCTGACCGTCACCACCTGACCAGGCAGCACGCCAGCATTGATGCCGCTCAGATCAATGATGCTGCTCTCATCCAGCAGTGGACCGCTGCCAGCGCCATCCCACCCACGCAGCACCAGCGTCTCACTTTCATTCAGGTAGCCAAACAACGACTCACTACTGATCAGCTGGTCGATCACCGACACATAGCCGGCGCTGAGATCGAAGTCGTCCTGGTAGACGTTGGTGAGTGTGCCGGTAGACGCGATGCCCAAGGCAAAGCAGCATTTCTGCAGCACTGAGTTTGCTTGGATGCCCATCGGGGCACGGTTCATCACCTTGGCCGGTGCCAGCGCGTATTCCTCCCGTACCGTCAGTTGATTAGCAGCCTTTGGCTCTGAGAAGTTGTACGGCTTGGCGCCTTCCTTCGGCAGATAGCACTGATCTCCAGCTTGCCAGTCGTAGTCATCGCTGGGGTACTTGTCCGGCTCAGGGCCGTTGCTGCCGTCTTCTGCCGGCTGCTCCTCTTCCGCCTTCGCTCCTTTCAGGTTCGCTAAGTAGACAAGCTTGTCCCCCAGCTGAACGGTGGTTTGACGGGTGAACGGATTGGCAAAGCTGCTTAGCACACGCAAGGTGCGTGGCAGCCGGGCAATCGTGCTACCGCGCTGCCAGCCGATGTTGACCACGCTGCCAACGGCTGGTGTGCTCAAGCCAGCCAAGACCAGCTGACCACGGCAGGTAATCAAGCCTTGACCAAGGCTGATCGCCTCATCGGCCAGGTTGCCGGTGATGATCGTGCCGAGGTTGCAGAAGACACGGGCGCGAACATCAACCGTCATTGAGCCACTCCGACACTGATGGAAACGGTGTAGGTGATGACCTTGAGGCCATTCACCACGTCATTAGCCGCTGTGGCTGTGGGTGCACTGACTGGGAAGTAAGCACCAGCTGACGGTGTGGTGCTGACGGTGCTTTCAAACCAAGTCTGCAAAGCGCTCCACCCTGACGCGTTGGTTTCGCCTTCCAGCGCATATACCTTGGTTGCCGTGAGCGGACCGGTCACATAGCTGGTGCCTGCAGCAGTTAGCTGCAGCTGCGGCACGTCTTGATAGGTGACGGGTGGGCGCAGCAGCGTGAGTGTGCAGCTGCCGAGGGTGAAGGTGCCAAGGGCGGGGCGGTCTTCGGCGCTTTTGTCTTTTTCACGTTGACGCAACGCCACCTGCAGCGCTTGTGCAGCATCGACCAACTCGACGCTGGCTTGGATGTAAGGACCAGCTTGGTCACCGGTGGGCGCACTGGTAAACCAGCAACCAATGCCACTCCAGCTGATCCCATTGGCAGCGGTGGTCAGGCTGACGGTGGTGCCGACACTGTTGGCTGCAACGCTGTCTGGATCTTGGATGCGAGCATCGCGCCAAGTGTTGTAGACGCTGAGCAGCGACTGCCACTCACTGGCTGTGAGCAGACCACTGATGGACCAGCTGCGAGCCGTAAGGCCATCTTGCGTAGCGCCCTGTTGATAGCCAAATGGCTGGGCAACAAGCTTGCTGGTGGTGAAGGCGCCGATAGAAACGGTCATGGCTCAGCCGAGGTTGATGGCGTACTTGCCGCTGTTGGCATCAACTGCGACGTTGACGGTCCAGTTCTTTTGCGCTAACTCTGCAGTAGCTGTCGCAAGTTGACCGTTTACGTTGACGAGACTTTGGGTGACTGTCGAAAGATCGTTCTGCGCGACATTAAGGTCTGCACGACCCTGGAATATATCCTGAGCTAGCCGGGTCTCTTGACGATCTCCCCTGACCAGTCTTAGCAAAGCAGCATTGCGCTGCTCGAGCGAGCCGCTAAGTGTAAAGTTTAGCCCTCTACGTCTTGCAATCTCATTTGCCTGCGCGTTTAGCTGCTGAAAAACCGCAGCTTGATTGTCAACCACTTGCTGAGGAGAGCGAAACTCATTCAGCCCGCTGCCGCTTGTGTTTTGCAATTCCTGCAACGCGGTTACAGCATCCTCAATACTCCTGCTGATGCTTCTGACTGCTTCTTTCGCTGAATCATACGCCTCAAGCAAGTCTGCCCTTGTCTTGGCTGCCGCTAGCCTTACTTGTTTGGCAGCAATCTGCGAGGCATTAAGAAGATTATTATTCTGAGGGTCTGCACGAAGAGCTGCTTCTGCGTTCCGCTGAGCTCGCCTCGCATCTTCAATCGCCTTAATTGCTTGCAATGCGCCAGTGCCCGTACTGGTTAAACCGGGGCGTTGCTGCTCAATAGCTATTTCTTCTTGAATACTCTTTAGCTGGTTCGCTGCTGCGATATTTTCAGCCCAAGTCTCTTTCTCTAGCCTTGAGATCTGTTGTTGGATGCGTAGGCGATCTTCGGCTGCCTTGGCTCTGGCTGTATCACGTAACACGCCCTCGGGGTCACTACTTTCGTTGTATTTCTGAAGCTCTTTCTTCAGGTTAAGCTCGACCTGCAAGGCTTGCAGGCGTAGGCTTTCTTGCTTATTTCCGCTGGTGTCCGCAATAATTTGTTCTTTGCTAGTAGCCAACAATTGTCTGCGTAACTCTGCAGCCCGTTGGAGTGACTGTTGTTGACTGTCGGAAGGTTTTGAATACTTTCGTTGTATTTCTGCTATTGTCTTTGGGTCTATTAGTTCAAGTTCTGTTCTGCTAAGTGGCTTGTTGCCCCCAAATATCCCTCTTGGCCTACTGCCAAACGCTTTTCTTAGTTCGGCATCGAATGACGCGCGGTCGGTGGTAGACAGTGTGTTTCTTAGTTGGTCAGTGCTATTGGCTGCAATCTTCCTCCCAAACCCAGCGTTTAGTAAGTCGACAAACTGCTTTAAGGGCCCCGCCGTGATCCCGGCAAGGCTGATCTGTAGCTGCGAGAATGAACGGTTTAGCGCGTCAGTTGATGCCGCTAACTCTTTTGCAACTGACAGGTCTCCGTAGGTGTTTGCTAAATCTGCCTGTATGGTTGCTTGCGCCTCTGCCTCGCGCCCAGCAGCAATAAGGTTTCGGATGTAGGTCTCTTGGGATTTACTGGAAATAAGGCCGGCGCTGGCAATCTCTTCGAACTTCGCAACTGGATCGCTAAGTGCGCTTCCTAGCGTTTGCAGTTTTTGCAGTGCTACATCTACTTGCTGACCAAACGCTGTCCCAATCAGTGAAAGACCAAACCCAAAGTTGCCCCCCAAAAGACCACCACCAAAACCCCCTGCTGTTCCGCCAAGACTTGCTCCAAGACCTTGACCAAAAAGGGCAGGAAACGCACCGCCAATAATCGCGTTACCAAAAGCTTCCTTTAAAGCTTCGCCCGAGTTCTGTGTTGATTGGAGGCGTGAGCGACGACGGAGATCAGCAGGAGAGCCGGGCACTACACCGCCATTCACCAGTCGGCCACTTATAGGTAGGGATGGGCCCCGGACCACAGATCCTCTTTGCTGACGTTCAATATCAGCAGGAGAGCCGGGGATTACCCGCCCGTTTATCAGTCGCCCACTAATAGGGCTTGCCGGACCCCGAAGACGTTTTGAGGTTTCAACTGAAGCAGCATCAATATCGCGCTTTACATCCTGCAATTGAGCCAGAAACTTAGACCAGCTCGACTTCAGATTAAAATTTTTGCCCCGTTCATTGGGAGAACCTGGGATAGCAAATCCATCTAGGGTTCTACCGCTGACAGGACTGGCGTTTAATCGGCCAACTCGCAGACCTTCACGAATCTCCGCTTTACGTGCCAGAGCGGCTTCACGTTCGGTCCGCCTCTGCTCCTGGGCTGCTCTGGCAGACTCAAGTCTTCGTGCTCGATCTGCTGCTGCTTGTTGCCGTGCAACCCTAGCTGCCTCCCTTTGTTGTGCCTCAAGAAATCTCGGAGAGCCAGGTAGGTCTGAGCGACCACGAATAGGTTCGCTTGGTCCGCCAATCCTTGCACTTCTTTCTAGGGTTTGTTGATACGCTCGCTCACGCCTAGTGCGCTGCTCAGTTAGCGATACTTGGCGCTCTAACTCACGTGATAATTGGCGTGCCGTTCCAAACTGACGTTGGCTATAACTGGTGGTGAGTTCACCGAGCCTGGTACGGAGCTGCGCAACATTAACGCCACGATCTTCTAGACGGTTAATCCGCTGACTGATCCTAAATCGACGGTCCTGTGCCCGCTCTAAAGCAAGGATCGACTCCCTTGCTCCGCCCATCTGGGCGCCGACTGAAGCTTGTTGCCTTGCTGCACGCTCAATACGTCGCTGCGTCTGAAGACGCCGCTCTTCTAGCGTGACTTGTCGTGCAAGCTCCTGACTGACCTGCCGGAAGCTGCCAAATTGCCTACGGATCTGTGTGTCGGTTAGCCGGCCAAGATTTGCCCTAAGACGTGCGACGTCAGCTCCACGCGCTTCAAGCTCGTCAATTCGCCGTGCAAGGCGAAAGCGCCGCTCTTGGGCAATCTCAAGTGCGCGTATTCCCTCGCGTGCTCCCCCTAGGGCACGTCTTACTGTTTGCGGTGAGTTTTGGTTTTGAGAGCTTCTGCCACGTGTTCCACTAGCAGTTACGTTCGCCAGCTCACTTGTAATAAGCGCCCGCGCCTCCCGAAGGCTCTGCTCAAACGCGGGCAGATCAACTGTTAGCCGTAGCTGAGCTTCCCCTAGGTTCTCTGCCACGGACTCCCATTATCCCTATAGCCAAGGTTGCCGGGGAAACCTCGGGTATGGCTTCCGCTCTCAGTGCTCTAGCTAACGCCACTGCGACCTTTACAGTCGCAGGAGTTGGGGTGGTAACTGACCCAACAACAGGGAACGTCACGCCGGCTGCTGCAACAGTGTCGGTGCCAATGTTCCTTAAGGCAGAGCGCGTGCGCGGTACTGGGTTTGCCGGCGTAGAAATCGCTGAAACTCTTTTTGAGGGCTACGCGCTAGCGCCCTTAGACGCCAGAATTGAGATAGGGACCGTCGGGACTATCGTCTTCGCAGGTGAGGGTGTCACTGACTGTGAAGTGACATCGGTGCGATTGCCCTATGGTAAATCTGGGCTACTTGGCGCCGTGCTCAACTCGTCCTTGGGCGAGCGTGTCCAGTTGATTGCCCGGGAGCAAATAGGGTGACAGTACGGATCACGCAGTGGAACGCAGACAAGTTCATTAAACGAGTTCCGCTGGTCCTGACTAACTACGGCATAAAGATCACACCGTTACTGCAAGAATCGATAAAGGCTAAGGTCTACGAGTGGCCTGTTTTCACACGCAGAAAAGTCGGCCTGTACTCGGGCAGAGCAGTTGAGCCCGGGCGCCGCGACATCGTAGACACTGGTGTTCTGTTAGGCAGTCAGTCCGCGCCGAAGATTCGGCCAAACTCACTGACTATCGTCTGGCAAGCGCCCTACTCAGGTGCAGTGCTTAATGGTGGTTTCCTCGTGGGAACCGTTCGTAACGCCTACATTGCACCTGCTAGAGACTGGATAACGCCGGTGCTTATCGCGGAGCCACCAGCTCAATTCTTTGCTCGTGAGTGGCGCAAGATCGGAGGCGCATAAAAGCCCGCCACCGCAAAGGCAGCGGGCTGATCAGCTCCCTATCTCAGATCAGGCGTTGGTCTCCTGGCTCCAGTGATACGCGCCGTATCCGGTCAACGTAAAGGTGACCTGGGCAACGTTTCCTGCGGCAATAGACTCAGAGAAGTCGGTCACCCATGCCACCCCGGAGTGATACTCAGGGTTGCCGGTGGTGCTCATTTCAGGGGATTCGCGATACCACTCAACAGTGGTGCCGGATGCTGCGTTGAGCGCTGCGTTCTTAAGTACGGCGTACCCGGAGTCGATAAGATTTAGGTTCATCGACATGGGAATGCTGTAGCTCTGCTGCTGCACAATCGATGCGGTGAAGCCCAGCGAGCTGTTGTAATCCAGCACGTCCTGGGTCTGGGTGGTGCCCTGGATGGATGCGTCAGTCAACGACAGCACCTCAGTCATGCCGGTGCTGGCAGTAGGGTTGGTCGAGGCAGTGGTACCCGCCTTTACATAAAACCTATAGTTAAGCGAGTTGAAAAACGCACCCGTAGCCATTGGAACAGGGAGAGCTGATGCCCCTAAGTTGCCGTTTCACCTTGCTCTAATAACTCCCATGGGGTAGCGCGTGGGCAGACGTGCAAATCAAACCCCCTGATGTCATGGTCCGTTGGACTTGTCGCAACCAACGCCAGCTTTAGCTGCTCCTCGCTGATTGAAAGCTCAGCAAGCACCTCGGTCCTGCTGCACCCCCTGTCCAACATCCTCCTTGCCAGTTGACCGTTACGTCGCACTGCACCTGGCGCTTTCACTAACCAGTTGTGATCACGGATGAAGTGGAGTACATCTCCCTCCGCAAAAACAGTCAGCAGCGTTGAAAACGTCCCTTTTGCTGGCTTCCAGGCTCGGCAGGTCTTGATAAATGCCTGGTCGATGCAGCTGAAAACGTCCTCAGCACTGACAAAGGGGTACTTACGGCATAGCTTTCGCCCCATTAACCGAAGCAACCCCTGGTGCTCTCGGTACATCTGGGCCACCCGGCGTTGCTCCTCCCTGCTAAGCGGCGTCGCGAGGTAACCCGTGCGCGGTCTATGCCGCGGACCCGTACCCGAGGGAGGTGGCTGTTGGGCAAACTGAGGCATGTCCTCAGTGTAGCCATAGTCACCTAAATAGGTAAGTAGACCTAACTGCGCTGCAGTGCTATGGCAGTGCCCAGGCCGCTGCGTGTCGTACTGGTGGTCAGGCAGCCCAGGATCGTGGCCAGGTGAGGCAACACCGTCAAAGGTGTGACTGCTGTCGTCGTCGAATTACTGACGTTGGTGTTCCATTCGATCTCCATCACATCCAGCTTGAGCCGCTTGAGGTCGCGATTGGGGACACCTGTTACGAGTGCAGCGCTGCTGGGTGAACTGCGTAGCAGTGTCGGATCACCGAGTAGTGCGTTGGCCAAATCGAAGGTGGCTAGCTCGATCTCGCGTGGGATGTCGTCATCTGCAATCGTCTTGTCCCCACAGCTCGCGTCAGTGCGCGGCCACGCCAGTGCCTGCGTTGTTGTCGAGCGGCTGCCGATCCAACTCAGCGTCTCCAGTCCGTTTGTTGCTGTGATCAGTGCTTTGATCTTGTTCGCTTCGGTAGCGGTACTCCAGGCCAGCGTGCCAACCATGCCGTCAGCGATGCTATCTGCACCAGCAACACTCAAATAGCTATTAGCGTTAGCTGCTCCTGCAGTAGCAACGAGGGTGGGCACTGGCTTCTGGGCGATTGCCTAGGTTTCCGGGGCAACTTCGGTTGTACCTGCTTACCTTTGATGAGCGACGCCATTGAAGAGGTGTTGACCTCTGAGCCCGCACCAAAAGCAACCCGTAAAAAGTCCACTAAGCAGGATGCCGCTGCAGCACTGAATCACTGCCGCGATTGGCAGGACGTTGTACCCAGAATCCGGGAGCTTAAAGAAGCTGGCGCTACTGTCCCCGAGATTGCAGAGGAACTGCAACTCAGTTATGTGCTCGTCAATCAGGTGATGATGCAGAGCTACAAGATGAGCGTCGACACCATTGGTGTGTTTGAGCGGCAAGAGCGCAAGCGCCTCAGCATCGAGTAAGCAAAAGCGTCAGATGTGCCGCCACGTCTGACGCAACACAATTTTTGAGGCGGTAGCAGGAGTAACGCCAAACGCCTCCGCCAGTTCTTTAACCCTTACACCCTCGCAAGCCATCGCACGCAGCTTTAAGACTTGCTCTTCGCAAAGCTTCGCCTTCGGTGCGTTCCTGCCACGACGTGTCGGTGGTTTTGGAGAAAGTCCGAGACGACAGGCATGAGCCATATTCTCAGACTGTGAGCAATACTCCAGATTTTCAAGCCTGTTGTCTGTCTTGTCCCCATTGATGTGATTAACGACCGCACCGTAAGGTCGTGGTCCTACCCAAGCAAGCAATACCATCTGGTGAACCAGTTGTGTTTTGAACTTGCCGCTATCTGTCCGCAAACCGACCTGTCTATAGCCCATGGTGTGGGAGCTAGGCTTGAGCACCGTAGGCTTGTACTTTCTGTGGCTCACAATGCAGCCACAGCGACTGGCGAAGTAGCCGTCGTACCCAGGTATAGGTTGTAAATCCATAAAAAAGGGGCCCTTACCTGTAGGCCCCATCGTAGCACCTTAATTAAGACTTATGCATAAACTCCGACATCATATGGTGTATTGACCAGCAAGCGAACCAGCGGAACATTCTTGGCGTTGGCATAAGCCAGACTCCAAGAACCGGTGGCAGCCAGGTTGCCAGTGGTAGCGGCGTTGGTGGGGTTGTCACCAGCTGCAGCCCACTTGGTTCCGTTGACGTGGAAACCATAGTGGTAATCCACGATCAGCAGATCCTGGAAGCTGGACTTGTTGCGGTCCACCTCAACACGCAGCTCCTGCTGCATACCCTCACCAATAACATTGCTCCCGAACAGATAGACGGGATACTTGTTGAGGTGAGTGGCGGTGCCGCCAGCAACCACGCCGACTTGATCGTCGATGACGACGTTCAGACCCGCGAAGCGGCCAACTTGACCGGAGCCGAGACCAGCGCCAACGCCGCCACCGGCATACACCGAACCACCAGCCGACTGCACCTGCAGGTAGCCAGTCTCCTCCAGGTAGGCAGCCACGTTGCTGTGCATGGCAACGCCAGACAGCTCGTAACCGCGCTCACCCAGCACCTGCTTGGCTGCCACAATGTTCGCAGCAGTCAAGTAGTTGGCAGAGGTGGCAGTGGTGGTGCCGGTCTTGTTCACGGTGTTAGCACCGAGAACACCAGAACCAGAGATGTTGCCGAACAACCCGCTCAGCTGTGCCATCAAAGTGGCGGTCTTCAGCTTATTGATAGCGCCAGCAAGCTGATCCCTTACGTGAGCAAGAGGGTCAGCTCCTGAGCCGAGCTTGCTGATATCGTCCGTGGCATACTGGAAACCTCTCCGCAGAATCGTCATGATCTGCTCGTCGGCAGTGACGTTCTGGCTGGTGAGATAACCAGCGCCAGAAGTTCCCCAGCTATTGGAAGAGTTGATGACCTCTTCTGTGGGGCTCAGGGTATCAAAGAAAGGAACTCGAACGCGGGTCCCACCTGCGCGGCAGTCCAGTGCGCTGTTGCGCTGAATAATGCCAGCGCGAAGGAACGCAGACTGCTCAAAAATACGCTCCGAGGTATAGGAAAGGAACTCGGGGCGGGTGATCAGGTTGGACAGGAATGTCCCGCCCATGTTCTGTTGTGCCATCGTCTTAAAATGCGGGGTTTACCGTGATTACCCGCGACTGGCTTCGGCTTTGAGGGCCCGCGCCAAGTCTGGGTTTTCTGCTTCCAATCTCATTGCTTCCGTCAAGTTGAACGAATCCTTCTTGTACGGGTTGACCACACCTGGAAGACCATTCGCACTGGGGCTGCTACCCATTCCGATAGCGCCTGAACTGCGGAAGTGATGCTCCCAGCCACTGCCGGGGTTCCGTAGCTGCGTCAGGTATGCGTTAAGCGGTTGCTCGATACCGTTGACAATGACCGCAGGGCCACCATCTCCGTTTCGTAGCTGGTGCTGCAGCAGTCCGTAAAGCTGTTCTGGTGCAAGCGCATTCGCCTGGCCAATTTGTTGAATTGCCCTGGCTCGTAACCGTTCCGCATTAGCCTCCTCATCCTTTGCCTGAAGCGCGGCTTCAAGCTCGGTGATTCGCTGCTGCAAACGTGTGTTGTCTGCGTTTGCCTCCTCCCACAGCTTCTTGTACTCACCGCTAGCGGCGAGCTGCTGCTGTTTGCCTGACTTCAGCTCGGTCTCGCGATCACGTAGCGATTTCTCTAACTCACCAAGCCGTTCGTTTAACTTACGGTTGGCTTCGCCTTTGCTGAGATTGTCCTGCTGGACAAGCTCTAACTTGCGGCGCAGAGCAGCTGCGTCATCAGAACCGGTGGTCGCTTCGGGTTGCTGATTCACGGAATCAACCTGCTCCCCCGCTGAGGGAACACCCATGACTTCATCAGTCATGCAATGAGATGAAACTACACCCGAGATTGCCCCTATGTACCTAACTCAGGGATCAATACACAGCGACATAGCGGGTGCAATGGTGGTGGTCCCTCCGCAAATCCATCCGGTGTGTCTTCAACTTGACCGTGGAGTGGACGACACCGCGGACAGGTTCTGGGGTCAAGCACTGCATTCCATCGCCACTGCACAGTCACAACAGCACCGCTGCGCACTGCAAGGTCAGCGGCTCGTCGTGCTGCAGGTGTCACCGGCGCCCACAACACCGCAGCCGTGATCGAGCGGAACCGCTCCCGCCATGCATTCGCCACTGTCCCCTTGCTGACCACAGGCACCTGACGCCCTGCGGTGGTACGGACGCCCAAGACCTTTTGCGCGACCTGCGCAGTGGTCGGATCGTCGAACAACATGCCGATCACACTGCGCTCCAACAACTGCAGCAGCTGACTAACAAACGGCGTCACCCCGGTGATCGGTGCTGGTGTGAACAACCTCGATAGCCGCACACCGACCACTAAGGTCTCATCCAGAACTTGGGTGATGGGCCTTGGCTGCAGCTGCCCTGGCTCAATGCCAAACATCCGCTCGACTGGCCCCAACGTCAGGGTCTCCATCGCCGCTACGCGGCTTAATAGCAACTGGGCCAACGTGTCATTCGCTTGGAATAGCCATGGCAGCAGCTGCCGGCGAAGCTCCGGCCACTTCAAGTACCGCTCAAACCTCGTCTCAGGTAACTGCGCCAGCAGCAACGCATAGATCCGTAACGCCAGCTCGTAAAGCACTTCCTTGGCTTCGGCATCTGTGATGTCCTCTTGCTGGGTGATGGCTGCAGCCAGCTCCCTTAAGTAAGCCTCGGAGTTCATGGCGTCTCAGCCGGTAGCCCGCGCATGAACTCCTCCTTCACCTCAGCCCAAGTGGGGTGGTGGCGTGGCTCGCTTTTCTCAGCTTGCTGCTCGCACAACAGTGAATCGGTGTCTTCTGGTTCCATTTGTCAGCTCGCGTTACGGCCTGGACGCATCGGAGTCGGCAGCGTCTGGCTGTCCAGTGACTCCCCTTGGCCAGCGTTTTGGAACGCCATATCTGGACCGCTAGCTGCCAGTCGATCCATCACCTCCTGCTCGGCTAACCGTTCCGCTGTCAAACTCAGCTCCTCGTCCAGATCAATGGTCGGGGGCAACACCTCACCGTCCTGCAGGATCTTCAACAGGGTCTGCTGGCTGATCGCGTTCTGCATATACAGCTGCAGGTACGCGGTGATCTGGTTGCCGTCGATCAGCCTGTTCTCGTAGTCACGTGGGATGTTCACCTCAGGTGGCTCGATCCCTACATACTCCGCAGCCAGCTCAAAGATCTGAGCGATGGTGCGCTCCAGGTCACCACTGATGACCGCCATGATCGAATCGCTGTCGATGCGGTCAATACGACGCGCTTCTGCAGCAGCATTGGTCAGGTTTGCTTGGCTCAACGTATTGACGCCAAGCCGGCCAATCTGATCCTCCAACTCCTTCAGACACTTGAGCTGGCTGTCGAATGCCTCGCTAGTCGGTTGCACATACTCCGCACCTCCATCCGGTGGGAGCAGCAGCGCTGTATTCACGCTGATCCCCAGGGGTGTGTCGCTATCGGGGTCGAAGCCACGCAGCACCAACATCGGGTTGGCACCCACGTGTATGGCATGGTGGAAATCACAGAAGCGCTGCGCATAGGCAATGCACAGGTACGCCACCTCCATCAATGGGGGAACGCTCAGCAGATTCCCAGTGCGGTTGCTGTAGACCGTCACCATCGGGATCCGGCTCAGGCTGGTCCGTCCTCTTCCCTCCAGCTCCCACTTGGGTGCAGTGGTAAGCCCTGTGGTAGCAGGTGTGCGCCACACCTCAAACCTGCCGGGTTCCATCACCCGGATCTGATCCACCAGCTTCTCGCCGTAGGCTCCTGAACTGACGACCACACGCTCCTTAATCCGCACCTGCGCTAAATCACTAGAGGTGGAGTCGTTTGCAGTCCGCCACCCCAAGATCTGATTAGGGGCAATCGGTACGAGGTAAGGCTTACGCCTTAGACGACGCTCCTCCGCTAACGTCCGCGCACTGGTGTCGTTTGCATAGTCCACGACGGTGCTGCTATGCCCGTATAGCAACGCCGTCACGAGCTGCCGACGTGCGTACTCATTCAGTGTTGTCCCGTCACCCGTGACATCCTTAATCCAGTCGTACCAATAGGGGTCTCCTTCGATCTGGATGCCCTTGCGCAGGATGATCCCCGCTGCCTGGGAAGCCAGGCGATTGAGGAACGGAGGCATCGTGGCGTGAAAAATTCGCCGCTCGTAGCTCTCCTTTGCCTCACTTGGCTCCCGTGGTATCAACTTCTCGGCATTTGCACGCAATGTGCGGGTGCCACCAGCGCAGACCTCGATTGGCTCCCAATTGGGGATCATCTGCAGCACTGCGCTGCTCAGCACACTCGGGTCGTCATCTAACCCGTACTGCACAGGTAGTGGAGCAGGCGCAACAACACGCTGGGGGTAGGTGCTGTTATCAGCCACGTCTCGTCACTACAGGGTTTTACCGAGGTTTCCGGTGCTCACAACACCGTGCGGGTCTGGTAATTCGGGTCGCTTTCATCCAACCCATGTACCTCTGGACCAAAGCCCGTCGCAATTAACTCTTCACTCATCCCCTCTGCTATTGGCTCCTGCTTGGCTTTCTTGGCCGAATCAGCTGCTTCAAGCGATGCAATCCAGCTGTCGAATGCTTCACGTGAAGGGATCTTCGCTGGTAGCTTCAACCACTTCCGCACCTCCTTTGGGCAACGCATGAAGACACTTGCGTTGTTGCCGTAGACGATGAAATACCTGCCATTCCAATCCTTGCCAGTCTCGATGCTGGCGTAAGCAGAGAGGTGCAGACGTTCGCGTTTTGCCATTAGTAGGTGCGGAAAGAGCTGCCACCCGTCGTCCATCGACGCAGAGGGGCCAAATAGGTGATCGCGTAACCAAGGGAATCCACAGGACCAGAGATGTCCTCTAACCCGCCGATTCCCTTCTCTGGTGTTCCTGTCTTGGAATAGGTCTGCTGCTCCATTGACTTGATTAGGTACTTGCAGGAGTTGTGGATCTTCAGCCGATCTGCCAGCAGCAACACGTTGATCGCATTCACACGGTCAGCAATCTGAGGGTTCGCACTCTGGTTTTTCACCACAAAACCACCCTTCTTGAGTAGGGAGAGGTCGGATTCCGCTGCGTTGGTCGTGGTGCGTTGCCTGGATGCTGCGTCGGGGATGACAACCAAGTCACCGCGCTCCACATAATCCGCGTACACCTCCTTCAACAGCTTCACCACCGCAGGTGTGTCCTTTGGGTGGTGCTCTGCCACGATGTGGAACTCATCCCCACGTCTCACCATCACCTCGCAGAAGCACGCACCCACGTTGAAGTCGATGCCGACAAAGACGCGATCCTCTGGTTGGATCTCGGTGTCGCACCAATGACGATCCCTGTCGTAGGGGTGGTAGACCGTTGTATTTGCTAGGTTTGTAAATTCACCGTTGATGTAGCTGGCAATTAGATTGCTTTGATAGTTTGCGTATAGCGATTCGACAAATCCATCGGGGAGGTGGGGGTTGTCTGTTGTCTTTGCTTTAATCAAACGCCTGTCGTCGCGGTCCCCGTGCTCCACGAAGGTGCGGTAGAAGATCTTGTAGCCTTCTGGCGTAGACGCAACTGCCAACTGGGGTTTCTTGCCTCCCCGTAGACGGGCTAGCATCATCTCGACTGCTTTTTGTGCTACTTCAACCGGAGATGTATCGAGCTCGTCGGCCAATACGAAGCTCAATGTCTGGCCTCTAATTCTATTAAAGGTCTCTGTTGCTCTACAAATAAGCGTGACGGGGCCTCGGGGTAGGTGCAGGACATATTC
>JACCDG011415583.1_pt1 | contig 14391 bp, 8 predicted proteins | sample 7442471 | NCBI WGS metagenome assembly JACCDG01 (sample SAMN15323444, study PRJNA562643) | freshwater metagenome | isolation source: river surface water | place: USA:Blue River Watershed | collected 2017-08-17
CCAATGTTATATTTTATTTGATCCAATCCAAATAAAATATTTACAGTGGTAAATGCCGTTGCTATTAATGTTATGGTGCAATGTAGTGAAACGGAATTGAACCATTATATTAATGCAAACGGTATTAGACCGCTCAATATAGCATTTGTAACCATTAATTATTTTGAGCAATGTACAGGTAGTAGGACCCTTGCTAAACATCAGGCATCATCAATATTGATGATTTTTACCGAAACCAGAACGAGCAATTCAAATTTGCAATAAATTGCCCTGATATTCCGGATAAACCGATTTAAATGCAACCCTGTCGTTTAAGGTTTATCATAAAACAGATTCAATTAACCCCGCGTCGTGTATGGGAAAGAGGCTTGCCTCTATGCTTATAGGCATGACCAGACTTTAGTCCGACAATGAAAATCATCATTTGGATAAATCAGCTTTGCCAAAATGACTTTTTTCAAAGGAGACTAAGTTGTTGAGGCATTAAAATGAATAATTTCATTTAGGCAGCATGTCGTTGTTTTTTTGAATCACTTAGGTATTGACAGGTTAAAGTGCATTAATTATGAGCGGTAAAAAATTCAAAAAATCGGCAATTACAGTATTTCAGATCAGTTTAAACCTCTGTGCGGTTTTTCTGCAACTCTCCCGTACTAGTCAGGCTCAGGTAAAGCAAACGGACAAGTATAATGCCGGAAACTGGGTCATCAGCCAATCTTTTGCCGATGAAGTATTTATTGAGAACAAAGGACAGTTTAATGAGAAAAATTCGGCAACAAGCCCGGTATTGTATGCTGTAGAAAGTGGTGAGATGAAAATGTATTTTTCGGAAGCGGGCGTATCTTATTACCTGAACAGGTACGATTACAAAGAAGATGATGAAGAGGGGCGGGAAGAAGTGAGAGAAAAGGCGGAGGAAGAATTTCATAAAAGGGGAGCCGCAATTAACTATAAAAAATTTGAAAGGTATTTTCATAATAAATGCTCCCTTGTAAGTATAGAGTGGCTTGGAGGCAACAAGCACCCATTGGTTGAGGTTCAGGAAAAAGTAAACGAATATTATACTTATAGCCTTGTAAACGGAAGAGCGTCTATTCCGGTAAGAGCTGATGCCTGGAAAAAATTAGTCTATAAAAATGTATATCCCAATATAGATGTAGTGTATTATTTTCCCGGGAACAATAAAGGCGGAATAAAATACAATATTATTGTACATCCGGGTGGCGACTTATCGCAGGTAAAGATGAAATATAACGGAGCAAAAGGACTAAGTCTGGATAAGTTGGGCAACCTGATTATTGACACACCTTCCGATCCGTATACCGACCATGCACCGTGGTCATTTATAAGCGGAGAAGAAGGGAAGGTTATTGCCACAGAATTTGTGCTCAGCAATCAGGTAGTTTCCTTCCGCGCTGCGTCATACAACACATCCCAGACCTTAATTGTAGATCCCTGGGTAACCAATCCCGCTTTTGTTACGAATAATAAGGGTTATGGTATCCGGGTAGATTATAATGGGAATTGTTATGTATACGGAGGTGGAACCCCGAATTTTCTGGATCATGTTTTCAGGGTAAAAAAATTTAACAGCGCCGGGGTGCTACAATGGACATATACCACCCCTCCGGCGTTCATGGGTTTGTATGGCGATATAGCCACAGACAGGGTTGGTAATACCTTTGTTGGTTCAGGATTCGGGTTTAGCGGTGGAAACAGCGTGCTGAAATTAAGTCCGGCTGGCAGTCAAATTGCCGGCTCCCCAATTTATAACCCGCCAGGTACTACCTGTTCTTTTGAACAATGGCGACTGTCGTATAATCAAAGCACCAATTCAGGTATATTGTACATGGGGGGAGGAGGTTCTGAAGGAGTGCAGACGGCTAAAACCAGCACTAATCTCGGCGGAACGCCAAGTGTTTATAATTCGCACAATTCTGCTCCAAATCTTACATTAAACGATGTTGTTTACCTTGCCCAGGATGAAACGGAAACATACATATATTCCAATCTGGCCTGTAGTAATTCTTGTTCCGACCCTGAAGACCGGACATTGATTAAAATGGGAACTTCAACTATGGCTAACAATATCTGGCGGGTAAAGAATCCCAGTCCTTTTGTAGAAATAAAGCAGGCCACATACGTACTTGGAGGCACCAATTGCAATGGACAAAACGGCATGGTCGTTGGGGCTGATTATGTTTATACATTTGATGGTGCTGTCTTAACAGCCTGGAATATCAGCAATGGAACTACAGCATATACGGTTAATACAGGTGGTACTTTTGCAGCAAATTCGGGTATTGATATAGACAAGTGCGGGAGAATTTATGTTGGACTTAACGGTGTTATTAAACGGTATAGTTCAACGCTTGTTTTTGAAATATCCATTCCTGCAAACGGAACCATATACGATTTACAGTTAGATCCTTTAAATGACAAAAACATTTTTGTAACCGGTAACGGTTTTGTACAACACATTTCCTTACCGCCCGATTGCCCTACCTGTATTTCTACCACACAAACAAATGTTTTGAACTGTACTTACGGAACGGCTACGGTTACGGTGAACGACCCTAGCGCTACTGCTCCGCTCAGCTACTCTTGGAATACAACACCTGTTCAAAGCACCCAGACAGCCACGGGGCTGGCTTCAGGAACATACGTTGTAACCGTGACAGATGCAGGTTCGCCCTGCCCAAAAATATGGAAAGATACTGTTACCATAACCGGTACTTATGTTCCATGCGATTCTACCATAACAGCAACTGGGGGCAGCATTTGTAAAGGCAATTGTATAAATCTGGGCTCTAATTTAGGCTGGGGATCAGCTCCCTACACATATAGTTGGCAACCGGGTAATCTGAGCGGAGCTGCTCCAAGTGTGTGCCCCTCAATTACCACCACCTATACACTCACTGTAACCGATAATGCCGGAAATACGGCCAGTGATACAGCAACGGTAAGTGTAATTCCGGCTCCGGTAGTAAGCGTAAATTCGCCAACTATTTGTGCAGGACAAGCCGCAACTTTAACAGCCAGCGGAGCCACCACGTATACCTGGTCGGCTGGAGTTACCCCAACAGGTGCAAATACGGCAACCGTTAATCCTCAGATTACCAGTACCTACACCGTAACCGGATTTAGCAATGGGTGTAAGGATTCAGCAGTGGCAGTGGTAACAGTAGGTACTGTATTAAGCATTACGGTAAACTCACCGGTTATTTGTCAGGGAGATAGCGTTGCGCTTGTAGCTCAGGGTGCAACAAGTTATACATGGTCGGCTGGTACTGTTGCCGCTGGCACAGGCACTGTAATTGTTTCACCGTCTGTAACCGGATCAACCACTTACACAGTAACCGGAACGATGGGTTCCTGTAGTGGAACCGCCACGGCTACTGTTACTGTAAATGCAATACCCGATGTTCAGGTTAATTCTTTAACAATCTGTGCCGGCGAACAGGCTTTACTTAGTGCCACAGGGGCAACAACGTATACATGGTCTCCGGGAGTGATGCCTGTTTCAGCCAACACCGCTACCGCTAGTCCAACAAGCAATACGCAGTATACTGTTACCGGAACTTCTGCAGGCTGCTCGGATACGGCTCTTGCCACTGTATCTGTAAATCCGTTGCCGGTAATTGCAGTTAATGCACCGGACGTTTGCTTCGGGCAAACAGCCACATTAACAGCAACAGGCGCAACTTCCTATACCTGGTCCGCAGGGCTTAACCCCGGTGGAACAAATACTGCTACCGCCAGTCCGCCTGTAACTACCAGCTACACCGTTACGGGAACAAGTAATGGATGTAATAAGAGCGTTACAACAACAATAACCGTACACCCCATTCCTGTAGTAAATGTAAATTCGCCGTCAATATGTGCGGGAGATACGGCAACCTTAACAGCCAGCGGAGCAAACACTTATACCTGGTCTTCCGGACTAACTGCTACCGGCACGAATACGGCAATAGCCAGCCCTGGCAGCACCAGCACTTATACGGTTACCGGTACAGCCAATGGTTGCAGCAGTACAGCAGTTAGTACTGTTACGCTTAACGCATCTCCTCAGGCCGGATTTAATGGTGCAGATGAGGGCTGTGCGCCACTGGATGTAAGCTTTACAAATACCAGTGCTAATATAGCAGGTTCTTTTTGGGATTTTGGTGATGGGGGGAATTCTACCGCTACGAATCCGGTGCATTATTACAGTTCTCCCGGAACGTACAATGTCAGCCTTTTGGTAACAAATGCTGCGGGCTGTAGCAACTCGATCACGCAGCAGGCAATTGTGAAGGTATATCCCAATCCGACAGCTATTTTAAATGTGAGCGATACCAGCATTTCAGAGTCAGACCCGGTGGTTTATTTCAATAACACATCCCTAAACGCAAGTACCTGCCTGTTAACATTTGGCGATGGTGAATCGACAAACAGTTGTAGTTTTGTCAACTTTCCGCATAATTATAAAGAGGCCGGATTGTTTTGCGCCTATTTAATGGTATCTACCGACCATAACTGTGTTGATACCACCAGGATATGTATACAGGTACAAGCCGAATATACGTTCTACGTGCCCAATGCTTTTACTCCGAACGGAGATGCAAATAATGATGTTTTTACAGCTTATGGTGTCAATGTTAAGGAGTTTAAAATGATAATATTTAGTCGCTGGGGCGAGCAATTATTCCAATCGGGTGATTTGAATTTGGGCTGGGATGGAAAAGTTAAAAACGGGAACACCATAGCTCAGGAAGACGTGTATATATATAAAATATCCACAACGGATATCAACAATAAACAACGGTCGTATATAGGCACTGTAGCGCTGATCAGATAGATTATACCGTTTGCATTAATATAATGATCCAATTCCGTTTCACTACATTGCACCATAACATTAATAGCAACTGCATTTACCACTGTAATATTTTATTTGGATTGGACTAAATAATATAACATTGGTATTACTGATTTTGTCCAATTGCTGTTAACCACCTTTCCGGAATTTTATCTTGAAATAACTAATACCGTTTGGAAATACATTCAGGCCAAGGGCTCCCGAAGCCCTGCAGGCAGAAGTTTAAATCAAAATCCCGCTCCGGAGTTTAAACCTTATTATTAGCTGTATTTCTTTAACTCACTTATGCATCACTGTTGGAGTTTGTTTCCTGATTATCATTTATACCGATTGGAAATATGTATTAGGCCAATTCTCCTTTCAGTCGATTGGCCTAAACATATTTATACATCGGCATTTACCAATATAATACTCGAAATCGTTTTTGGACTATTTCTCGTTAACATTGGTATTATTAGTAATACTTTGTATAGGCTTTTTTCGACATTTTTTATACCTCATTAACGCAGTCTTTTATAATACTTTAGCGAATGTGCCGGCAAAAGATCCGGGTGAAAAATATGAATCATATCGGCCAATACTTCATCGCAGCAAACCAGACCTTTTTCCCAGTAGGCGTTTCCCCCTTTGGCGCTTACCAAAGCATTGTTATTAAAAAGATTGCCCTCTTTCCAGGCGCTAAAGGCTGTGTAACGTTTGTCTTGTTTTGCTATATCCTGTTTACTGTTATTCAAATGCAGATTCAGCCAGTAGTCGGCATTTACAGCCTTGCTGAATACTTCTTCAAAGCCAAGAGGCAGGCTTCCGCTTTGGCCGGTATTTTGCCATATATAATTTGCACCGGCATCACTCAACATACAGGACATAAAACTTTTTCCACCAGGCACAAACCAAGTGTCGCCGTATTTTAGTTCGGTAAATACGGTTGGCCTTTTGTTCACCTTGTCCGCAAGAGCCTTTAAGTGCAGATAAGTGCTTTCCGTTTGTTTAAACAGGGAGTCGGCTTTTTTCTCCTCATTAAAAAAGCAGGCTACGAATTTCAGCCATTCTGCGCAGGCCAGCGGACTATTTTCTAAGTGCTCCAGGCACACAGCCACGGGTATTCCAGCCTGTGTTACTTTTTTACTCATGTCCCTTTCCGGATTACCCATACCATAAGTAAAAATAAGGCCGGGATTCAGTATCAGCAATTGCTCAATATTTACCTCATTGCCTTTACTCAATTCTTTTATTTCCAGTAAACGTACTTTGTTCAGTACCAAACTGTCTGTCAGAAAATCCGAATTGTCAATAGCAGCCAGTTTGTTTACTAATTGCAATCGCTCCATACATCCGGTATAAAAAGACGAAAGGCAGGCTACTTTCTCTACGGGTATCTGAATGTAAGCACTGTTTGCGCCTAAGTCGGGCTTAGCTGTACCTCGTGCATAAAGCACATAACGAAAGGTGGTGTCGCTATTATTTTTATCGCCATAAAGGCAAAGCACTTTGTAATTGCCATGATAGGAAACAGAAAAGCGCCGGGCATAATTTACCGAAACGGGGTGAAAGGCATTAATCTTTGCATGCAATTCTTTTTGGGGCTCTTTGTTTTCGGGCGACTGGCAGCCGTTAAGAAGAATGAGCAAAAAAACTGCAGTATTGAAAAAAGTAATACGGAATACATATAGGCATCGCACACAAATACTTGGTGAATGTAAAAAGCGATGGCAGAATATTCTATAGGGCAAAAACATAAAAAAATCTTAACTGCATGTAAAACATAACTATCAACGGGCAATATGCAGTTTCTTGTTGACATGAAAGTTTTCGCTGCTTTCAATATTCAGTACATAAGCACCAGAAGCAAGAGAGGCGGTATTCAAACTGATTTTATTCAAAGAAGGATGTAATTGAGTGTTCATAGTAAAGACCTGTCTTCCGGAAATGTCGTATATACGCAGACTAACCTGTTCTTCCCTGTCGCTGCTCATAAGCAGGTTGGTATTGTTTTGCGCCGGATTGGGAAAAATATTTACGTATACCTCCTGTTCGGTATTTTTAATTCCGTAAGCCTGTGCCGGATTTAGAATAAAAAGACCTTCCTGCATATCGCTGGCCAGTATTAGACCGCTGGGTAAATAGGGATAAGCGCCCCAACAGCCCTGATAAACATGAGGATCGGTGTAGTGGTCATTTAATCCGTGAAGGGTGTCGGTGTCAAAATAACCACTTACGCTTACATTGAAGGGATCGGAAATGTTAAATACAACCACCCCGTCCTGATAATAAGAAACAACCGCATGATGATTGCCCATAACATAAGGATTGTGTGGAGTAGCGCCCTGGTTGGATTTAATGGTGTCGGTCAGATCGAGGTTATTAAGATTAGTTACATCCAGTATTTTTACAACAGTATTTGCAGGCACTTCGTCCGTAAACACCAGTGTTTTTCCATTGTCGGTTAAATAACTGCTATGGTTATATCCTGCCTGCAGGTAATTGGAGTATGAAGATAAAAGGGTAAAATGATTGGCTACCGAATCGTAATGAAATATATACAAGCCATCAAATCCACAGGAGGCATACACCGTATCATTCCGCACAAACATATCGTGTACATAAGTTGGCGTACCGCTAAAATCCTGATTAAGACTGCGTAGCAATACCGGGTTTTCCGGATTGTTCAGACTAAGTACCAGCATGGAATATGAGCCGGAGCCATTGGCTTTGGTTACACCGCCACAGTAGAGTTTATTTCCATCTATGTAAATGGTATGTGAACGCGAAAATAAATTATCCGAATTGTAGACTACATGAACAGAATCAGGGAGATAACTCAGGTCTACAATCTGTAGCTTATTGCCACCATCATCGCTCACCAGGTAAGCATAATGCTTGTAAGTTTTAATTTCCCGCCAAAGGCTGTTTTGTGCCGCTCCAGGAACAAAATCGACCACAGTCGGGTTGGCAGGATTACTGATATCAATAAAATAATTCCCGGTAGTGGATCCGAGTATGGCATATTCTTTATTGTCAGCGGCATTGTGCCATCCGTAACAACCCGCATAACGGGAGTTATTGCCATACCAGTTAATGGCAGTTTCCGGGTTTATTTTCGATACAAAACTGATGTTATAGCCGTGATAACTTTGTGCCCTTAAAGAAAAGAAAGTTAAAACAAATAAAAATGCGGCGATAAATGGCTTCATTTGTAGGCGTTAATTGAATAAATGATGATGAAAACATCGGGGGCACTGTGCCAAATATACAAAATAATAACAATGTCGTTAAAAGATAACCCATATCCATTTTCCCGGATAGCGGGATTAGATTGGTATGACCCGATTTTCGGAACGGAGATATTGTGGAAATTAAAGTAATTTTGTCTGTAAACCATTGTCATCAACCAAATGCCTTTCGGAGTATGTATGCTATATTAAGATGAGCAGGCAAATCGGCACCTTAATTGGTATAAGGATTCTATATATGCTATCGGAGCTAATGATAGCCTGATGGCTATGGTTAATAACGATATTACCACAGCTTTTTATGTCGATGAACACGACACCTTATGGTGCAGTACGCGTTCTGGGTTACCGCAGTATATTGCTCAAAGAGCTCCCGGGTGCAGGGCTAAAGATTTTAAACGCGCTCCTTTGCAACAACAGGACGCTTTCTTTTATCAATTGGGCAAAGAGGCTTATTTACATGGCTTTGTTTCCGGAAAAAAAGACAAGAGCATTTTCAGTATTCCTCTAATGCTGATACAACCATTTATAGAAAATGCCATACACTATGGTATATTCACAAAACTGGGGACTGATGGAAAAATAGCTTTATCTTTCATGCGGGAGAAGAGCCAATTGCAGTGTACAATAGATGACAATGGCATTGGTAGGGAACAAGCAGAAGCCTTAATGAGGAAATGGAACAGGCAGCACCGTTCATTTGGACTTTCGGTTACGGAGGAACGATTGCAGGTGCTAAATCTCCAGCATCAGGGAATAAGCAGGATAGTTATTGAGGATAAAACAGATGTTAATGGATGCTCAATGGGAACAAGGGTAAGTCTGCGGATTCCGTTCTATGAGGGTCAAAAAAAGAAGGGTAACAATTTTTTTGTGAAAAGATGCTAAATACAATTATTATCGACGACGAGAAAAACGGAGCTGAATCGCTGGAGCTCTTAATTAGGGAGTATTGCCCGGAAATTAATATCGTTGCTAAAGAAACAAGCCCCTTCAGAGCTATAGGGTTGATAAATGCTTCCAGCCCGCAGCTTTTGTTTCTGGACATAGAAATGCCCGGCATGAACGGTTTCGAACTGCTCAACGAACTAAATAGTTTTGTTCCCTCCGTTATTTTTACAACCGCATACAAGCAATATGCGGTTCAGGCATTTCGTTGCAATGCTCTGGATTATTTACTGAAACCTGTAATGGTTTCTGAGCTTATAACAGCTGTGGAAAGGGCGAAAGAAAGGATAAAGAGCAAAGAGCGTAAAACGGAACGGTTGCATCTGGAAAAATCAATGGATGAAGCAGGTTACAGTGTAATAATGATTAGCTCTCAGCATGAAATTGTTGCGGTAAATACAAAGCAAATAATAAGACTGGTAGCCGATTCAAATTACACACATATTCTACTCACAGATGGCAGAAAAATCACTTCAGCGAAAACGTTAAAAGAATATGAGGAAATACTCAATCCCGATGTTTTTTTCAGGGTTCATAAAAAATTTCTGATTAATATCTATCAGGTTGAAAAGTATGTAAGGGGAGAAAATTCCTTTCTGATGATGAAAGATAAATTCCGGGTTGATATTTCACGAAGAAAGAAAACAGAATTCCTGTTGTATTATAAACATGTGCAACGTTAATGGCCACTTCTGCTGCCTGAGTTGGCTTTACCGGCTGATCTTTTTCCTTGTGGTTTTTTTCGGTGCTTATTTCCCGGAGTAAAGGCCTTTTTGGGTTTCGCTTCGGGTGTGTATGCCGGGCCTTCTCCCAAAAAATCAGGCAAAGCAAGCTTTTCAATTTCATTGCCAATCAGGTTTTCGATACGGTAAAACTTACGCTGATCGGCTTCGTTAATAAACGTAATGGCTTGCCCGGTTGAATTGGCACGCGCTGTACGACCAATGCGGTGGATATAGTCTTCGGCATCACCAGGTACATCATAATTAATTACCAGTTCTATGTCTTCAATATCAATTCCCCTCGATAAAATATCGGTAGCTACCAGTATCTGCGTTTGTTTGCTTCTAAAACCAATCAATACCTCTTCCCGTTCCCGTTGTTCCAGGTCGGAGTGAATGGCTTTTATTTTCAAACCACTGTGCTGTAGTTTTTCGTACAATACCTTTACTTTTTGTTTGGTAGAACTGAAAATAAGAACGCTTTTCCATTCCTGTTGCTTAAGTATATGCTCAATAAGCCTGTTCTTTTGGTTATCGTAGGTTAAGTAAGCTTGCTGTACAATGGCTTCGGCCGGTTTGGATACTGCAATATTTATTTGTTCGGGATTCGTAAGTATTTTTTTTGCCAGGCTGCGTATGGCAGGAGGCATGGTTGCAGAAAAGAGAAGGTTTTGTCGTTGTGCCGGTAAATAAGTGATTATTTTGGCAATGTCTTCTGCAAAACCCATGTTCAGCATTTTATCAGCTTCGTCGAGAATCAGGTGTTTTAGGTTATCGAGTTTTACATATCCCAGATTCAGGTGAGAAATAAGGCGACCCGGAGTGGCAATAACTACATTGGCACCCTGAGTGAGTGCACGTTTCTCGTTTTCATAGTCGGGGCCGCTACCACCACCGTATACAGCTATAGAACCGATGCCGGTAAAATAGGAGAAACCTTCCAGCGCCTGGTCTATTTGCACAGCCAGTTCGCGGGTAGGTACAATGATAAGCGTATCGGTATGTTCACTGGGTGTCAGAGCAAGCTTGTGCAATATGGGTAAAAGAAAAGCGGCAGTTTTTCCGGTACCGGTTTGTGCAACCGCAATCAGGTCTTTATTGGCTAATATAAGCGGAATAGCTTGTTGCTGAATGGGAGTAGGGGTTTCAAAACGCATGGCATCAAGCCCTTCCTGCAAACCCGACTCAAAATTAAAATCACGAAAAGTCAAAGTATCTGTATTTATTATTCAACGAAGATACGATATTAGTTGGTAGTGTTATGGTAAGATTATTAAGACGTATAGAAATATCAATAAACTCATGGCTAACCACGATTTCAGCCTTTTGGCTTAGGTTGCTGAGCCTGCCGAAGCATGGCTTTTTACTTTTTACTTAACGGTAGTTCGGAGTGCAGGCTTTGGACTCTGGATTTTCCACCTTTTGTTGTACATCTTGTATCTGCCATCTATGCCTTAGCACGCCACCTTACTTCTTGCGTCTCTTGTCTTGCGTCTTCAATAGTAAAGATCTTTCATCAGATAATTTTGTACATAATCCTCTACACCTTCTTCCAGTGAATGAAACTTACCGCTATATCCGGCATTTTTGAGTTTCTGCATGGTGGCTTCCGTAAAGTATTGGTATTTGTCGCGGATATCAGCAGGCGTATCTATAAACTCAATCTGTTCAGCAACTCCAAGGGCTTTAAAAGTATTACCCGCCAAATCCAGAAAAGTACGCGCCTTGCCGGTTCCGAGATTGTATATGCCATTACTTATGCGCGATTGTAACAAAAACATGCACACTTCAAGCACATCTTTTACATAAATAAAATCGCGCAACTGCCCGCCATCGGTATAATCAGGATGGTGGGATCGGAACAACTTCATTTTTCCGCTTTGTTTAATCTGACGAAAGGCGTGAAAAATAACAGAGGCCATACGTGCTTTATGATACTCGTTGGGGCCATATACATTAAAAAATTTAAGTCCTACCCAGTAAGGAGGTCTTTTATCCTGACTAAGCGCCCATTTGTCAAAGTCATTTTTCGAATCACCGTATGCATTAAGTGGTTTTAACTTTTCTATAAGGCTTTCATCCTGATCGCTGTAACCCAATTCGCCTAAGCCGTATGTGGCTGCAGAAGAGGCATACACCAAAGGTATATGGTGCTGCGTGCACAATTCCCATAATTTTCGGGTATAATTCAGGTTCAATTCGTTCAGCAGTTCGCGGTTAAATTCTGTAGTGTCGGTACGTGCGCCAATATGAAAAACAAACTCGACTTTAGCTGCATTTTCTGAAAACCATTTTGGAAACTCATTCCTGTCAATGCTATCCAGATAGCGTTTCCCTTCCAGATTCGGTTTTTTCTCCTGCCTGGAGAAATCATCGACCAGCAGCAAATTAAAAATATTTTGTTTATTCATGCGGGAAACCAGACAGCTTCCAATAAATCCTGCAGCACCGGTAATAACAATCATGTTGAATAATTTTTGAAACCTGAATTACAAGGTTGATAAGGCTGCCAAATTTAAATCATTACACAGCAATTGCAAAGTTTTTTAGGAATCCATTATATTTGAGACCTTAAGGCAAAAATCAATGTGGGTAATCCGTGAGGTTATACCAATGTTATATTTTATTTGGTCCAATCCAAATAAAATATTTACAGTGGTAAATGCCGATGGATAAATATGTTTAGTCCAATCGACTGAAAGGAGGATTGGCCTAATACATATTTCCAATCGGTATTAATATTCTGGAACGGATGAAACCAGATCAGGAATGTTTTCTGATAAAAAAGCAAAGAGGATATTTTATCTATGCGCTCTGTGTTGAAAAAGCCAAAAGGAATAAGTCAAAAGAAGCTGTTTAGCTTCCGTGAAATTTCCTCTTCTCTTTGCTCTCTGTGTAAAAAGCCAAAAAGAAATAAGCCCCAAGCCTTAAATACTAAATCATAAATCAGCAATTTCCCGTGAAAATATCCATCATAGTAGCAGCAGCAGCAAATAATGTAATTGGTAAGGATAACCGTTTGATTTGGCGTATGCCGGAAGATATGCGTTTTTTTAAGGAAAAGACCGAAGGACATTGTGTAATCACCGGTAGAAAAAATTACGAATCCATTCCCGAAAAATTCAGACCCCTGCCCGGACGTACCAATATTGTGGTGACACGCAGCGAAAATTATAAGGCGCCCGGGGCTATTGTTGCCGGCTCAATCTACGAGGCCGTTGAAACCGCCCGGGAAAAGGGGGAGCATGAACTTTTTATTATTGGCGGAGCCGATATATACCGGCAATGTATGGCTCTGGCCGATATTCTTTACCTCACCCGCATTCACAACAGTTTTGAGGGCGACGCTTTGTTTCCCAACATTGACCCGAACGAATGGAAACTGGCAGACAGCAAAGTCTGCAAGGCCGACGAAAAACATGCCTGGGATTATACTTTTGAAACGTACGTAAGAAAGGCATAGGCAGAAATTACCTGTTAGGCTCCCAAATCAACCCGCCTGTGCCGATCCAAGCCAAAACATCAACCCAATCAACCCATCAAGTGATCCTACTTGTTTTCAAGACATCCCATCTTCAAATCAATCAACACATCGGCTAATTATCACATCATCAATTCCCTGATATATTTCACCGGCGCACTGCCATAACTCAGGAACTTTTCATGAAAGGCTTTCAGATCAAACTTATCGCCCATTTTCTGTTTCAATTCTTCCCGAAGGTCATAAATCTCGGCATAACCCGTAAAATAACAGCATAACTGTACCTGAGTCAGAGACACCCGATTCCATTTTCCTTCAGCCTCGGCTTCTTGTTGGAAGGCTTCACGCTGCAGCAGGTTCAGAGCCGCTTCTTTTTCCATACCCAGGGCATGTACACTGTAATCGAGTATGGTGTTGCAAACAGCCCGCAAATGCCATTTGTAATACATCAGCCACATCTCCGGGGCATTGTTGCCATAACCATTTTCCATCATCATACGCTCGGTATACACAGCCCAGCCCTCTACCATAGCTCCATTTCCCAGTATGGCCTTAATCAGGCTGGGCGACTGATTGCTGTATATTAATTGAGCGTAATGTCCGGGTAAGGCTTCATGAATATTGAGTATCTGCAGAATATAGTCGTTGTACTCGCGCAGATAACTTTCAGCCTTTTTATTATCCCAGCCGGCAAGTGAACCCACATTGTAATAGGTTTTACCGTTTTTCTCATAAGGGCCGGGTGAGCTTATGGAAGCTCCAGCTACACCGGCCATATAAGCCGGTTCTTTACGAACCACCAATGGTTTACTGGGATCCAGTGTAATGAGGTTCTTTTTAGTGATGAAGTCGGTTAGTACCGGCAATTGTTTTTCTATAGATACCTGAAAGGAATCTTTACTAACATGATTAACGGACAGTGCATCAATTACCTGCCTGATAAGCAATAAAGAATCCTGGGGTTTGTTTTTTCCCTTCATACATTTATCCCACAAACCTACACTGATCTTATACATTTCCCGGTGCAACTCAGCTTTCCGTGCCAGGGCTTTTGCGTATATTTCATCGGCGGTATAGCGCGATTGGATGTCATAAACAAATTTCTGTGCATGTAGTTCTTTTCCAAGGCGGAAACTTCTGGGGTGTTCA
>JACCDG010053212.1_pt1 | contig 14387 bp, 12 predicted proteins | sample 7442471 | NCBI WGS metagenome assembly JACCDG01 (sample SAMN15323444, study PRJNA562643) | freshwater metagenome | isolation source: river surface water | place: USA:Blue River Watershed | collected 2017-08-17
AAAAGACGGAGAGTCTAAGAATTTAAACAATGCCTATGGGGTGGGTCTGTCGCAACCATAGGCTTTTTGTCTTAACCTCGCTTTCCTCGACAGACCCAGGAAAACGAAGTTTATTAGAGGTCGTTCGTGTTACATAAAAATTGGCAAGCCCTGATTAAGCCTGAAAAATTGAATATCGAGCCTGGCGTCGATCCTGCGCGCAGCGCAACCATCATCGCCGAACCGCTAGAGCGCGGCTTTGGATTGACCGTCGGCAATATGCTTCGCCGCGTTTTGTTGTCGTCGCTTCATGGCGCCGCCATTTCGGCCGTGCAGATCGAAGGCGTGCTGCATGAATTTTCTTCGATTGCGGGGACACGCGAAGACGTCACCGACATTATCTTGAATTTAAAGAATGTCGCATTACGCATGTTCGGCGACGGACCAAAGCGCATGCGCCTATCCGCGACCGGACCTGGCGAAATCACCGCCGGCATGATTGAAACCGGGCATGACATCGAAATCATGAATCCTGATTTGGTTATCTGCACTTTGGATAAAGGCGCCAAGGTTATGATGGAATTAACCGTCACTTCAGGTAAGGGCTATATCCCCTCCAGCGAATTGCGCGACGAAGACGCCGTAATCGGCTTGATTCCCGTCGACGCCATTTATAGCCCGGTGCGCAAAGTATCCTACAAGGTGGAAAACACCCGTGTTGGACAGCGCACCGACTATGACAAATTGGCTATGACAATCGAAACCAACGGCGCAGTTTCCCCGGAAGACGCCTTGGCTTTGGCCGCGCGGATTATGCAAGACCAGCTGCAATTGTTCATTAACTTCGACGAACCTACCCAGGTCGTGGAAAGCGAAAAGCAGGTTGATCTGCCTTTCAACCGCAACTTGCTGCGCCGCGTCGACGAGCTGGAATTGTCTGTTCGTTCCGCCAACTGCCTCAAGAACGACAATATCGTTTATATCGGTGATTTGGTTCAGAAAAGCGAATCGGAATTACTGCGCACGCCGAATTTCGGCCGTAAATCGCTCAACGAGATCAAGGAAGTATTGGGCCAAATGGGCCTGACGCTGGGCATGGAAATCACCGGATGGCCGCCGGAGAATATCGAGGATCTGGCCAAGAAATTAGAAGATCCGTATTAATCAAGGAAAAGAACAATGAGACACAATATCGCAGGCAGAAAACTCAACCGCACCAGCGCGCATCGTCAAGCGATGCTTAGCAATATGGCTATGGCCTTGATCAAGCACGAACAGATCAAGACCACCTTGCCTAAGGCAAAGGAATTGCGCCCTTATGTGGAACGCTTGATCACCATGGGTAAAAAGGGCGGATTGCACAATCGCCGCCGCGCTTTTTCCTATTTGCGCGACGAAGCCACCACCAAAAAACTGTTCGATACCTTGGCTTCCCGTTATTCCAAGCGCGCAGGCGGTTACGCCCGCGTTTTGAAAGCCGGATTCCGCTATGGCGATGCCGCGCCAATGGCAGTGATCGAATTGGTTGACCGCGATGTGGCCGCAAAAGGCCTGGATTCCGGTCAGGACACGCAAAAAGCGGCTGCTTAGGCCGTTTAGGCTAAAAATACAAAGCAGCCCCAAGACATGTCGGGGCTGCTTTTTTATTGGATTTTAACAAAATGGCGCAGAAGTTGGATATAGACGAAGCCGAAGCCGGATCGCGGCTTGACCGGTGGCTGCGCCGCAAATTTCCTGCGGTTAGTTTCGCCCAGGCGCAAAAAATCCTGCGCACCGGCGACATTCGCGTCAACGGCAAGCGGGCCAAGGGCGACTATCGCTTGCAGGCGGGGGACGATATAAAACTGCCGCCATTTTTATCGCAGCCTGAATTCGCAGAGCCTTTGCCCAAAGAAGAGCCTGCGGTATCGCGCGCGATGATGCAGCAATTCGCGCAAAGTATTCTGTACGAAGATGATTTTCTGATCGCTATCAACAAATGGCCGGGCATCGCCGTGCAGGGCGGAAGCAAGACCACGCAGCATATCGACGGCATAGCCAAGGCCTGGGGCAAGGGAAAAATCCGCCCGCTTTTGGTGCATCGCCTGGACAAGGATACCACCGGGGTTTTGGTTTTGGCCAAAACACCTAAGGCTGCCGCCTTCTTGACCAAAGCCTTTGCGGAGAAGGACACACAAAAAATTTATTGGGCTATCGTAGAAGGCTCCCCCCTTCAAAAATCTGGGCAGATCGACGTTCCTCTGCGCAAAAAAGCCAGCATGAACACCGAAAAAGTCGAGGTCGATTTCGACGGCGGCGAGGACGCCTTGACGCATTTCCGCATGCTGGATCACCGTAAAAACCGCGCCCTTTTGGAGCTTCGCCCAATCACCGGGCGGACCCATCAATTGCGCGTGCATTGCGCGCATATGGGTTTTCCGATCATGGGCGACGTGAAATACGGCGCGTCCGGCAAGGGAAGGGCAAACTTGCATCTACACGCAAGACAGATTATCGTGCCGCATATCGAACTTGAAACCATACAGATAACAGCGCCTTTGCCGGAACATTTTACCTTAAGCCTGAAACAATACAGTTTGAAATCCATGGGAAATTCATGACGCCGCCGATAACATTCGCCATTTTCGACGTTGACGGAACACTGGTCGACAGCCAGCAGATGATTCTGCGCTGCATCACCGCCAGCTGCGATGCTATGTGCATTGAATATAAGAACGACAGGGCGCAGCTTTTGTCCGGCGTGGGACTTCCCCTTTTGCAAGCATTGAAAAGCGCTGTTCCGGCGCTTCGCGAAGACCAGATGGAGGAATTCGTTAAACTTTATAAAGGCTTCCATCGAAAATTCCTCGATAGCGCCGAAGATTTGCAGCCGCCTTTCCCGGGCGTCCAGCAAATGCTGGATGCTTTGCGCGCGCAAGGAATTAAATTGGGCATTTGCACCAGCAAAATGCGCCCAGGCCTGGATATTTTATTGTCGCAAAGAGGCTGGGACAAAATATTCTGCAATATCAAAACGCCGGACGACGGCCCAGGAAAGCCTGATCCTGCTTTGTTGCTTATGGCGATGCGCGAAGAAGGTGTTACGCCGCAGCAAACGATTTTTATCGGCGACAGCACTTATGACATAGAGGCTGGGCTTGCCGCCAATGTCCATGTGCTTGGCGTCGCCTGGGGCTATCATACCGAAGCGCAGCTGCAGGGAAGCGGGGCAAGCCGCATCGCACAAAAAATGGATGATATAATTCCCATGATCCGGAGTTTGACAAAGGATGCTGCGTAAGAGGCATGAAGTGTTGGTTCGGCCAAGTCGATATAGGATTCGCCCAAAGCGGGTTCACGATCCTGCTTGATGGCAGGCCTTGTTTGACGCCAATGAAAAAACTAATGGCGCTTGAATCCTATTCTTTGGCCGAGGCGGTTGCGGCGGAATGGAATGGTCAGTCGAATAAGATAGATTTCCAAAACATGCCTTTGACCCGTCTTGCCATGGCGCTAGGCGATATTGCGGACACCGATTTTGAAAACTCCATAAGCGAAATATTGTCTTATGCCCAGAACGATGCGATCTGCTATTGGGCGTCTTCGCCCGAAGGGCTGATGAAACGGCAAAAGCAGAACTGGGGTGAAAGCCTTGATGTTTTGGAACGCCGGCACGGATTGCGGTTTAATACAGTGATCGGCCTGAATACCATGCCGCAGCCGAATGGGTCCTTGCAAAAACTTGAAATGGAATTGCGCCGGATGCCGGCCTTGACATTGTATTATACGGCGATGTTGACCCGGCTTGGGGGGTCCGCGCTTTTGGCTTATTTATGGGCTATACGAGAAATTCAAATCGAACAGCTGGCCAATCAGGCTTTCTTGCCGGAATTATACCATGCGGGGCTGGTGGGCGATGGCGCGTCCGAATTACCACATGTGATGGGCAAGATGCAGGAAATGCTGCAAATAGACCGCTTTTGGAGCCTGGCGCAGAATGTACGGCAGCCGCATGCAATCGAAGTCAAAATCCAAATAAATGGCCGGGTGCAGGGCGTCGGTTACCGCGCCTGGACACGAAAAAAAGCGCAGAGCCTGGGGCTAACAGGCTATGTCAGGAATCTCGATAACGGTATGGTCGAAGCGTTGTTTCAAGGCGGGCAAGGGGATGTTCATTCCATGCTGCGATCATGCCTTGAAGGCCCGATAACAGCCAAGGCAGAGTCGATAAAAATACTGGCCTTTGCCCCCGTAACGCAGCCTCATCAAAGATTCGAGCAGCTATAGCTTAGGATACGGTAACAGTAAGTCCCAGCGCCCTTAAAAGCTTGTTGCGGTCGAATAGCAAACCCGCCATGAAATCGCCGATTCCAAAAGGCTGCTGCGGATTAACCGCGATTGTCAGCTGGCCCAAGCTCTGTAAATAGGCTTTGATTTTTCCGCTGGCGTCAACCATCGCTGGATCAGCTTGTTTCGGATCGGGAATGAATTCCCGGTCTATCATGGCCGATATTTCCTGGATGTAGGCGTCTAAAGGCATCTGGGCGTTCTTTGCGCCAAGCTCCAGGCTTTTTCTTAAAAAAGAGGCGTCTTTATAGCTTAGCTGCAAAGCTTTTATTTTTGGGCTTGGCATAGCAGAGAGGCTTTCCGCATCTGGGTTGGCCAGCCTTTCAAAGTCTACATCGACAAGATGGGTTTGAATTTGAGTTTGAAGCATATCGGCAAGGGCAAGATTCAAGAATGCGGCTGTAATTTTGCTTTCCGCGTCGAAATTATATCCCAAGGATGTGTCCATCCGCAGCCGGGAATATCCGAATTCCCGCCAATAGGAATCGACGGTGGTCAAAAGCGGAATATCCAGCCCGCTGATATCCAATCGGAAAGCGGTCGGGACATCGCCTTGCATCCTGGTCTGAATTCCAGCCAGCGCAAAACTTACGGTTTCGTTGAAATCCAGCATGGTTAAAGTGAAGTTGCGCAGCTGGTAGGAGTTCGCCGCTGCGTCATGCGCATAAGAAAACTTGCTGGAAAAGCGCAATTGATCGGCGGTTGTCTTGCCATCAAGCGATTGCAGGCGCGCGCCGTCGGATTTGGATACGGCGTCCTCGATGGAAAAATCGAAAGACATCGGTTTTCCGTCGGCAAGCACCAGGTTTTCAAGCCGCCCTTGGGCAAAGCGCAGCTCGCCATTTTGATCCGGCACGAGAAGCGAGAAATCATTGATGATATAGCTGTTGCTTGCTTGGTCAAAGCTGTAGCCGAATTTCATGTCGCCGGAAACCATCGCTGTGGTCGACGGGTCTGCGGATTTCAAATCTAGCCCCAAAGGAGAGAAATTCAATTTCTTCCAGTCGAAATGCGCGGCGGTGAGTTTTTTACCATCTTCTTTGATGTTGCTGATCGACAAGGATTCGGCGCGCAAGACTTCTTTATCTTTTCGGCTAAGGGCCGGGGAAAAAATCTCCGCGCTTGCGGAAAATGGGGAAACTTTCAGCCCGCTATAGCTAAGCTTCCAATCGGCGGGCAAGTTATTGGCAAAGTTTTCGACCGCTTGCGTGTATTTCATGGTCAGGTATTTCTGCATTCCGAAATAGCCGCCGATGACGATCGCCAAGGCCAAAACAGCATAACCAAGATTGCGCAGCAGGGGATTGTTTTTAATTTCTATAAAATACCTCGGGTAAGGGCGCAGGGCAGCGCGATGAAAAACTTAGGTTTATTATAAACAAAAATTAAAGCGAATAAATCTAAAAAATCGGTAGTAACTCATTTTGACAAAAAAGGCTCATGGTGAGCTTGTCGAACCATGGGATTTAGCCGCCCATCCTTCGACAGGCTCAGGATGAGCTATTGTACATAGTCAAAATGAGTCACTACGAAAAAATCTTCCCGAAATGCTTTTGCAGCAGGACATCGATTTGGGCCATATCCGTCTTGATTCCCATTTCCGCAAGGGATGTCACGCCATATTGGGAAATGCCGCAAGGCACGATGCCCCGGTAATGGCCAAGATCGGGGCTTACGTTCAGGCTGATGCCGTGATAGGCGACACCCCGGCTGACGCGCACGCCAAGCGCCGCGATCTTTTTTTCTTTGCCCTGATGGCTGACCCAAACGCCGATGCGGTCTTTGGGGCATTCGCCTTCGACGTTGAATTCTTGTAAAACCGCCAGAATCCAGCATTGCAATTTCGAAACATATTGCCGGATGTCGATTTTGCGCGCCGCTAAATCCAGCATCGCATAGGCGATGCGCTGGCCCGGCCCGTGATAAGTATATTGTCCGCCGCGTCCGGTTTCATAAATGGGCAGCAGATCGGGCTGGATCAAATCCGCCGTCTTGGCGCTGCTGCCCGCCGTATAGCAGGGCGGATGTTCCAGCAGCCAAACTTGTTCGGATGCTGTGCCTGCGCGGATGCTTGCCACGCGGGACTGCATATCGGAAAGAGCGTCGGGGTAGGGTATAAGACAATGGGAAACTTTCCAATCGATCATAAAGCCTTATACCTCTGCCCGGCCATGACCGTCTAGACCGTTAAAATGGGTAGTGACTCATTTTGACTATATACAACAGCTCATCCTGAGCCTGTCGAAGGATGGGCGACCAAATCCCATGGTTCGACAAGCTCACCATGAGCCTTTTTTGTCAAAATGAGTCACTACCTTAAAATGCTTTAAGTTGCGGTTTGTAATGCAATTTGCTAAAAGACTATGGCCGCGGTCATGGCGGAATTGGTAGACGCGCAGCGTTGAGGTCGCTGTGGGGAGACCCGTGGAGGTTCGAGTCCTCTTGACCGCACCATTATTTTTTAGGCTTAGCCGATAAAAATTTGGATGCTCCTACCTCTTACTGCTAGACTAGGCGCATATCTGATCATGGTAGGACAACAAAAGACGAACGATGTGGCGTTCTCGGGCCCGAAATTGCGAACCTTGCGCGGATCACGTACACAACGCGAACTTGCTGAGGCAGTTGGCGTGTCCATCTCTGTGATTTCTGACCTCGAGCGAGGTCAGATCCGGGCACCGAATGTGGTGCTAACCGTCCGATTGGCGGGTGCGCTTGGTGTAAAGATCGAGCAGCTCATGGATATTCCAGACCAACCTTGGATTTCGACGATTCCCGGCACGAGCCCCCCCGAATCCCACCGGGAGCTCATTTCCTTGAATGTCCCACGCGAGTACGTCTTGATAGTTTCGGCTGTCATTCGCGCTCTCGATCTTGATCGAGGCAAGTAGCGCATTTTCGTGTTCGCAATCGGTTCGAGGTGTATTTCACGGACAGCTTTGCGCTACACGAAAGCATCTTAGAATTACACGCCAGACTTTTGTATCTTTAAAAAATACAATTTATGGTATCTTAAATCCCTCTATTTCCAACGCTTTATTGCGCCGCACTTCGGTGGCATTGCGCTTTTGCCGCCTATAAGCCATTATATTAACCTTTATTATCCCCATCCATAACAGGCATCCCATGAAAGACGATTTCCGCCAGGCCGCTTTGGAATATCACCGTTATCCCAAGGCTGGCAAAGTGGGCATTCAGATCACAAAGCCTTTGGAAACCCAGCGTGATTTGGCGCTGGCTTACAGCCCCGGTGTCGCGGCGGCGTGCGAGGCGATCAAAGACGATCCCAGTCAAGCCGCCGAATTGACCAGCCGGGGCAATTTGGTCGCGGTCATCACCAACGGCACGGCGGTTTTAGGCCTTGGCGCGATCGGCCCGCTTGCGGCCAAACCGGTTATGGAAGGCAAGGCGGCGCTGTTCAAAAAATTCGCAGGCATCGACGTGTTCGATCTTGAGGTCGCGCAAAAAGACCCAGACAAATTCGTCGATTTGGTGGCGGCTTTGGAGCCGACCTTTGGCGGCATTAACCTAGAAGACATCAAAGCGCCGGAATGTTTCGAGATAGAGCGCAAACTGCGCGAGCGGATGAAAATCCCGGTATTCCATGACGACCAGCACGGCACGTCCATCATCGTTGGCGCCGCTATCGTCAATGGCTTGCGGTTTGTGAACAAGAAAATTGAAAAGGTGAAATTGGTTTGCTCCGGCGCAGGGGCGGCGGCATTAGCCTGTTTGGATTTGCTGGTCAGCCTTGGGCTTAAAAAAGAAAATATCTGGGTCAACGACATCAAGGGTGTGGTGTATGAAGGCCGCAAAGAAGAAATGGACCCCTATAAAATCCGCTATGCCCGCAAGACCGATGCACGAATTTTGGATGATATTATCGAAGGCGCCGATATTTTCTTGGGCCTTTCCGCGCCGCGCGTTTTGACCCCGGCGATGGTCAAGAAAATGGCTAAAAAGCCCATCATTCTTGCCATGGCCAACCCGACGCCGGAAATCCTGCCCGAAGAAGTGGCCAAGGTGCGCAGCGACGCGGTTATGGCGACCGGGCGTTCGGATTACCCGAACCAAGTCAACAACGCACTGTGTTTCCCGTTTATCTTCCGCGGCGCGCTGGATGTCGGCGCGACCACGATCAACGAAGAAATGAAACTGGCCGCCGTGCATGCGATTGCCGAACTGGCCCATGCCGAGGCATCGGATGTGGTAAGCCGCGCCTATGGCGATCAGCCGATGACTTTCGGCAAGGATTACATTATTCCAAAGCCTTTCGATCCGCGCTTGATTTTGACCATCGCGCCTGCGGTCGCCAAGGCGGCGATGGACAGCGGCGTCGCCACCCGTCCGATCAAGGATTTCAACATATACCGCCAGGATCTGGGCCAATTCGTTTTCCGCTCCGGCCTTTTGATGCGGCCCGTGTTCGAACAAGCGTCGCAAAATCCCCAGCGTATCGTCTTCGCCGAGGGCGAAGACGAAAGAGTGCTGCGCGCGGTGCAATCTATCGTTGACGAAAATGTGGCTAAGCCAATCATCATTGGCCGCCCTGGCGTCATCAAAAAGCGCATTACCCGCGCCGGGCTGCGCATCCGCGAGGATAAGGATTTCGAGCTGGTCAACCCGGAAAAAGACGACCGTTTCGCCGAATATTGGGGCCTGTACCACCGTTTGATGGAAAGACGCGGCGTTTCGCCGGATCAGGCCCGCACCATCGTCCGCACCCGCAACAGCGTGATCGCGGCGCTTATGGTCAAGCGCGGCGAGGCGGATGCCATGATCTGCGGCACGTCCGGGCGTTACCAGTCGCATTTGACCGACATTATAGACATCATCGGATTAAGCTATGACGTGCATGTGGCCTCGGCCATCAGCGCGTTGATTTTGCCAAAAGGCGCTTTCTTTTTGTGCGATACCTATGTCACCGACAATCCCAATGCGCACGAGCTTGCGGAAATGACGATTCAGGCGGCGGATGTGGTGCGGCGGTTCGGCGTTACGCCGAAAGTCGCTTTGTTGTCGCATTCCAATTTCGGGACCAGCGACGCGGTTTCGGCAAAAAAAATGCGCGACGCTTTGAACTTGATTCAGATGCGCGCGCCGGATTTGGAAATCGAAGGCGAAATGCACGCAGACGCCGCCGTGTCGCAAGAAATCCGCGAAAGGATATTCCCTCACTCTAAGCTTCAAGGCTCGGCCAACCTCCTGATCTTGCCGGGTCTGGATGCCGCCAATATCGCTTACAATCTTTTAAAGGTTTTGGGTGACGGGCTTTCGATCGGGCCGATTCTGATCGGCGTCGGCCAGCCGGCGCATATCTTGACGCCTTCGGTGACGGTGCGCGGCATCGTCAATATGGCGGCTGTGGCCGCCGTAGAGGCGCAAGCCCAGGCAAGGCAGTCGGGGAAAAAAGTATTGTCTTTCCCTGAAAAGCTAAGCGCGGAATAAGCCTATTGTTTTACAGGCTGCTGCGCCCGTTTTTGCCAGGTTTCATAAGCCAGCAAAGACAGCGATGCAACGACCAGCGGCAAGAACAAATAAATAAGCCGGAAAATCAAAAGCGCCCCGATGATCGTCGGCGCGTCATAGTAGTCCGCCAGCATAATCAGCGCGGCCCACTCAAACACGCCAAGCCCGCCTGGAACATGGCTTAAAATGCCCAAGGTGGTCGCGATCACATAGACAAAGAATAAATGGACGAATCCAAGGCCTTCTACAGGGGGCAGCAAGACATATAGCACGGATGCCGCCAGTCCAAGATCAACAAAGGTCAGCACCAGCTGAAATATGGACATCCATGCCGAAGGCGGGTTGAATTCAAATCCTTTAAAGCGGATCGGCTGATGGCGGAAGGAAACCCACAGGATATATCCCAATACTGCGAACAAGGTGATAACTCCCATAACGCGGCTAAGCGTTTGCGAATATCCTTCTAGTGTTTTTAAATAGTCAGGGAAAAAAGTTAAAACGCCGCCAAATATGGCGGTGATGCCGATGGAATAGGTCAGGATGCAAAAAGCGACGATTTTCGCCACGTCTTTTGCGGCGATGCCGTTCGCGGTATAAATCCGCAAGCGCACCGAACCGCCGGTGATCGGAGACAATCCCAAATTCTGGCTAAAGGAAAATCCGATAAAAGATGCCAAAAAAACTCTGGATGTTTTGACTTTTTTTTGTAAATAAACCAGCGCCGAAAAATCATACCCCGCTAGAACCGCATAGGATAAAATCGTAAAACCGATCGCAATATAGATATTGGCCAAGCGGATATTGTCGAAGGCGGCGATAAAATCGGCAAGGCTGTGCTTGCTTAGATGGTTGTATAAAAGCCATCCTGCGGCGCAAAAAAGGCACAGCGCCAGAAACGGCCAAATCCAGGAAACGAGCCCTTTTCCAAGGCTCAAGCCAAAGCTTTTTTCTGTGTTTTCTGCCATGAAATATTAATAGAAATTAAGCAATTGATGATAAGATGTTGTTCAAGGGCGGCAGGCTAATTTATACTCGCTTGGTATAATGTTCAACCCGGTCACAAGACTTCATAAACAATGTCACAATCTTATACCAGCTTAAATTTCAATCTTGGCGAATCCGTCGATATGCTCCGGGACATGGTGCAGGACTTCGCATCGGATAATATCGCGCCCATCGCCGCCGAAGTAGACCATAAAAATGAATTCCCAAGGCATTTATGGCCGGAATTCGGAAAATTGGGTTTACTCGGCATTACCGTTCCGGAAGAATATGGCGGTGCGGGCATGGGATATTTGGCGCATGTGATCGCGATGGAAGAAATCAGCCGCGCTTCTGCTTCGGTGGGTTTAAGTTATGGCGCGCATTCCAATTTATGTGTCAATCAAATCAATTTGAACGGCAACGACGCGCAAAAAAGGAAATATTTGCCCAAACTGATTTCGGGCGAGCATGTCGGCGCGCTGGCCATGTCCGAGGTTGGCGCGGGATCGGATGTCGTCGGCATGAAATGCCGGGCGGACAAAAAGGGCGATCGGTATGTCTTGAACGGCAATAAAATGTGGATCACCAACGGCCCGGATGCCGAAGTGCTGGTGGTATACGCCAAAACCGACGCCAATGCGGGGTCTAAGGGCATAACCGCCTTTTTAGTCGAGAAAGGCATGAAAGGTTTTTCGACCGCGCAAAAACTCGACAAGCTTGGCATGCGCGGATCGAATACTTGCGAGCTAGTATTTGTGGACTGCGAAGTGCCCGCCGAAAATATTCTTGGTAAGGAAGGCGAGGGGGTAAAAGTCCTGATGAGCGGCCTGGATTACGAGCGGGTGGTGTTGTCCGCCGGGCCTTTGGGCATCATGCGCGCTTGTATGGACGTAGTCGTGCCCTATGTTACGCAAAGAGAGCAATTCGGCAAGAAAATCGGCGAATTTCAGTTAATGCAAGGAAAATTGGCCGATATGTACGCAACGATGCAGGCGGCTACGGCCTATGTCTATGCCGTGGCGCAGGCCTGCGACCGCAAAGAAACTTCGCGCAAAGATGCCGCATCTGTGATACTATATGCTGCAGAGAAGGCTACTTGGATGGCGCTAGAGGCCATACAATGCCTTGGCGGCAACGGATATATTAACGAATACCCCACCGGCAGGCTGTGGCGCGACGCAAAGCTTTATGAAATAGGCGCCGGAACTTCGGAAATACGCCGGATGCTGATTGGCCGGGAAATTTTCCAAAGCGCCAGCTAATAAAAAGGAGGAAGCCATGTGTAAAATCTTTTTCCGTCTGTCCTTTTTTGCCGCAGTTATATTGTCGGGCCATGCCTTCGCGCAATCCCAACCGGTCTGGAGCCATGATTATTCCCCTTCAAATCAGGTGTCCAAGCCCGGCTATTCCCCGCCGCCTGTGGCGCAAGCTTCCCCTGTATTTATGCCACGTTCGGCGCAAAGGCCTCAGCCACGCTCTAGCCAGCTGCGCGATCCAAGTGCAGCTTGGGCAAGGCAATGGGGGCCTGTACAAGACCTTACCGGCATAAGTTCCGGCACGGCGCGCAATTTTATTCAAGGCGTACGCCAAAGATACATCGAAGACAGCAAAACCGTGCTCAGCAATGCCCGCGACTGGGCGGTTATTCTGGGTGATAGCGGTTTGGTTGGCAGCGTGACCGAAAGCACCGGCGATTGGTTCGGCTATGTCACGGACGATATCCCGGCCGCCCTTGGATCTGGCGTAATGGGCAGCAGCCTGATGGGCGGCAGCGGCGGTTTCAACTATTTCCCTTCTTATCCCAGCGAATAATAAAAAAGGCGGTGTTCCATGTCTCGTCCGGTATTTATCGCATCCGCGATGCGCACCGCCCTGGGCGGCTTTCAAGGCGCGCTTTCCTCTTTGACGGCCCCGCAACTGGGCAGTCAGGCGCTAAAAGCCGCGATTGAAAAATCATCCGTAAAAGCCAGTGACATAAACGAGGTTTTTATGGGCTGCGTCCTGCCCGCAGGTTTGGGCCAGGCGCCTGCGCGCCAGGCGTCTTTGGGTGCGGGGATACCGGATTCGGTTGGCTGCACCACAGTCAATAAAGTTTGCGGGTCAGGCATGAAGGCCGTGATGCTGGCCTATGATTCCATCCTTGCCGGGCATAATCAAATCGTTGCTGCTGGCGGTATGGAAAGCATGTCAAATGCGCCGTATTTGCTGGAAAAGGCGCGCGGCGGGTTGCGGCTTGGCCATGGCAAGGTTTTGGATCATATGTTTTTAGACGGTTTAGAAGATGCCTATGACCGGGGCAGGCTGATGGGCAGTTTCGCCGAGGATACGGCGCAGCATTATCAATTCACCAGGCAGCAGCAAGACGCCTTTGCCCTGCGCTCGCTGGAGCGCGCGCAAAAATCTGAATCTGATCTTTTCCGGGAAATCGTGCCCATTGTCATGGACGGGAAAAAAGAAAAAATCACGATAGCGAACGACGAGCAGCCGAAAGCGGCCAAGCCCGATAAAATCCCAACCCTTAAACCCGCTTTCCGCGAAGGCGGAACGGTGACTGCCGCCAATTCCAGCTCCATTTCCGACGGTGCTGCCGCTTTGATCGTAATGAACGAGGCCGCCATGCAAAAATCCGGCGGAAAGCCTATGGCGCGTATTGTTGCCCATGCCAGTCATGCCCAGGCGCCGGCCTGGTTTACCACCGCGCCGGTTTTCGCCATGCGCAAAGCTGCGGAAAAAGCCGGATGGGATTTAAAAGACGTCGATTTATTCGAAATCAACGAGGCTTTTGCCGTCGTGACCATGGCTGCCGAAAAAGAATTGGGATTGTCCGCGGAGAAGGTGAATATTCGTGGCGGCGCTTGCGCGCTGGGACATCCCATCGGCGCCTCGGGAGCGAGGATTCTTGTCACCCTAATTCATGCTTTGCAAGACAAGGGATTAAAGCGCGGCATAGCTTCGTTGTGTATCGGCGGTGGAGAGGCGGTCGCTATGGCAATAGAACTGTAAACCGGTTTACGGCATTTCCTCGCTGCCTTCAATTGGTTCGCCTTCTATTGTTCCTTCATCTTCTTCTTCATCTTCGCCTGCGCCAATGCCGACCCCAGGGTTGGCGACAGGTAAAATCACGCGCGTCAGCTTTTTGGTTGCCGGATTCCAGTTAAATCGGTCTGTGGTAAGATATCCGCTCAAGGCTGTTATGTTTTCTTCCAATCTTTCGGCATACAGTTTACTGCAATCGCCGATATTGTTGGACATGTATGCCACGCCGTCTGTCGTGCAATCGTCGGAGCCTTTTTCCGCATAAATGTAATCCTGCACCGTGGGCACGCTAAAGCTTGTATTGAAACATTGCGCTCTTTTTACTTCCGGGGAGTAGCCGAAAATATCCGATGCGCCGCTGCAAATTTTGAACTGCCCGAAATTCGGATCGTTAGGCGGTGAATCTTCGCATATCATGGTTTTTCCGTCCGGGTGATCGCGCAGTATGACTCTTTTTCCTTCAGGACAGGCCCTTGCCCCGTTTCCTTTTATGACCAGCCCATAGGTTCCAGTTACACAGAACAGGTCCCCCAATTTTGTATAGACGACGACTTGATTGACCGAGCTCGCCCCAATGACCTCGTTATATATTG
>JACCDG011529171.1_pt1 | contig 14387 bp, 14 predicted proteins | sample 7442471 | NCBI WGS metagenome assembly JACCDG01 (sample SAMN15323444, study PRJNA562643) | freshwater metagenome | isolation source: river surface water | place: USA:Blue River Watershed | collected 2017-08-17
GTAAAATATAAAATCTCAGTTTTAAAAAAAATTACTAAATTAAAAATGATGATTACTGAATTTTATGCAAAATGAATTAAATAATATTCGTCCATATCGTGCTATTAACCGTCGTCATTCAAGGCAGATTATGATTGGCAATGTTGCAGTTGGGGGCGACGCTTTAATATCAGTGCAATCAATGACCAATACTTTAACTACTGATATTGATGCCACGATCAGGCAAGTCAATGAATGTGCCGAAATCGGCGCTGATTTAATGCGTATCTCAATACCCGATCAAGAATCAAGTGCGGCACTTAAGGAAATCATTAAACATTGTCCGGTGCCAATTATTGCTGATATTCACTTTCATTATAAAAGAGCAATTGAAGCTGCAATTGCTGGCGCTAAATGTTTAAGAATTAATCCCGGTAACATCGGTAGTGATGAAAAAGTAAAAGAGGTAATCAGGGCTGCAAAAGATCATGGATGCGCAATTAGAATCGGCGTTAATGCTGGCTCACTTGAAAAAGATTTGCTTGATAAATATCGCACCCCAACTCCAGAAGCCCTAGTTGAATCAGCTCTTAGACATATTATGATTTTAGAGGATAATGATTTTTTTGACTTTAAAATTAGCGTTAAGGCTTCAGATGTATTTTTAGCAGTTGCTGGATATAAAAAACTGGCTGAGGTTTGTGATTATCCGCTACATATCGGTATTACTGAAGCGGGAGGATTAATGGCTGGTACCATAAAATCATCAATTGGACTTAGTAGTTTATTATGGTCAGGAATTGGCGATACCATGCGAGTTTCGCTTTCTGCTGACCCTAAGGAAGAAATTAAGGTTGCTTATAATATTTTAAAATCTCTAGGATTAAGGCATCGGGGAGTAAATTTAATTTCATGCCCATCTTGTGCAAGGCAGGCTTTTGACGTAATTAAAACTGTTGAGGCAATTGAGCAAAAAATTGAGCATATTAAAACTCCGATGACCATTTCAATTTTGGGCTGCGTAGTAAATGGCCTTGGTGAGGCTGCTCATACTCAGATTGGTATTACTGGCGGCGGAAATAATCGCCATAATGTTTATATTAATGGCAAGCCTGATCACAAAACCACCTCCGATGAGCTAGTTGACCATATTGTGGGCTTAATAGAAGCTGAGGAAAGAAAAATCCTACAAACCAGCTCAAAATAATTTTCTTTAATATTTATAACAATTTTGTTTGATTAATAAAGTTTTTACAAATATTAAAAAGAACAGAACTTAATTTATTTAAAGAAATTTTTAAAATTCATAGCTAAAATTTAAATGTTTGAAATTTTCAAAAAAACTTTTCTCAAAGGAAAAACTGCTCCATCTCCAAGCCAGGATTCAACTAAAAATCAAGAAGCTCCTAAAGTAAAACTTGCTGATCATATTGACAAATTATCTGATTTTGTTGCTAATAAATATCAGGATCTTACCAAAGAAACCAAGACCATCAAGCATAAATTAAATAACCTCCCTGAAACTAATTATAATCTTGGCTTAAAACATTTAGAAAATGGCAATTTGGCTGATGCAATATTTCGCTTTAAATTTATCAATAGATTTTGGCCCGGTAACCAAGATGCTCATTATTATTTAGCCTATTGCCTATATTTAAAAAAACAAAATGCTGAAGCCAAGCGCAAACTTGAAGAATTACTTAAAATAAATCCAAACTATGATTCAAAAGCCAAAGAGCTACTTGAAAAAATAAATAACAACAATCCTTCTCTTTAAAAGATTTATAAAAATGATATTTAAAAGAAAAAATTATTTTTTATTAATTACGGTAAAATTCTTAATATTATTTTTGGTTACTGAAAATTCAGCCCTAGCGGCCAGTAATTCAGCTTATGATGAAGATGCAATTGAAGAAGATTTTGCCAAATATTCCGCTCATCAACCTAAAATTAATGATCCGGCCGAAAAATTTAACCGCAAAATCTTTGCATTTAACGAGACGATTGATAAATATTTTTTTAGATATGTTGCATTATCATATCGCAAATCACTTCCTAAAAAAGCCAGAATATCAATTAGAAATTTTCTAACCAACCTTACTTTGCCACTTTCAACTCTCAATTCTATTTTACAAGGCAATGCCGATAATGGCCTAGCAACCTTTTCTAGCTTTCTAATCAACTCCACCATCGGTATCGGCGGTCTATTTGACCCAGCAGGAGCAAATAATATCAGATATAGTCACAAAGATTTTGCAGGAACCTTAGGTCATTACGGCGCCTCTTCTGGCGCCTATTTAGTAATACCGATTTTAGGACCAAGCTCAACTCGCGACTTCACCGGATTAGTAATGGAAAAAGCAATCGACCCGCTATCCTTTAATGCCCTATCTATTGGCGGCGAAAAAGGCTTGATCACCAAAGGCGATTCAACCGCAATCACTGTGGCAACCGCTATCGATAACCGCGAAGCCATGATCGAACTCGTCGATGAAGGCCGCAAGGACTCATTTGACTTCTATGCCATGGTGCGCAGCGCATATCTACAAAAGAGATCAACTGAAGTCCAAAAATAAAATCCTCAAGATCTCACAAAATCCCATTTCGAGACAAAATTTAGTTAGACGATTTAATATTTACTTTTTTATTAAATTTTAGATTTGATGCCGCTAGTTTTGCTAACCAATAGCCACGCTCTTTATTATTAAATAACAAAATATTGAAAATATGAATATAAAATCTAAATCAGCATTATATTGCCTATCTATTGCTTGTATGATTCTTGGAATTAAAGAATCTCAGGCAGCTGGAGTTTCTACTGACTCACATTCAACCGCTGGTATTGCAACCTCTTACGCTGGAGCGGCAACTGGCGCTCATGATATTAGTGACTCATTTTCTAATGCTGCAGTTTTATCTGATGTAAAATCTAAACAGGTTTTATTTAGCGCTACTTATTTGCATCTTGATATCGATTCAGCTAGTAATAGCGGATCTCACCTTGAAGGCAGGGTTTCTGGGCCATCATCTGTTGGCACTAGCACCGACGCTGGAGTACCATCATTTTTTGCTGCACTGCCAATTAGTGACAAAGCTGTATTTGGATTTGCAGTTACCGCTCCTTTTGGATTAACCACTAAATATGATAATAATTGGGTTGGTCGCTATGATGCTATTACCAGCAAGATGGCAACTATTAACCTTAATCCATCTATAGCCTATAAGGTTAATAACAAGCTATCAGTTGCTCTTGGTTTACAAGCGCAATATATGGACCTTAAATTAACCACTTTTGCTGATGGAGACGCGGTGGGCGGTACAGACCTTTACGCCAGATTTAATGGTACTAGCTGGGGTTACGGATTTAATTTAGGTACTAAATATAAATTTAATGACAGATTGACTGCCGGTATCGGTTATCGTTCCGAAATTAAGCAAAAATTAGAGGGCAAGGCTAATCTTAGCGCTACCAACAGAAACCTTCCTTTCCGCTCTGAGATAACTACTCCAGAAATGATAATTGCCGGTATCGCCTATAAGATCAATGACAAATTAGAATTATTATATGATACTAGCTGGTCCAGATGGTCAAGAGTAAAAACTTTTGATATCACAGCAGATGAATCACCGCTTTCTTCCAGTACTAAATTTAATTGGAGAAACACTCTTAAATACTCACTTGGCGCTAACTATCAATATAATAACAGGCTGGTGCTTAGAACTGGCGTTGCTTACGAAACCGATGCAACTACCAATAACAATCGCAATCCAAAAATTCCTGGTGGCAAGAGAATTTGGACCAGCGCTGGTTTTGGTTATAAAATGTGCGATCGTTCTCAAATTGATTTTTCTTACGCGCATTTATTTTATAAAGATACTAAAATTAATTTAGCCAATAGAGCAACTAGTGCTGGAGTTCCTATACCGTCATTTAGCGCTAGCAACAAAACTTCAATAGATGCGGTTTCACTTTCCTTTAAATATAGCTTCTAACACAAAGCCGCAGGAATGGGTTTATTGACCCATTCCTGAAGGTTTGAATCAAATTCTTAATCAAAAAATATCAAAAAGATTATTGCCCCCCTTCCCTTTCTTAAGATTTAAAAATAATATTGCTTCATTTTATGGTATCGTTTAATTTAATTGGCGCCACTCGTTAAAAAATATCATTTAAAATTAAAATTTAATCTTTACCCGGTTTTTTAATGCAGGAAAAAAATTTTTATATAATCGCTGGACCGAATGGAGCCGGTAAAACTACTTTGTCGAAGACGGTGTTAAAAGATGTTTTTAATTGTCAGAATTTTGTTAATGCTGACGAGATTGCCAAGGGACTTTCGCCCTTACAGGCAGGGAAGTTTGATATTTGGGCGGGCAGAATAATGCTTGAGCAAATTGGTAATTATATTGCATCTGATCAGAGTTTTTGTGTTGAAACCACTTTATCTAGCAAAATCTATCTAGGTAAAATCAAAATATTAAAACAACTGGGCTATAATATTTCGCTATTTTTTATTTATTTACCAAGTGTAAAGCTTGCAATTAAAAGGGTTAGGCAGAGAGTTTCAAATGGCGGGCATAATGTTGCAAAGGATGTAATTAAAAGAAGATATAATCGTGGTTTAGCAAATTTGGTCAATGATTATTTTGATCATATTGACAATTTGCATATTTATAGTAACATTGAGAACTTAGAAAAAATTGCTCATAAGAGCGATAATCAATTAAAAATTTATAATCAAAAAGTTTTTAAAAAAATTAGCAAATATAAAAATGATCGATCTAAGAGAATTTGAAAGACTCGGTAGGCGCGCAATTGTCCGCGCCAAGAAAGAAAACGAGATTTATAATCGCTATCTCATTCCCTTTGCCAAGAAAATTGGCCTCTATAAACCATCCAAAAATTTTGAAGAATCCGGCAGAAAAGCAATAATGTGGGAAAAAGAAAAAACTAAATATAAATTAAAGTTAAATTTCTAAAAGACACCGGGTACTTTTTTACTGCAAGAAGAGGTCTGTTGCCCCCCTGAACCCGCCACTATCACCACTTTTAAATTTTGGCGCTCTGATAGATTTTATTTTAGGTCCTTTATTATAAAAGGTAGCGGGTTCTTTTTTAAAAGGCACCTACTACCTTTGGTGGTAATGGCCCTTTAAGGCTTGATGCGCATGGGCTGATCAGTGCTGGCTAAGAAGCTAAGCACAACAGTAGTTATCTATTGGACCCCTTTTCTTCATACTCACATGTCAAGCCGTAAGAATCGATATAACTATCAATATGATTCAAATGTTAGGAATTGAGTCACCGACCCATTCCTGCAATGGATTTCTTTTTTAAAGCTACCTATCGCCACTGCCGCCACTTTTAAATTTTGGCGCTCTGATAGATTTCATTTTATGCCCCTTATTATCAATAAATCCAGTCTTATTGCCACCCTTACCACCTCTATTATTGTAGGGATCATTATTAAAGGGAGAGGAAGGTTTTTTTACAATTGCTTTTTTATCGTCAGATATATTTGTCATATTTTTGTTAAATTAAATGTTTAATTTTTTAGTTAAAAAAAGATGTCGCTTTCACAACTAGTAGAATTGACAGAATTTCTTCTTTCTAGGCTACTAGGTTTGTTAACCACTGTATTTGGGGAATCCGATGTTCTCTTTTTTATTATTTCCCCAGCCGTTTCTTGATACATCTCAGGCAGGGTAATATTTTGAATTTTGCATTCCTTATCTGATAGGGCTCTACAAATCTTTTTTGCCTGTTCTGCGCTTAAATCACAAGTAAAAGAAAGGCTTGTTATTTTAGTTTTTGGTAAAAAATTAAGCATAATACTTAATTTTGAATCAGATAGCTGCCCATCAGTAACGCAAAGAGTTGTTATTTCAGTATCAGCTAAGCTGTTAGTTATATAAACAATCGCTTCATTATTAAAAAGCCCTACCTCCCTAAGACACAAGATATTCCATCGGCCTTTTAATTGCCTACCTATATTTACGTATTTTTTATTATTTTCATATTTACTACCTTGAATAATTATCCGCTTTGGTTCTGTATGTTGCATTATTTACTAGTATTAATTATTATTCGCTGAAATTGTTATTCGGCAGCAAGATCTCTTCAGATAATATTTGAATAGCTGCTTTTTTTACTGCCTTTATTTCTGAGCCTAAACCAAGAATTTTTAAGGCTATTTGGCTTTCAGATATCTGTCTATAAGCAAGATTTTTATCATTAATTAATTTCGTTATCTCTTCGGCCATTTTATTTGGCTCGCAATCTTGCTGTAACATCTCTTTGATCACTTCTTTATTGAGTATGAGATTTATTATATTGGCAAATTTGATTTTAATCAGTAATTTTGCGATAAAATGGCTTATTTTACTGATTTTATAGGCAATTATTATTGGTATTTGAAATAATGAAAGTTCAAGACTATTAGTACCTGATTTAGCGAGGCCGTAATTGGCGGCAAAAAAGGCGGCGGCTTTTTCTTCTTGCTCGATAATTATTAATTTTACTTCGATTTTGGAGCTTAACTCTTCAACTATAGGCCTGGTTTTGCCAATTACTGGAATTATAATTTTTAAATTTGGAAATTTTTTAGCCAAGATATTGATGGTTGCAATAAATTCTGGAAAAATTCTTTTAACTTCGCTAGCTCTGCTGCCTGGAGTTACTAGTAGCGCAATATCACCATCTTTTAAATCATGTTTTTTTCTAAATTGGGCATTAATTGCGGCTTTTTTAGAAAAATCAGGAGCCTCATCAATGATTGGATGCCCTATAAATACTGTATTTAGGCCATACTTTTGAAAATAAGGCGGTTCAAAAGGCAAGACTGCGAGCAGCAGATCATAAAGCCCAGCAATTTTTTTGGCCCGACCCGGGCGATATGCCCAAACTGATGGCGCAATTAGGTGAATTTTTTTGGCTTTATGCGCTGGCGCAATTTCAATAAATTTTTTCATCAACCGAAAATTAAAATCCGGGGCATCAATGGTGATAAAATAATCAGGCTTTAGCGCTACAATTTTTTCTGACAAAATGACAATCATATTTAACAGCCGAACAATATGAGGAGCTACTTCAGAAAATCCCATCACTGAAAGATTATTAATGTCAAAAAGCGATTCTAACCCTTGAGCAATCATATTGGGGCCACCAATACCAACAAAAGAACATTGTTGATTTTTTTTAGCCATTTCAATTTTTAATTCTTCAATTAACTTGCCTCCAAGCAAATCGCCAGATGGCTCTCCTGCAATAATAAAAAATTTTTTAGTCATGTTTGATAGTTAATAAATTAGTTGGCTTTACTTTTTATTCACCCCTTCTTAAGATAAGTATGCCCAAGTCCTTTTGGACTTGAGTATTTTTTAATTTTTTACGGCGCAATAGACTCCGGCCCCACCTTGTGGGTTCCCCATATACCAAAACTAAATTTATCTAAATTTTAGGCGGTTTTGCTATATTTGAAAACAAATAATAAATATTATCAACCTCATATTAAGCATGAATAAAAGAAAAGTAGCAATTGTTGGCGCAACTGGCAATGTCGGGCGCGAAATATTAAATATTTTAGCCGAAAGAAAATTTCCAGCAAGTGAAATTGTGGCTCTAGCATCAAGAAATTCAGTTGGTAAAAAATTATCTTATGGCGACAAAACTATAGATGTGAAAGCGCTTGACGATTATGATTTTAATGGCACTAAAATTGCTTTATTTTCTCCAGGCAGAAAAGTTTCGGCTATTTACGCACCAAAAGCTGCTGCTGCAGGCTGTGTGGTAATTGACAATACCTCCCATTTTAGAATGGATGAGGATGTGCCTTTGATTATTCCTGAAGTTAATCCTGAAGATTTAAAAAATTACAAAAAGAAAAATATCATCGCTAATCCAAATTGCTCAACCATTCAAATGTTGGTAGCTTTAAAACCGCTACATGATTTAGCAATTATTAAAAGAATCGTAGTCGCAACTTACCAATCAGTTTCTGGCGCTGGAAAAGATGGCATGGATGAACTTTTTGACTCAACTAAAAAAATCTATAGCAGCCAATTTTTGGAACCAAAAATATTTAACAAAAGAATTGCCTTTAATGTCATTCCACAAATTGATATATTTATGAATGATGGCTATACTAAAGAAGAATGGAAAATGAAAGTTGAAACCAAGAAAATTCTCGGTAAAGATATTGAAGTAACCGCTACTTGTGTTAGAGTTCCGGTCTTTATCTCGCACTCAGAAGCGGTTAATATTGAATTTCAAAAGCCAATCTCGGTTACTCAGGCAAGACAAGCTATGGAAGATAGCGAAGGCATAATTATTATTGACAGAATTGACAAAGCTGGCGGCTACGTCACTCCGGTAGAATCAGCTACTAAAGATGCGGTTTTTGTTTCCAGAATTAGAAAGGACAGCACTGTCAAAAATGGACTCTCAATTTGGGTCGTGGCTGATAATTTAAGAAAAGGCGCTGCGCTAAATGCGGTACAAATCGCTGAATTATTAGTTAAGGATTACGGCCTATAAAAATCCTTGCAAAATCAACATCAATATTAATCTAAAATATTATTAAACATGACAAAAGATCAAATTATAACCTTAAAAAATGGATTAAGAGTTGCGGTTGACGAAATGAAGGAAGTTGAAACGGCTTCAATTGCTGTTTTTGTGCATACTGGCAGCAGAAATGAAACTGTAGAAAATAACGGTATTTCTCATTTTCTTGAACATATGGCTTTTAAAGGCACTAAAACCAGAAGCGCCAGGCAAATTGCTGAACAATTTGAAGAAATTGGTGGTAAAATTAATGCTTATACCTCAAGAGAAAAAACCGTCTATTATGTTAAAGTTTTAAAACAGCATGCGGAATTTGCAGTTGAGTTTTTAAGTGATATATTACAAAACTCAGTTTTTGATAAAAGCGAGGTTGAAAAAGAAAGGGGGGTAATTTTGCAAGAAATCGCAATGACCAACGATACTCCTGATGATATAATATTTGATTATTGGCAACGCGCAGCCTATCCCGATCAGCCAATTGGTAGATCAATTTTGGGGCCAGTAAAAAACATCAAAAAATTTCAAAGGCAGGATTTTGTTGATTATATTTCCAGCCAATATAATTACCATAATATCTGTCTGGTTGCAGCCGGCAATATCAAACAGGAAGATCTGGTAAAATATGGTCAAAAATATTTTACCAATCTCAATAAAAACAAATTAGAGCCGGTAAAAAAAGCTAAATATATCGGCGGAGATTTTAGAAAAGAAAAAAAGTTGGAACAGGTTAATTTAATTCTTGGCTTTAAAGGATTTTCTTACATCGATGAAGAAAATCACTACCGCGCCCATTTGCTTTCAATGATTCTTGGCAACGGCATGTCTTCAAGATTATTTCAAGAAATTAGAGAAAATAAAGGCCTGGCCTATTCTATCTTTGCCTTCAATTACGCCAATTTTGACTCAGGATTATTTGGCATCTATGCCGCAACTACTGAAGATAAAGCAGGTGAACTCATCAGCGCCACCAAAAATGAATTACAAAAAATCTGCCAGAAAGTTACCGATAAGGAAATCAGTAGAGTGGTTACTCAATGTAAAGCTGGTATTTTGATGACCAAAGAAAGTACCAATAGCAGATCTCAAAAACTTGGTAGCGATATTTTATATTATAACCGAATTATCGATGATAAGGAGGCGATAGAAAAAATTTCAGCAATCACCAAAAAAGATTTAACTAATATGGCAAGCAAAATCTTCTCATCTTCAAAATCAACATTTGCAGCGATAGGTAAGGTTGGGAAACTTGGCGAGGTGTAAAAAGATGCTTTGTGCAGGAATGGGTCTCTTTGATCCATTCCTTACGTTTGAATCATATTGATAGCTATACCAATTCCTTGTGCTTGATGACATGAACATTAGGAAGGAGATCAATAGACCCCCTCCTGCGGCAGGAATATGTATTAGGTAATTAGAAGTGGGAAATAGTATTATAGCTATCCAAAAATGAGACTTGGCATTAGGGGCAAAAAAAGCATCAAGATTTTTTAATTACGCCCTCCTCGCGAGTGACAAGAGAGCGAGCGCGTCATTTTCCAGGAGCTTAAGCGAGGTTGGCAATCCAGATTTAAATTGCATTATCTCTTAAAAAAACTCCAGCTAAATAAAGCGATCCGCAGATTATTATTCTTAAATTTTGGTGATGGCGGTGTAGTTTGGTGATTTTATTGATGGCGTTTTCTAAGCTGGTGGCTGTAGATGATTTGATGCCGATGATTGTTGCAGTTCTTGCTATTTCTTTAGGGTTTTTTGAGCGATCTTCATTTTCAATTGCAATTGGCATTAAGTAATTAATTTGACTCTTTAAATTTGATAGAAATTTTTTACAATTTTTATCTTTGACCATTGCAAAAATAAAATAATTAATGGCTTTGGGTTGGCTTTTAATCCAGGATTTAATTGTTTTAGAGCCATCCTCATTATGGCTGCCATCTAAAATTAATTCAAAATTAACCTTTGGTTTAGCTGCAAGATTTTTAGATAAAATATCAAAAAATTTACCTTGAGTAATTTTTTGTAATCTGGCGGGCCAGGTGACATTTGTGATTGCTTTTTTGATATGCCCTTCATTGATAACAAATTTATCTTGAAAAAACAAAGCAGTAATTGCAGTTGCAGCATTATAAAGCTGATGATTACCTGCTAAAGAGGGCAATTCTAGCTTAAAGCTTTTGATCTTATTTGCAGATAGTAAATTAACCGTAAAATAATTATGATGATGTTCGACATTCCAGTCAATTCCATAGATTTTGGCAGGAGAATTTTTTTCTATAGCCGCTTCTTTTAGGTCTTTAATTACTGATTTTTTTTGTTTAGCAATAATTACCGGGCATTTATTTTTAATGATTCCAGCTTTTTCATGAGCAATTTTTCTTAGAGTTTTGCCTAAAAATTCCTGATGATCAATTGAGATTGGGGTGATGATACTTAAAAATACTTCCGGTAAGCAATTGGTTGCATCCAGCCTTCCCCCCATTCCGGTTTCAAGCAATAAAATATCAGCCTTACTGCGACTAAAAGCTAAAAAAGCCGCAACTGTTGTTGCTTCAAAAAAGGTTATTTCAATTTCTGGTTTTTTAAGGGCGGCTTCTTTGCACTCTGCGGTAATTTCATTTAAATATTGATCACTAATTTGCTTGTCAGCAATTATCATTCTTTCATTAAAATCAACCAAATGAGGTGAGGTATAGCGATGACTTACATATCCGGCTTCATTTAAAATTGCACCTAAAAAGGCAATTATCGAGCCTTTGCCGTTAGTTCCGGCAAGATGAATAGTTGGTGGTAGTTTTAAATGGGGATCGCCTAATCTTGCTAGCAGCTCATAAACCCTATCAAGACCTAATCTGATAGTTTTATGTTCATTTAAATTTGGCCAAGATGGAAATCTCATTTTAATAAAATTTTAAAAGTCCGATGAAAATGATAATTAAATTCTGCCCCTAAGATAAAAATTAAATTGTTAATATAAAAAAACATTAGCGAGATAATGATTCCAGCCAAACTGCCGTAAATAAGGCTAAATTGGTGAAAATTTGCCAGATAATATGAAAAAAGCTTTTCAACTATCGCCCACAAAGCAACGGTTAAAATTGAGCCAGGGATAGTTTTGGTAATTTTTTGCTTAACATTAGGTAATGCGTAGTAAAATAATGAAACCGCGCAAAATAACAATAGAGATATTGCTCCATATCTAAGACCAAGCCAGTCATAATCAAAATTAAAGGCAAAATTAAATCTGGTTTCGATAAATTTTAAAATTATTGGCGCAATAACAAAAATTAATATTCCAACTGTAATGCTGATAGTGATAACAAAAAATTCCAATATGCTAATTAAGCGTCTAAAAATATAAGGTGGCGGGAATTCAACCCGGTAAGCACGATTTAAAATTGTTCTACAGCCCTCAACCGAAGAAGAGGCGGTCCAGATCACTCCAATAATTGCAATAGTAAGCAGAGCTTGCGGTGGTCCTGAGATAATTTCGTTGATACGGGGATTTAAGGCTTCCGATACTTGCTTTGGTAAATATTCCAGGGCTAAAAAAATGAATTTAATGCCAATATCAGAGCCACCAAAATGGCCAATAACTGAAACTAAAAAAATTAAAAAAGGAAATAAAGATAAAATTGATAAAAAGGCTAAATATCCAGCATGCTCAACCCCATCTTGACGAATAGTGTCAAAAATAGCGATACGAAAAATTTTATAACCAAGCTTTATATAGCGATACATCAAATAAAAAGGGCGGCAAAAAAGCTTTGAGATAGAATTTTTAGAGTTATTTTTGTTTTTGGTATTTTCCTTATTCATTTTAAAATTATTTTTCTAATTCAGAAATTATATTTTCCATTTTCATTGCTCTTGATCCTTTAATTAAAACCACGTCACCATCTTTTAATAAATCTTTAATTTTGGATGCTAAATCCTTTGAATTGCTAAATAATTGGCAGTTTTTATGATCTAATTTTTTGGCCAAATTTTTCATTAAATCGCCAACTAAAAAACTATAACCAATTTTAAATTTATCCAAATATTTGGCAAGCTTAGCGTGAATTTTAGGACCATCTTTACCAAGTTCGAGCATATCTCCTAAAATTGCTACTGATCTTTTTTTCTTTAATACCGACTTTAACTCTGACAAATACTCAATTCCGGCAGCAACTGAGGCGATATTGGCATTATAGCTATCATCAATGATAATGATATTTTTTTTAGCCTTTTTAATTTCAATGATCGACCCTCTTGCTTTTGGAATTTGAAAGTTTTTTAAAGATTTAATACCCAAAACAATATCTTTGCCAATTAAATCAAGTGCCGCAACCGCAATTAAGGAATTGTTAATCACTGATTTATTAATACTGCTTAGTAAATAACTTAAATTGCCGTTATTTTTACTAGTAACTATTAATGATGATTCTTTGGCATTGTTAATTTTAGCAGAAATTAAAGAATAATCAGCATGGCTGCCAAAATTAACAATATTTTGAGGTTTTACTTTTAAAGTTAAAGCCTGGCTAGCTAAAAAATTATGATATTTATTATCGAGATTTAATATTACAAAGCCACTTTTCTTAAGTCCTAAAAAAATTTCTGATTTTGCTAAGGCGATCTGCTTTTCATTTTTAAAATTGCCAATATGGGCAGCGGCAACATTGGTAATAATTGCAAGATCGGGCTTTGCCAATTTTGACAATATGGCAATTTCATTTAGATGATTCATGCCCATTTCAAAAATACCATAATCACAATCTTTAGTCATATTGGCCAAGGATAGAGGTAGACCAAAATGATTATTGAGATTGCCATAATTGGCAAAAGCTTTGCCTTGCGATGAAAATGCTAATTTTAACATTTCTTTAACGCTGGTTTTGCCAACACTGCCGGTAACAGCGATAATTTTGGCCTTAGTCCTTTTGCGACTATAATCTGCAAGCTTATAAAGTGTTTTAAAGGTGCTCTTTACTAAAATCAGGTTAAAATTATTTTTATATTGGTCAAAAATTGCCCTAGATTCAATGATTGCAAGGCAAGAGTCATTCTCAAAGGCCGATGCTAAATAATTATGACCATCATTATTTTCGCCTTTTAAGGCAATAAAAATGCTATTTTTTTCAGCTTTTTTACTATCAATAACAACATTATTTATCGGCGGTAGCTTTGATAAATTATTGGCGATAATTTCGCTTTTAAGAGCTTCCAGTAATTCTTTTTTGGTCCAGAGATTCATATTTTTAGTAAAATTTTAAAAAATCTTTTCTTGCCAATCGCTAGATCAAAAGCATCAAATTTAGTGATATTAAAATGCTCATCGATTATTTTTTGATCATTAATCCTGACTCCTCCGGCTTTGATTAATTTTTTAGCCTCTGATTTTGAGGAAGATGCGTTGGTGCTAAAAATTATATCTGCTAATTTTATACCATTTTTTATTTGAGTAGCATCAAGCGTAATTTCCTTTATTTCATAGGCATCATTTGACTTGCTGACAAAAATTTCCCTGGCTTTTTGCAAGGCTAGCTCAGCTTTTTTACCGCCATGACAAATTTTAGTTACCTCAAAAGCCAGAATTTCTTTAGCCTGGTTGATTTCCTGACCTTTAAGAGCTGCTAGTTTAGAGATTTCATGCCGCTCTAAATCGGTAAATAATTTTAAGAATTTTTCAACATCAGCGTCATCGATATTTCTAAAATATTGAAAATAATCATAAGGTAAGAGCATTTGATCATCAAGCCATACTGCGCCATTAGCAGTTTTGCCCATTTTTTTACCATCAGCGGTGGTAAGTAAAATAGAGGTGAGCCCAAATGAGTGATTGAGATTTTTTTGACTTAATCTTCTA
>JACCDG010349289.1_pt1 | contig 14386 bp, 9 predicted proteins | sample 7442471 | NCBI WGS metagenome assembly JACCDG01 (sample SAMN15323444, study PRJNA562643) | freshwater metagenome | isolation source: river surface water | place: USA:Blue River Watershed | collected 2017-08-17
AACATCAAGGCAATCACACCCGCCACATGAGGGGCCGCCATCGACGTTCCACTTTTGATATTGTAATTATTAATTAAGAGGTGCGTTCCGGGCTTAATACTAAAACCTGTCGATAAAATCGATGAACCCGGTGCCGCCACATCAACACCTGTCCCTTTATTTGAAAAAGCACTTTTCGCATTCTGATTGATCTTGTCAACCGAGGCAACAGCGATTGTTTCATTCATATTAGCCGGAGAAAATTGTGCTGCAGGTAGACCATAAGCATTACCTGCCGCAAATACAGGAATTAACCCTAAACTACTCGCGAATCTTACCGCATCTTCTGCTGCGGGATTAGAAGGACATACGACGACACAACCCCAGCTATTATTAATTACATCTGCGCCTTTTTCAGCGGCATAATAAAACCCAGCATTAAGCGTTTCATCGTTGGAGTTTGATCCAAAACCTTTAATGGCCATGATCTTGGCATCTGGCGCGACACCAACTACACCTATATTATTATTGCGCACCGCAGCAATTGTTCCAGCCACGTGTGTCCCATGGTCTAATGACGCATTTAAGTTTTCATTGGTTGTCAACGTTGGCATTGGGTCATTGTCATTATCTGCAAAATCCCAGCCCATTAAATCATCGACTTTACCATTATTATCATCATCAACATCATTTAAATCACTGGTATCAAATTTGCCGTTTTGGTTTAAATCTTCACCTGGATTAATCCACATATTATTCGCTAAATCGGGATGATCATACTTAACACCCGTGTCATTGACCGCTACAACGATAGATTTTCCAGTAACAACATCTTTACCCGTTGACAAATTCCACGCTTCACGCGCTTTAATACGATCCAAACCCCATAAGGCAGAAACACTTGGGTCATTTACTTCAATAGGACCAACAGGTAATGGATTGATTTGCATGGTGTGATTTGGTTGGCAAAACTCCACTGCGCGATCTGAACCGAAATCTAAACATGCCGCACCAATATCTGAACCTGGTTTAATATTCAACAAATACGTGTTGTAAACATTCGGCGTTCTCACATTGTTACCTGCCCGCTTGGTGCGTTCAGGATAGGTAAGACGCATTATCTTAACCCATTCATTTTGCTTAACTCTTAAAACTTGAGGAGAAGGAAAAACACCAACACCGGAATTACCCACATTTTTCACTTCTTCGCTAAAGGGAGACATGGGTCTTGCGGTTGAAACTTCGTATTTCTTTAAAATGGCATTAAGGGTGTTGGAGGATTGAAAATTATCTCTAAATTTGACGATGATTTGATCAGCAACAATGACGGGTTCTTTTGGCGTAACTTCTTTAATCTCATCTCTTTCCCGCTTGGCATGGGCATTAAAAGATGCTAAACCCACCGCTAAAAGAACAGTTAAACAAGCCCCACGTAATACCCATTTGCTATTCATCATGTCATGATCCTTTTAAAAGTTAATGGCTACTAATTTCCGTAAATTGGCAAAATTTTAATAAATTTATATAGTATACCATATAAAGAAAGCGTTTTCCAGGGCAGGAGGTAAAAATGTCACCGTTGGCGTGTGAAAACTCAATATGTACCGGTTTTATATCCTAAGGTCGTGCTAAAGATGCAGGCGTGGTAGGGTTGGGGCGACTTAATGGCTGAGCTGGGGTTTCTACCGGCTCAGGAACAAGTGTACGGTCATTCTCAACGCGCTTGGTGGGGTCAATGGTTGGAGATGTAGTTGTAGGGCGAATAATACCTATTCTTCGTGGTTCTGTCACTTGGACGCCGCCTGCTTGAGAATTGGAAATTGTTTGATACATGAAGGCGTATTGTGGTTGTGGCACAGGTGTCGGAGGCGTGGTTGAACGCTGAATTGAACCTAACACATCCAATTTAATATTAATATAATTCGTTGTCCGTCCCCACGGTGAAGAATATACCGACCATCCTCCCGTATTACTCCATGTAAATGCCTCTTGAGGCGCCAGAGGCTGAACAGTCGTACTGGTGCACTCTTTAATCCGCTTATCAGCGCCTACCCACTTCGTACCGTTAATCACTTCTGGATCTTGGCTTGTATAAATACCTACCACACGATTAGAGCACACTTCCATCACTGTTTGAGGCGAAACAGCATTACCTTCATTGACGATTGTCATATTTAAACGTAATGGATCATTATCTACATTAACACTCCTGCTTTGATTGCGAGGAAGCAATGTAACGCTCTTCACTTTCAACGCAGGAGTACCTGTGGGTTGCAGTGGCGCTACGGTGATTTTAACGGTTTTGATATCTTTTAACCCTGTCGCATCCATTGCTTTAAATGCAACATTATATTCCCCATCGGCAACGTCGACACCTGGTGTCCAACGGAAAATTTTGCGTGTTGGCGTTTCAGTACTGATTAATGTTGCACCAGCAGGTGTTTCGCCATCAATTGTAATCGCGGATAAATTATCATTCGCATCGGATGCTGTAACACTAAATTCTACTAATTCTCCGACGTGGGTTTCTTTATTGGAGATGGCGGTTAAAATTGGAGCTTCGACGCTGACTAAATTTAAAGCGTCAAGAACGCAAATGGGATTGCCGTGGTCATCACTCTTGTCATTAAGCCTACATGTCTTTTTCAGCAAGTCTTTCACTTCACTGGCTTGGATACGACGAGGACTATTAGCATCTGGAACGTCTTTCATATTTTTAGATAAAAGCATAGCTACAGCACCGGTAACCCAAGGAGCAGCATGAGAAGTCTGTCCTCCTGTATCATAACTATTAATACTAAAACTTCCTGCAATTGCCACCCCTTGACCAATAGCCCAAGCTCCAATCTTAGTCCCAAAATTAGATGTAGAAGACTTTGTCTCATTATTTTTAAGAGAGCCAACAGCAATAACTTCACCAAAACTAGCCGGAACAATATTACTGACATCCAGGGGCACTCCTTTGTCATCTCCATTCCCTGCTGCAGCAACAAAAACAACTCCATGATTTAACGCATATTGGATAGCTTCTTTTAATTTATTATCTTCGAGAGCTCTAGCGCCACGGCTATAATTGATTACTTTCGCACCGTTATCAACCGCATATCTAATACCCTTTGCTTCAATATCTGAACCGCGACCATTCCCATCTGTTTCCCCACTCGTATCACTTCCCACTTGGACTAACATGATTTGAGCTTTGGAAGCCCCACCGATGGATCCCTTATTGTTATTACCTACAGATCCTACAACGCTAGTTACAGAAGTTCCGTGGCCAGAAAATTTTCTATAGATATTGTTAATCCCGTTTTCCGCTTCTTCACTATAAAAATTCCATCCCATCATATCGTCGACAAATCCATTGCCATCATTGTCAACCTTATCTTCAAATACAGAACCATACAAATCTTTTAACTGAATACCATCTTGGCCATCAGTATCACCTAAACCAGAAGCTATAAGCTCTTGCAACGTAATGCGACCATCCGCATTCGCATCGACACTAGCAGGAAACTCGCCTGGATTTAACCAAATATTATCTTGCAAATCTTCATGGTCCGCTAAAAAAGCACTGTCAAGCACTGCGATTTTTACTCCCTCTCCCATACTTTTTAGCCAAGCTTCATTGACAAACTGCATACGATCAAACTGACTTTTATTTACAGACTGCTTATATAAAGGATCATTAGGTGTTTCATCAGTAGGAAAAGAAAATGAAGAATAGATATAACTTGGCTGACAATACTCAATGGCGGGATCTTTTTTACAAGCTTCGAGAGCATTACTCAAATCACGCGAATTATTTAAATCTAAAACATAATCTCTCGATGAATTGACATTAACCGATGCCGCTGCTATTGATTTCCCCGTTGATTGTGATAAAGAAATAGTTGAAGAATCGGACTTAATAGATTTAATGGAAAATTTACGAGTAAAGGCGGGTAATTGATTTCTAGTAGATACTCTAGATACTTTCTGTAAAGAAAGCGTTTGCCCACTAGGCAAAGTTTTAGTGTCTTTTAATTTAAAGAGCAATCTGCCAGGGACAATATTAGCATTTTGTGACAAACGTTTAGTAATGGTAATTTTTTGACCAGATTCCGCAAAGACATGGGTGGGCATGAAGGAAAAGAGTGTAAAAATAAAAGCTATAGAAAGTAGATTGTTATATTTCATATTAGGCTCTTAACTTGCTGTCTGCCATAAGTATAGACTATTTGGCACCTCAAAGCAAGCGCTTTCTTCCTAACCTCTAATATGCTACAAATACTGGAGTTAGGACTTGCTTTTCATTGAAATTATGTCACACTTGAAGTAGCAAGGATGAATTCGTGTTTTTTTAAAAAAGCTGCTCAAAGGAGCTGTTATGTCACTGTCCTCACATCTCTTCCTATTCATTTTCCTAACCTATTTCAGTTCATTGAGTTTTGCTCAACAGCAAACCATAACTTATAATGCCTCTCCTAACGGAAAATATAATTCCATGACAACAAATGAATTCATCATTGGAGATACCAGCGTGCGTAGTAGTCAGGACTGCACTGGCATTACTAATCCCACGGGAGGCAAAAGAGTTCTTATAAATAGCGCCACTGGAACTGCCTACATTTGTGATGGCAACAATTCTTTTGATGACATCGCCTGGATACCTGATAGAAATACATTGTATCTTTCTAATATAGACGATGGGAAATTTGGATATCTTTCTCCAGATAAAACAACATTCTCGGGTATTAAATTTAATGAGCCTAATTTGTCTTTCTTTAATGGTCCTATTGGAAATGTAACCGACGATGCTAATGCATTACTTTCTCTTTCCACCACCGGCGTCACAATGCGCGGACCTAGCACATCATCATCCCCCATTAACACCAACACCTACAGACCTGCGATGGTTTTAAGCAATGGCTCAACGGGTACAACTCCGACGAGTAATGTGGGTTCTGCGGTTGGGAATCATGGGGCAAAACGATTGGCATTGGCTGAAGAGAATAATCGGTTTTATGGATTAGGCGTTGCTGCAAATACATTAGAATTTCATGCATCAAGCGCAACTAACGGTACAGCATCTAACCCTCACATGGTTCTTGTCAATTCCAACACTGCGAATACGACCAGCGCTCGATTGGGTATCAATAAACCTGTACCCACTGTTGCCCTCGACGTCGTCGGAGCTATTGCAGCCACACAAAACTTAAACATTAGTGGTAGTGTCGGCATCGGCTTTGCCGGGGCACCAACTGCCGGTGCTAAGTTAGAAGTACGTGGTGGGGATATTCAAGCGACTGGGGGAAATATTGTTGTCACAACTGGAAAAATAGCGATTGCTGAAAATAATCCTAATCAGGGGCAATTGATTATCCCTGTTTATACCAGTGGCAATAAACCTGTATGCGCACAGAGTGGGACAGAAGTACCTGGTTGTTATTGGATTCAACAATAAGGTCAAAATACTATGAAGCGCTGTTGGATCACTTTATGTTTGATTACGTTATTCACGACGCTGGCCTCTTTAGGCCACAGCGCTGGAGAAAGTGTTTATAATAAATGTTCTGGTGGCGCCGTCGGAGAAGAAGATCCCTACTTCATCGGCAATGTCGTTAAACTCCCTAACTTTCCTGAAGGTTATGATTTTTACACCTTGACTGCCAAGTCGGGGACGACCACCTATTCGCTGACCCAAATGAGAGAACATTGGTATCTTCATTCAAAATTCAATGACCCTGATATTGAAGGTGTTGGCACGAAAGCGTGGAACTATCAGGTGTCTTATCATCGACGTGTACCCGGGGGACTACAAACTATCGGGCCTATCACGATTAATACGAGGCCTTTAGGCAAACCTCAACGTACCGACTTGCCCTGGTGCGCTAAAAAAGGACCTATTGAAGATGCCGATGACCCGAATGGTGTTTACACAGGCTTGCAATTATACGACGGAACAAGCATGGTGCCTATTGCCTTTAATACGCCTGATACGAATGATGCCATCAATCTTAAAATGTATATGCCCTATGCCGATGACAATAATAAGAATGACTGGAAACCCATGCTTGTGGATGAGAGTGATCCATCAGCCAGCAAATTCCGCATTGTCCTGGCAGCGAACAATATTAAAGCGTTGAAACTCTATACCGAAGTCCCCATCAACAATACTTCAACGCCTCTTCCCTCACGCACCTGTTCTACACCATGTTCTCCCATTTGTTCCGGCGGGAAAACTGTTCAGATTGGGGCTTGCGTCAGCGGGGCTTGTCAGTATTCATCGGTAACAACGACGGAAGATTATACCATCAATCAAGTCACAGCTTCACCGCCAGCAGACCAAAACAATAAATGCTTAGGCGGCCCTTGTGGAAACACTACCTGCGGATCCAATAAAAGCTGTAAAACAATTCAATTTGTCACCACTGATTCGAGCTTAAATAATATATGTCCTTTTCAATATGAATGTGTGGACAATCCAAATTGTATGGCGTGCCCCACATCAAGTCCATTTACCAGCGCAAGTCTCTGCCCAGGTACTACGCCTACTAGTCAATCAATGGCATCACCTATTCTCGTTTCCAATGGAGCTTGTCCGACGGACAAAACTATTTGCGCCTATCAATGCCCTGTTAATTCTGTTAAATCCGGCACTACATGTTCTCAGATTGTGTATCAATGTATGGGGGCTATTCCTGCGAATGCCGAAGAATGCGTGCTTAACCAATCTATTGCATTAACAAGTAATTCCACAAGAGCTTATGTGAATTCATGCATAGGCAATACTGCCGCATGTAAATTCTCCTGTAAAGCCACATTTACTTATAATACAACCACCAAAACATGCGAATGTCCGACGGGAACATCTCTTGATACAGCAACAAATACCTGTAAATCTACGACGGGAAATGCCGTATGCGGTAACGGCATTCTCGAGGCCGGTGAAGACTGCGATCCAAAAGCAGGATCCCCCGCACCAACCTGCGGGATGCCAGGACAAGAATTTACATGTAATCGGGCAACATGCCGCTATGAATGTCCCGCAGGCGGTTGTCGCGAGGGAGATGATTGTAAATTATGGGCCAAATGTACCTTTAGTGGTACCTGCACATTCGTCACTGTTGATGCAGCAGGAGATGACAATGATAGCTTCTCGGCCTCAGGTTCTGTGGCGATCACTTTAGAAACCGTATGGGGAGAAAAGGCCATTCCAAGAGAAGGCTTATCAGATTATATGTGCGGGGCATACACAAATTGTTGCCCTCGAGGATCAATGAATGGTGCTCCACGCACAAAGGTTGCTACCTGTACTACTAGCGCTATTGCTCCAACAAAAGCGGGTGAGCCTCCTACCGCGTCAGTAGATAATGCAACGGCACTGTTCTCGATGCCCGCCTATAATGATGGGAATGTCACCTTGCCGATGGTTGATTATACCTGTAGCCATTCACCTAACCCACGTAATTCTTGCGTCGGAGCACAATGCGATGTGTGGGAAGGTTCGACTGAAACAACAACGATAATACAGCCCTATTCAAGCGCTGCGCCCAATTCAACTGATTACTATTGCTGTGGTTATCCTCAAGATAGCGGAGATAATTCGTTTATGCATAAGTGCGAAGATATTCCTACCGGAGAATAGTATTTCAATAGCATGAAAAAAATACTTTGTGTTATTGTCGTATTTTGTGCATTATTTAGTATTCGGCTTGGGTATCCACCTGTGCCATATTTCGATGAATTTTTTTATGTACCCGCTGCTAAAGCTTTTAGCCATCTTTCTGGTTATCTGCAAGACCGTCACCCTCCTTTAAGTCTCTTATCCATGTCATTAAGTATGAATATTGTCGGAGAAAATTCGTGGGGCTGGCGCTTACCTTCCCTTCTCTATGCAGGCTGTGCAACAGCATTAGCTGGGTATTTAGCTTTCATGCTTTCAGGACGACAAAGTCTATTTTGGCTTGTCTCTGGCCTACTATCATTAGATGGCATATGGATTACACAAGGCCGAATTGCTTTACCGAATGCCCCAATGATATTTTTTATTCTATTGACGCTGATATGTTGGCGATTAGGTCATGTCAATCAAACTCAGCGCATCAAATTCTGGATTATCGCAAGCGTCTGTGCTGGCTTAGCTGCAGCATGTAAATGGCAGGGAGCATTGGTAATTTTTGTCCCGATTCTTTATTATGTCTTTGCTCAAAAGACCGATCGACTCGACGGAAAAATACCGCGTTATTTCTGGATATATGGAATTCTTTTGATGATACTTGCTTACTTGAGCACATTTAGCATCGTGCTTTTTATCAAAGGAATGACATGGGTTGATATCTTTAAACTTCAGTATCAATTGCCATTGCCGCATTTACTCAGCGATGCCCATCGAGATGCGTCCTATTGGTACACCTGGCCATTTCTCCTACGCCCAGTTTGGTATGGCGTACATGTCAGAACTCCTGATTTGCCGATGGGAAGTCAAATAGCAGATGCAATTCTTTGTGTAGGTAATCCATTTTTATTTATGCTTTTTATTCCGGCATTAATATGGATTATCTGGCAGTTAAAGCGTCGTCCTTCTCCTGTGCTGATTGTATCCGCGATTGGTTTTCTTGTATTTTGGATACCGTCAATGGCGATGGGAAAATTAGCGATGATATATCATTTTTATCCCGCATTAGTATTTATGGTGATGACGATTGCTACCATGCTAGCCGACATGCTCGACTCAAAAAACGAAGCTATTTCTTTATCCTCGATTTGCCTACTCATCCTAATCTTCATCGGATTTCTTTTTTTCTATCCTGTCTGGACAGGCCTCCCCATTAGCGACACATTCCTACGCCAACATATTTGGCTTCCGACGTGGAATTAATATCCAAGCAATAAAACGATTTCACCTTTGAGGGGTTTTTGATCGACGGTGATAAGCCATTGGCTGGCTTTCATGGTGCGGCTTTCTTCGAAGGTTTTGGTGAGCTCGCGGGCGATGGTGACATCAATATCACCTAAGACATCGAGGATTTCTTGAAGTGTTTTATCAATGCGATGCGGGGATTCATAAAAAATAGTTGTTTTACCAATCGCCTTACTCTCTTCTAATTTCTTTTTTCTCTGCCCGGACTTCACAGGCAAAAATCCCATAAACACAAATTCATGATTGGGCAAGCCCGATAAACTTAAACCTGCAATCGCCGCACAAGGACCAGGAATAACGCATATCGGCAAGCCTGCTTCTTTAACCGCACGGATTAATGGAAAACCAGGATCAGCAATACCAGGAGTCCCCGCATCGGAGACCAACGCCACTTTCTTACCTTCTTTTAAAAGCCCGACGATATAATCTGTTTTTGATTGCTCATTGTGGGTAAAGAATGAAGTGAGCGGTTTGGAAATACCAAAATGTTTGAGCAATTGCCCCGTATGACGGGTGTCTTCGGCGGCGATCATGTCGACGAGTTTGAGAGTTTCTAGGGCGCGTAAGGTGATGTCACCTAGATTGCCGATAGGAGTTGAGACGATATATAGCATAGAGCTCTTATAAGTAATTAAGTATTGTGTCCCCCTAATTCACTTACTCCACTGTGACGGACTTGGCTAGATTGCGGGGTTGATCGACGTCATTGCCGCGTTTGACGGAAATGAAATAGGCGATTAATTGCATGGGAATTGATACTAGTAATGGCGATAACAGTTCATCGATCTTAGGAATTTCAATGACAAAATCGGCATGATGTTTAATTTCTTTATCGCCTTCCGTCGCAATTGCTACAACACTTCCCTTACGTGCTTTAATCTCTTGAATATTAGACGCCATCTTATCATACACATGGGATTGAGGTGTAATGCACACAACAGCACGATACTCGTCGATCAACGCAATCGGACCATGTTTCATTTCACCCGCCGCATAACCTTCGGCAGGGATATAAGAAATTTCTTTTAACTTCAAGGCGCCTTCTAAGGCTGATGGGAAATTTATATTACGCCCTAAGAATAAAAAACAACCAAAATGAGAATTCGCTTCCGCGATTTTTGCGATGGATGATTTCTTCTTTAAAATCTCACGCAATAACTTCGGCACTTTTCCTAAATCAGCTGTTAACTGTTTAAACCGTACCGGAGTAATAGCCCGACGAGATTTGGCTAATTTTAAGGCAAATAAATACAACATCATCAATTGCGCAGTATAAGCTTTAGTTGAGGCCACACCAATTTCTGGACCCGCGTGGGTGTATAAAACTCCATCAGCTTCACGCGCTAAGCTCGACCCAATCACATTGCACACCGCAATAACCAAAGCGCCTTTGCGTTTGGCTTCGCGCACCGCTGCTAATGTATCTGCAGTTTCACCAGATTGACTTACTGCCACAATTAACGTATGTTTATCAACAATCGCATCACGGTAACGAAATTCCGACGATGTATCGACTTCAACCGGAACTCGCGCTAAGGCTTCAATGGCATATTTACCAACCATCCCCGCATGGTATGCTGTACCGCACGCCACAACTGTAATTTTTTTAATGGCCTGCAATGCTTTATCCGATAAATCAAACCCTTCTAACACCAATTGCCCTTTTTTAAAACGCGTGGACAACATGGCGTCTAACACATTTGGTTGCTCATGAATTTCTTTGAGCATGAAATGCGGATAACCTTCTTTTTGAGCACTCTTGACGGAAAAATCAACGGTATCAATCTTTACTGGATTTTTCTTACCTGTAAAATCACACAGCTCAACTTTATCTTTGGTTAAAACCGCCATTTGACCATCTTTTAAATAAATCACCCGACGGGTGCGGTCCATCAACGCAGGCACATCAGAGGCAATATAATTTTCCCCATCACCAATGCCAACGATCAATGGTGAACCAACACGGGCTGCAATCAAAAGATCTGGATGATAATGACTAATGACACCTAAGGCAAAAGCCCCTTGCAATTGATTGATGGCAGCCAATACAGCGGCTTTCAAATCACCTTTATATAAACTCGCAATTAAATGCGCAATCACTTCAGTATCTGTTTGAGAGACAAAATGATACCCACGTTTCTTTAACTTATCACGCAATACGGCATAATTTTCAATGATCCCATTATGCACCACTGCAAATTGATGTTTTTGATCGACGTGAGGATGTGAATTAACGTCAGAAGGAAGGCCATGTGTAGCCCAACGGGTATGCGATATACCAATGTGAGCAAATGGAACAGGTTGCTGCGCGATTAAGTCTTCGAGGAAGCGAATCTTGCCTTTGGCTTTACGCACCACCAACGTTCCGTCATTGGCAATTAAACCAATGCCGCTTGAATCATAACCACGGTATTCCAATTTCTTTAAAGAATTGATGAGTATTGCTGTGGAGTCTTGTGATCCAATGTATCCAATAATTCCGCACATAATCAATCATCCTTTACAAATACTAAAGGGACAGCGCTTAATGAAAGCACTGTCCCTAAATTTAAAACAAATTAAGCAGCTGCAGTTACAGGCTTAACATTGACGTAAGTCACAACAGTTTTGTAGGCATTCTTCTTCTTTGTGAAATACACTTCGCCATCAATTAAGGCTGTGACGCTATTACGGCCAGATGTACCTAAACCGGCTTTCCATAATGTGCCTTGACGGGTCAAGACAGTACCAGCTTTGACAATTTGACCGCCGGACACTTTAATGCCGCGCGTTTCAACGTAAAATTTACTTGTTATACCACCAACACGACCACCCATAATGAAACCCTCTTTTGACTATTTTTTGTTGAAGTTAAGTCGCTTAATATACATTAAACCTAAAAAAGTTCAACGAAAATCTTCCTTAGGCTATAATTTGTCAATTTCGGCTTTCCAGCTTGCCACATCACGGGCATTGGTTTTCTTGCCATTAATAAAATACGTTGGCGTGCCATGCACCTCTACGGTTTGGACTAATTGCTCATCTGCTTGAATCATGGCTTCCCATTTGGCATCTTGTTCGGTAACATCTTTATTTAATTTCTTTAAATTTAAGCCTAATTTCTCTGCATATTCTTTCACTTTGGCTTCACTTGTATCCCCCCCATTTTCTAAAAGTATCGCCACCATCTCGGCATATTTGCCTTGCTCATTGGCTGCTAACGCTAATTTCGCCGCAGGACGGGCATTGGGATGAAAGGGTAATGGGAAATTCTTAATAATTAAACGCACTTTATCAGGGTACGCCGCCACAGCTTCTTTTAAAGGCCCATGGAAACGCGCACAAAATGGGCATTGCAAATCGCTAAATTCGACAATGGTCACCGGTGCATCTGCTTTACCAATAATAGGTGAATCACCGACGGGAATTTCATACACTTTATTGGGGTCTTCTTGTGGAGGCATGGGTTGAGGTGCTGCTTGCGCAGGACGTTCATCCATTTTCTTTTCTAATTCCGCGTATTTTGCTTCAAGCGCATCTAATTTCTGGGCCAATTGAAATGCGGTCGCATTCATAGGGGAAATGGCAAGGGAGACGGTATTGTTAATCGCAAATAATAAGCCCACGGCAGAGCCTGTTGCTACTAAAATGACTAAGACAATTACCAACGCATTATTTTTCATATTCATGTCCTTAACGTAGAGTATTGATAGCGGTTAATTGGTCTATTATAAATCAATTTTTGCAAAACGCTCAATAATAAATTTAATATCATCCCATCGTTTATCACATCCAAACACCGCCACCATCAACATGGCATCCCCCTTAGGAATAAACCCAACAAAACATGCTTTGGCCTGACGGGTATAGCCGGTTTTACCGTAAATATTTTGTTTCCAGCCTAAAAATAAAGCCTTATTGTGAGACTTTAAATAATGCTTCCGTCCATTTTTAGAATAAATGAGGCGGTTCTTATATTTAATGGCTTGTTTAAAAAAATCATTCTTTAAGGCTTCATTTAAAATTAAGGACATATCCAAAGCGGTTGTATACTGACGTTTTTTATCAGGAAGCCCATGGGGATTGGCAAAAATGGTATGTTTCGCTCCAATAGCACGTGCACGATCATTCATCATGTCGACGAAATTTTCTTGAGTCCCTCCCACCGCTTCTGCTAAAACAACCGCCGCATCATTCGCTGACTTTAAGAGAATGGCGTACAATAAATCACGCACTTTATACTGCTCACCGGGAATTAAATCCAATTTAGTGGGTTGAACAAGGGTTGCTTTCGGGGAAACCGTGACATAATCATCTAATGATAAATGTTCTAATGCCAATAAAGCGGTCATCACCTTGGTGGTGCTTGCAGGAACAACAGGCTTATCTACGTCTTTGGCATAGTACCGTTTATTATTCGAAAGGTCGACGAGAATTGCCGAATTGGCTGACACTTGATAAGGCCGTGATTTTTTAACGACCTTCTGTTTCGTTTTCTTTTTCGCCGCATGCCCATCCATTGGCATAAAACACGCCATGACGCAGGCAATGAGGAGGCAATGAAATATCTTTTTGAAAATCATATTAACCAATTATCTCAAAATACGTCGATCAAACAAGCAGGAACTTAAATGAAATTATTTACCAGTAATGGACTCATGCACCAATTCAATGGCTTTGGCAATGCCTTGGGTTGGCATGAGTAATGATCCTTCCGCTAATCGAATGCGCCAGCCTTTATCCGTATGAGCAACAGCGATATAAATATACTGTGTGACGCCTTCATCGGTCACAATCGCATGAATTAAAGCAGTCTTTTTAATTGGATCATAGAAAATATCTTTAAGCATCGCTGCAACATTCCCGTCGCTGTATTCTTTGAGTTGAAATGTTGCGGGATTAAATTCTGGCACGCAATACGTTTGCATAGGAATATCCTTTATGATGGGAGCAGGAAGATGTTGTGTTTTGGTCATGATCATTTCATAAAATTCTTGTTGCCCACCTTCAACCCATTTGTTTTCAAACTTCGTCCCATAATTGGGGGTAATGTGATTGAACTTGAGTTCAAAACCTGTACCGGGCAATTGCTCTTGAATCCATTCGGTATAGGGCTTGAAATCAGTGACAAGCAATAGTGTGCCTCCGTCGATAAGTCGATTATTAACGGTGCGCAAAAATGTGGATGTAAATAAACGGTGTTTGATATCTGATTTTTTAGGCCATGGAGGTGGGTATAAGCAATGAACTTGCCGAATCGAACGCTCAGGGCAATAGCGTTCAAACCCTGCTTTGGCATCTAAACGCATGACACGCACATTGGTGGAATTGGCACGGCTTAATTTGCGTAAGGTACGGGCAATGCGTTCGCAGTATTGTTCAAAGCCTAGCCAATTAAGGTGTGGCTGGCTCTCGCACATGCGGGCTAAATATTCGCCGTTACCAAAACCGATTTCAACATCGACGGGGTTAGTATTGCCAAATAGGGTTTCAAAATGCACGGGACGTTCAATGGCGCCGTGATGA
>JACCDG010616992.1_pt1 | contig 14382 bp, 11 predicted proteins | sample 7442471 | NCBI WGS metagenome assembly JACCDG01 (sample SAMN15323444, study PRJNA562643) | freshwater metagenome | isolation source: river surface water | place: USA:Blue River Watershed | collected 2017-08-17
GAACGCCGTTCGCCCCTACGATAGATCCAAGTTGATATTAATTAATTCGTGTACGATGTTTTGTAGGGGCGAACGGCGTTCGCCCTCTTTAACATGGCAAAGAACTATTTAATCCCATGAATCTCATTAATTTTTTTATTTAAATTCTCACTGGCTGCTTTTAATTTCTTATGTTCATTTGCAGCTTTTACAAAACCAATAAACAATGGATGCCCTTCTCTTGGATTAGACGAAAACTCTGGGTGGAATTGACAACCTAGATACCAAGGATGATCGCTATTAGGAAGCTCTACTATCTCTACTAGGTTTTCATTTAATGATACACCTGAAACTACCAAGCCATTTTTAGTTAATTTTTCTAGTAAAGTATTATTAACTTCATATCTATGACGATGACGTTCAACAATCTCTGTTTTATTATAAAGATTATTAGCTAGAGTATTTGGCTTTAACACGCAAACCTGTGCGCCTAAACGCATCGTGCCGCCTAAATCAGAGTCTTTTGTGACTTGTTGCTTTGTACCATCTATGCCTTGCCATTCTTTAACCATAGCAATAATTGGGAACTTAGATTCTGCATCAAATTCTGTGCTATTGGCATTATGTTCACAAATTTTATTACGTGCGTATTCAATTACGGCAATTTGCATACCCAAACAAATACCAAAATACGGCATTTTATTGATACGGGCATAATGGGCCGTAGCTATTTTGCCTTCAATACCTCTATTACCAAAGCCACCTGGCACTAAAATAGCATCAAACTCAGCTAAAATTTTACTGCCCTGCTCTTCGACACTTTGCGAGTCTATATATTTAATAACCACTTTAGTATCAGTTTGGATTCCTGCATGAATCAAAGCTTCAGAAACTGATTTATAAGCATCTGCAAGCTCTACATATTTACCGACCATAGCAATAGTTACTACTTTTTTAGGGTGCAATAAGTGATCAACGACCTGTTGCCATTTTGATAAATCTGCTGGCTTAGCTTTAATATTTAATTTATCTAAAATAATTTGATCTAAATTTTGTTTATGTAACTCTAAGGGAATCCGATAAATAGTATCAACATCTTGCGCCAGAATAACCGCACTTTCCTCTACATTAGTAAATAAGGCTATTTTTTGTTTTTCTGTAGCTGGCAATGGATTAGATGAACGGCAAACAACTATATTAGGCTGAATACCTATCGAACGTAGTTCTTTTACAGAGTGCTGAGTAGGTTTAGTTTTTATTTCACCTGCAGTTTCAATATAAGGCACTAAAGTAAGATGCATATACAGTACATTACTATGGCCAATAGTTAGCCCAAGCTGTCTTATGGCCTCTAAAAAAGGTAAAGACTCAATGTCACCGACTGTACCACCAATCTCAACTATAGCGATGTCATAGCCTTTAGCGCCATCAATAACTCGCTGTTTGATTTCATCAGTTATATGTGGAATAACCTGAATCGTCCCACCAAGGTAGTCTCCACGACGCTCTTTACGGATAACACTGTTATACACCTGGCCAGTCGTAAAATTATTTTTACGAGTCATTCGAGTTTTAATAAATCGCTCATAGTGGCCTAAATCTAGATCAGTCTCTGCCCCATCTTCGGTCACATAGACCTCTCCATGCTGATACGGGCTCATAGTACCGGGATCGACGTTAATATAGGGGTCAAGTTTCAACATGGTCACAGATAACCCACGGGCTTCTAGAATGGCAGCCAATGACGCAGCAGTTATGCCTTTACCTAAAGAGGAAACCACACCACCGGTCACAAACACGTATTTAGTTAGTTGAGTCATCTAATATGTTCTCGGAATTTAAAAAAATAAGAATATTATATCAATTGACGGAGATAAGATACACCTATAATCTCTTAATGCTAGATCCTAAAAACGCTGTGTATCCCTTAAGAAAAGCGCAGCGACCTAACGACAGCGAGGAACCACAAAACAAAAAAAACCACTGGTTTTAACACCAATGGTTTTTTTATTTTCAAATGCTAGTTCTGAGATTTAGTTTAAACAGCCACCGATAAAGCAGCACTTGCGCCTGCACCAACACCAACAGTTGTGTCAGCAGCTGAGACTCGTTCAGTAGCAGTACCTGTAATATTCGCAGTCTTAGGTTTCAAATCTCTGGTGACAAAAGCTTGTAATCCTTTGTAAAGACCAAAACAGCCTGCTCCTACAACTGCCGCAGATATAGCCGAACCTGCTGTTATCGCTATCGCTTTTGATGCAACAGAAACACCTACTAGGCTTGCTGCTGATGTTCCAAGTGATGCTAATAAACTCGCTCCCAATGCACCTACAGCAACTATACTAGCTGGAGAAATGATTAACGCTACTACACCTGCTACGCATACAACTCCAAATATTGTTGCTCCAATTTTGAATAATGTTATATCAAGGTTTTTTAGAGCTACGTAAGACTTAAGAAAATTGGCTGTTTCTGTATGGATTTCTCGTTCTGCCCACATTAAAGCTGTTTGGCCATACTCATCCTTCATATCCACTTCAGCTTTGTGTTCTAACAATAGCTTACAGATGTCTGTGTGGCCCTTTAATGCTGCACACATTAAGGCTGTTTTGCCAAGTTCATCCTGAAAATTCACATCAGCGCCTGCGTCTATCAGTCTTTCGACTTCCGCTAAGTTACCCTCTATTGCCGCATCAATTAATTTGTAAGACATATACTACTCCATAAACATTACTTTGGTTTTTAATATCAGATGAAGCTTGTGCCTCAATAATATGTTAGCATTGTACCTAAGTAGGAATAATATAGCAATAGTTAACTTGTTTTTTACACGCTGGCTAACTATTTGTTTTATGTACTTAAGGTAATGCCTTATAAACTTCAATATTAGCTTTAATCACCAACATAGATTATACTGTAAATATCGTAAGACACGTACGAAATTTACAGGCAAGATGTATAAAAGAAATTTAAACAATAAAATCATACGGTTATTAAAAGACTTCCCTGCTGTAGTTATTCTAGGAGCACGTCAGACAGGCAAAACCACCCTATCTAAAATGATTGCCCCCCAATGGCAGTACTATGATTTAGAAAAAATGACAGATTTTGAATTTATTTCTCGAGACATAGATTTTTTCTTCCGCCAAAATCCAACGAACCTCATCTTAGACGAAGCCCAAATCTATCCAGAATTATTTAATGCTTTACGAGGGGTAATAGATGCTGATAGAAAAAAAACAGGTCGATTTATACTTACTGGATCTAGCAGTCCAGAGTTACTAAAAAATATTTCTCAATCCCTTGCCGGCAGAGTAGCCATAGTTGAACTTGATACTCTAAAAGCCAATGAGTATTACGGATATAATTTGAGCAATTTTTATAAAATTTTTCAAAAAAAATTAGATAAAACTTATTTTACTGAAACTATACAGAATTTGCACCCCAAATTAAGCCTAAGTAATATGCAAGAAATATGGTATAAGGGCGGTTACCCTGAACCTTTGGAGAAATCTAGTAATGTCAATTTTTATTATAATTGGATGGAAAATTATAATACAACTTATATTAATCGGGATTTAGCAGGATTATTTCCAGGGTTAAACAAACATACTTTTAGTAGATTCTTAAATATGCTGGGGCAGCTGTCCGGCAATATACTCAATAAAAGTGATTTAGCAAGAAGTTTAGAAATAAGTGAAGGCACTATTAGAAATTATTTAGCTATCGCTGAGGGTACCTATTTATGGCGTTTATTACCTAGTCTTGAGAGTAATGTTTTAAAATCTACTATAAAAATGCCAAAAGGACATATTCGTGACAGTGGTTTATTGCATTTTTTATTAAAGATTAGAAGTATTCAAGATCTGTATCATCATCCGATTGTTGGCCAATCTTTTGAAGGATTTGTGATTGAAGAAATAATTAAAGGTCTACAATCTACGGAAGAAACCAATTATAATTTTAACTTTTATAGAACCCGCAGTGGCGCGGAGGTTGATCTCATTATTAATGGTTTTTTTGGCATACTACCTATAGAGATCAAATACGGTACAAGCATTTCTAATAATAAATTAAAAAGTCTGAATAAGTTTATCCAAGATAACGATTTGCCTTTTGGACTGGTTATCAATCAATCAGATAAAGCACAATGGATAACTGATAAAATTTTTCAGTTACCCGTTAATTATTTATAATGCGCAAGGCTTTTAAGCCACGCAAACCAGCTACACAAACTGCCCTGCCGTAAACCCAGAAGACCAAGCCCATTGGAAATTATAACCTCCAAGCCAACCGGTTACATCTAAACATTCACCAATAAAATACAGTCCCTTGATCTTATTTGCTTCCATAGTTTTTGATGATACTTCATCACAATCAACCCCTCCCAAGGTTACCTCTGCAGTACGGTACCCTTCAGTAGCATTAGGTTTAATTTGCCAATTAACGAAATTATTTAGTAAATCTAATAATATTTTATTCGATAAATCTTGTAGTTTTTTATCGGGATCAAAACTATTATGTTGATTAATATATTTATTCAAAAATACCAATATTATTCTTTTAGGCAAGTTCAAAAATTCTAATAAGAAATTCTTAACTGAAACAGCTCCGAATTGGTTTTTTAAATTATTAATATAATCTTTATCTGTATTAATTAAGTCTGCATCTATCTTTGGCGAAATATTAATTTTCAACACTTCCCCTGGCTGCCAATAATTAGAAATCTGCAAAACAGCAGGACCACTTAGACCCCGATGAGTAAATAAAAAGTCCTCATCAAAACTTTTGTGCGGCGAGCTTATCTTCACTGGACAAGCCACGCCAGAAAGCTGCGAGTAAATCTGCAAATCATTGGGCTGCAAAGTAACTGGAACGAGGCTCGCCCGTGTAGGATAGACTTTAATACCAAATTGTTTTGCTATATTATAACCAAAGCCTGTCGCGCCCATAGTAGGGATAGATAATCCACCAGTGGCAATAACTAGTGATTTACTAATAAACTGGCCTCTACTAGTCTCAATCGTAAACTTATTATCAACTTGCTTAACAACGTTGACATCTGTGTCTAAAAATATTTGAACTTTATATAAATTACACTCGGCCAATAACATATCAACAATTTGTTTAGATTTATCATCACAAAATAATTGCCCATGTGCTTTTTCATGATACGCTATTTTATGTTTTTGCACTAAAGCTATAAAATCCCACTGTGTATATCTACTTAAAGCTGATTTACAAAAATGCCTATTGTGTGAAATAAATTTATTTGGCTCAATATTATAATTAGTAAAATTACAACGCCCACCACCAGACATAATAATCTTTTTACCAACCTTATTAGCATGATCAATAATTACAACCTTGCGGCCACGCTTACCTGCCTCTATAGCACACATAAGACCAGCAGCACCAGCGCCAATAATAATCACATCAAAGTAATTCATACTGACTCACCCACACCTAATTGATCAACTAAACATAGATGTTTTTTATATCTGGTTATAATTTTATTTTCTACAATATACTTTGGCTTGGCATCAATCCGAGCATTAATAACTGTTTTGATTATTTCATTTATTTTTTTAGGGCCAGGGGATCGTAAGCCACACTCACTAAACCAATAACGTAAAATAGCCTGTTGTTTCAATAGATCAAGCGACTTAAGTTTTGTTATATCTATCCGACTGTATTGTTTTTCATCGGCCAGATCTTCAAGACAATATAGATAATCTGCTTTTATATAATCATTTAATAAATTCTCATGATTAGCACAGTGTTGTGCAGTATTAGCCAATGATTTAACCGCATGAGGCCAACGTTCTTCTAACCGTGGAATAATAACATTACGCAAATAATTTCGATCCAACTCATTATCTTGATTAGTTTTATCTTCTACCCAGCTTAAATTGTTTGATCTAGCATAAATTAATAATTCAGCACGAGATATATTCAATAATGGCCGCATATGCCAACCATCTGCTAGTTTTTTTATACTTGGCATCGCCGACAGCCCTTTAGGACCTGCTGCGCGCATAAGTTGTAATAGTACTGTTTCTGCTTGATCATTCAAATGATGAGCAGTTACCAAAATATTTTGCGAAGTTGATAAATCAGATAAAATATTTTTAAAAATATTATATCTTTGTAATCGCGCCTCGCCTTCTAGACCCAATTTACTAGTTTTATCTACAATTACACAATGAACTTCATAGGGAATATTATATTGTGCACATATGCGAGCATTAAATTTTGCCCAATCATCGCTATCAGATTGTAACTGATGATTAATATAAACTGCTTGTAGGCGTATTTTTTTAATAGGATTATTAATAATAAATTTCTGTAGTAAATCTAATAAGACTACAGAATCAAGCCCGCCGGACAGACCAAGGGTAATTTTGGGGTGTTCAAAATTATGTAATAATTTTGAGAGGGTTTGGGGGAAAGTTTTATAGAAATTCATGTTACTGCTATTAATACGACTATTTAGTACAGACTTTTCGGTTCACTGCGAAATTATTCACCATTACTGCTTTGAATTCACCCTCACCCTAACCCTCTCCCAGAAATAGTTCAGAATATTTTTCTATTTACTGGCTGGGAGAGGGAACAAATATAATTCACCTCACTTGCAAGCTCCACGCTCTGCTCCCTCTCCTAGCCCTTAACTTAAATAGTTTTCTGAGCTTATTCTAGGAGAGGGCTGGGGTGAGGTCACGCCAACTAGGTCACGAGCCCACCCTACCAAACCTCATTAATCGTTCATATCTCATATCGACTAGTTGACTGTTAGCATGTTGGCCTAACAATTCTAAATGCTGCTCTAAAGCTAATTTTAAATCTTGGCAAGTTTTATTAACACTACGATGTGCTCCACCCAATGGCTCAGGCAAAATTTGATCAACTAAACCTAATTTATATAATTTACTAGCCGTAAGATGCATTGCCTCAGCTGCTATTGGAGCTTTATCTGCTTTTTTCCATAATATAGAAGCGCAACCCTCCGGAGATATAACCGAATAGACGCTATATTGTAACATAATTAATTTATCACAGACACCAAGAGCTAAAGCTCCACCAGAGCCGCCTTCGCCAATGACTGTACTAACAATAGGCACTTTTAAACGAGCCATAAGAGCTAAGCTAGAAGCTATAGCTTCACTTTGACCACGTTCTTCTGCGCCAACTCCAGGGTATGCACCAGCCGTATCTATAAGGGTAATTATGGGCATACTAAACTTCTCTGCTAGTTTCATTAACCGCTGAGCTTTTCTGTAGCCATCGGGAGACGCCATACCAAAGTTACGTCTAATTTTTTCTTTAGTTGTCCTGCCTTTTTGCTGGCCGATAACCATGACCGTACGGTTATTTAATTTTGCCGTACCACCTACGATGGCAGCATCATCATTAAAAACACGATCACCATGAAACTCATCAAAATCTGTAAATATTTTATGAATATAATCAAGAGCATGGGGGCGCAAAGGGTGTCTTGCTAATTGTACTATTTGCCAATCATTCAAATTGCCAAAGATAGACTTAGTTAGCTCATCGCTTTTAGATTCTAGTTTAGCAATTTCTTTATTGATATTAATTTTGCTGTCAGTGCCCACATGGCGAAGCTGATCAATCTTTTCTTTGAGTTCAGCTATTGGCTGCTCAAAATCTAAATAGTCTAAGTTCATAAGCTCATGATTTATATGTAATTATTCAAGTTTTGTTAGGATAAAATTACAAGCTAATTGTAGCAAATTTTGTTGTGGGAATATAGTGAGGAGTATTGGTATTAAAATTTTATAACCAAAACACTTATTATCTAGTACTTGTACCAGGAGGAGCAGGTCTTCTTTTAGAGGTCGGTCTAGATGGATCTGACTCATCTGGGGCTGGGGTAGTAGCTGTTTTTTTTGTCTTAAGATTTCGCAGAGTTTGGCTATTTATGCTTCCAGTCCCAGCTGACTTGGCACTTGGACTAGAATTCCATTCCGGTTCATCTCCAAATGACGAACGCCAAGATTGCTGCGAGTCTGGTCGCAATTGGGATCCTTGAGTACTGGGTCGTTCGGATACAGATCTTAGCTCTAGAGGATCATCAATACGATTATTATCAATTGCGTGAGATTGAGCTTGGTCGGCTTTTTGACTTTGCGGTCTTAAACCGCTTTGTTTAGCTGATAAATCTGCATGAGATTGAGCTTGGAGGGATTTTTGACTTTGCGGTCTTAAACCGCTTTGTTCAGCTATCAGACCTTCTAGCACCTTTGCACCAGCTGCATACCCATCTATAGTATTAGCGGGATCGCTACTTTGATTGTACAATAAACGACCATATTTAAATGCGTCACCAAAAGCAGGTAAGATATGCTCAAACAGTGCAGATTTAACAGCTTTTATAATTGGATTATTAAACCCCTCGGCACTTCCCCCAGGAATTGCTTGATTTGATGGTTCAGGACCTCGACTTGTAGGTTGTTCAGTCGCAGTTGGAGTCAGTTTATATTGTATGGCTGCAAGAATTCCGGCTGCTATGCCTAGCCCTGCCGCGACAAAAAATAGAGGGGTAAAGAAGAAACCACCTATCACACACCCCAAAACAGCTAATACTAGAACAAGCTTTATTACTGACATGACAAATAGCGGTAATGTCCTCTTACCCCTAGTGTAGATTTCTCGATAATTCTTATTGGTATTTCGTATCTTTTCTATAGCAGAACCAATTTTATCTATAATCGGTTGTGTAATCTTGCCTGTTTCGCGATACTCGGATCTTAAATTTTGTATTGCTTTATCTAGCTCTGTTCTAGCTTCTTTAAGAGCATCAAGATGCTCCCCTGGTCGGAGTCTACTTTCTGCTGTTAACTTCAGTATCTGATTCCTCAACTTCTCATTAAAACTTATCAAAGAATTGAGGCTATCTTCTATTAAATCGATTTCCTTAAAGCTAATATTTTCCAAATTTAAAGTGCTAATACCTCTGTTGCTAGTATTTAGAGAACTCAAGTATGCATTTATCAGTGCTTTTTCATTTTCCGATGCGGTAGCTTGAGCCTTAGTAAGAATCGAGACTGCTGTTGCAACTATTTTTTCTCTTCTAGATAAAGATAGTTGTCCATATATTTCATCAAAACGTTGTCCATCTATAGAGCTAATCGAAGCCCTTATGTCTCTTGCCATGGCATAGCGTAGTTCAGCATCTTTTCTGTTTTTTGCCATGAATGCTTCTGCTATATTTTCTGACCATTCCCCAGAAGCCTCCGTTGGAATCTCAACTTTCAAGGTGTCTTCAATATGAAAATTGTACATCTCCCTGGCAATTGCTTTTTTGAGTTTGATATAGTAGTCAGGATGTGCTGGTGTTTTAATCTCATCAACCATAAAATCAGACACTTATAGTAATAGCTACATAACTAATATTATAGCCCATTACTGGGAAATTGCTGTCTTATTTAGTTTACGCCAAACTTTCTGTATAAGTGGCAAAGCGCGGCATTCTGAATTGCTCTGGCTTAATTTTTGATTCTTTTGAGAAATCAACAAATTCCCAGGCATTTTGGTTAGCCAAAAGGTGCTGTAACAGCATGTTATTAAGAGCATGGCCCGACTTAAAGCCTGAGAAATGGCCTAAGATACTGTATCCTGTAAGATACAGATCACCAATAATATCTAAGACCTTATGTTTAACAAATTCATTATGATAACGAAGCCCACCCTCATTTACAACTGTATAATCATTTAAAACGACAGCATTGTCTAGACTAGCACCTCGACCTAGATTACGAGCACGCATAGCCTCATAGTCTTTCATAAAACCAAATGTACGAGCACGTGAAATATCTTTAACAAAAGAATTATCAGTAAAATCTATTTCTATATTTTGTAACTCTTCTTTGAAGGCAGGGTGATCAAAATCTATACCACAGCTAATTTTAAAGCCATTATATGGTGCTAGAGCAGCGTATTTATCGCCATTCTTAACTTCTATTTTATCTTTGATGCGAATAAACTTTTTATAGGCTTTTTGTTCTTCAATACCCGCTGATTGAATCAAGAACACAAACGGGCCAGCGCTGCCATCCATAATAGGGATTTCTGGTGCATCGACGTCTACATAAGCATTATCAATTCCAAGGCCAGAAAAAGCAGCCATAAGATGCTCTATCGTGTAGATTTTAGCTTTACCATTGACGATAGAAGTAGATAACGCCGTTTCACCAACATTATCTGGATGGGCTTTAATTTCTACTATAGGAGATAGATCTGTTCTACGAAACACGATACCCGTATTAACAGGCGCAGGACTTAACACTAACCTCACCTTTTGACCAGTGTGGACACCCACACCTGAAGCCCTAATCGTATTTTTTAATGTTCTTTGTTTCATTAATTGACCCTATCTTAAAAGTTAGTAGAGTAATATATCGATATTCCAATATTATTAATCATTAATGCCTAAATGTATACAAGACTATAGATAATTAAAGATTATTTTTCACAAACAACAAAGCCAACTTAATTAAGTTGGCTTTGTTGCTTTAAATAATAATAACTACTTAATTCTTATTTTGTTCTACTTGTTTGCGCAGAAAAGCTGGAATATCTAAATAATCCAACTCACCTGAATCTAACCCCTTGCTGTTAGTTCCTGCTTGACGACGCATAACTGTAGGTCTATCTAGTCTTTTGTAATCCGTTGCTGTTTCTTTATTCTGAGATGCCATAGTCCCAGTATTAGAACTAGCACCAGTAGATTTAGCATCTACATTAGTACCCAAACCTGTTGCTACCACTGTAACACGTAATTCATTAGACATGTCTGGATCAATAACAGTACCAACAACAACTGTAGCATCTTCAGAAGTAAAGCTTTTAACAACTTCACCTACTTGTTCAAACTCACCAATAGACATATCCATACCAGCTGTAATATTTACTAATACGCCTTGAGCGCCTGATAGATTAATGTCTTCTAAAAGTGGGCTAGATACAGCCATTTCAGCAGCTTCGCGTGAACGATTCTCGCCACTAGCAACACCTGTACCCATCATTGCCATACCCATCTCAGCCATAACAGTGCGAACGTCAGCAAAGTCTACGTTAATTAAACCTGGACGAGTAATAAGCTCCGCAATACCTTGCACGGCGCCTAATAGTACATTATTAGCAGCTTTAAATGCATCTAATAAACTGACGCCTTTACCTAGAACACTCAATAATTTATCGTTAGGTATGATAATTAATGAATCAACGTGTTTACTCAATTCATTAATCCCTGCTTGCGCAAGGCTCATCCGCTTTTGTCCCTCAAATGGAAATGGCTTGGTCACCACGGCAACTGTTAAAATTCCCATTTCTTTAGCTAATTCAGCAACGACTGGAGCAGCACCAGTACCAGTACCACCGCCCATACCAGCAGTAATAAATACCATATCTGTACCAGCTAAGATTTCTTTAATACGATCTCTGTCTTCAAGCGCAGATTGTTTACCAATTTCTGGGTTCGCACCGGCTCCAAGCCCCTTGGTGATACCAGTACCTAATTGGATGCGCATTTTAGCTTTAGTATTTTTTAAAGCCTGAGCATCAGTATTGGCACAAAAGAATTCAACGCCTTCAATATTAGCGACGACCATGTGATCAACAGCATTGCCGCCACCACCACCAACGCCGATTACTTTAATTATTGCTGATTGCGGACAACTATCCATTAATTCAAACATTTAGATCCCCTTATCCCATTAATCCTGTAAAAAACACCATTTAACTTCCCTTTATCATGAATTTAAATTTAACTTGCTATAAACCATGCACGCATACGATTAAATATACCAAGAAGATTATTAGATTCTTTAAAATAACTTTCTTTGTTAATATTTTCTTGCAGACAACCATATTGCAATAAACCAACACCTGTAGAAAACGCAGGATTATTTACAATATCAGACAACCCTTTTACATGTTGCGGCATGCCCAAACGTACCGGCATGTGAAAAATTTCTTCTGCTAATTCTACTGCACCCGGCAACAATGCACTACCACCAGTTAAAATAACCCCTGAAGCAATAAGATCCTCAAAACCACTGCGTTTGATTTCTTCTTTTATTAATAAATAAAGCTCTTCATAACGCGGTTCTATAACTTCAGCTAAAGTCTTACGTGACAATTGTTTAGCAGGACGGTCACCAACACCAGGCACATGCACCATATCACCCACATCTGCCATCTGGGTCAAAGCACAACCATATTTTATTTTTAAATCTTCTGCATTTTGCGTAGGTGTCCGCAGGGCCACTGCGATATCATTATTTACCTGATCACCAGCTATAGGGATCACTGCAGTGTGCACTATAGAGCCATTAGAGAATATAGCAATATCAGTAGTACCACCCCCGATATCAACCAAGCATACGCCTAGTTCTTTTTCATCCTCTGATAACACAGCTTGGCTAGAGGCCAATTGCTCTAAAATAATGTCGTCAACCTCTAAACCACAACGCCTAACACACTTGACTATGTTCTGAGCAGCGCTCACCGCGCCAGTTACCATATGCACCTTGGCTTCTAATCTAACTCCAGACATACCAATCGGCTCTTTGATGCCATCTTGATCATCAATAATAAATTCTTGTGGGAGAATATGAATAATTTTTTGATCAGCTGAAATAGCAACCGCACGAGCTGCGTCAATAACACGATCAATATCCGCCTGATTTACTTCTTTTTCGCGAATAGCTACGATACCATGCGAATTTAAGCTTCTGATGTGACTACCAGCAATACCTGTATAGACCGAATGGATCTGGCATCCAGCCATTAACTCAGCCTCTTCTATGGCTCGTTTAATTGAATTAACTGTAGATTCAATATTAACGACAACACCTTTTTTAAGACCTTTAGATTTTTGATGCCCTACACCTATAATTTCGATAACACCGTTGTCAGCAACTTCACCAACAACCACAACTACCTTGGAGGTACCAACATCTAAACCGACGATTAGTTTTTTATCATGTTTTTTAGACATAGATTAAGCAGACTCCATTAGTTCGGCTAATTTTTTTGTCTGACCGAATGCGATTGCAAGACCTTTATTATATCTCATATCGACATAAGATATGGTAGAAGTTTTGTCATCTGGCATCCTGCCATCCTTAAGTAATTCCATTTGCTCTTTGGGTAAATTTTCTGTCTTATTAAAACTAATAAAAAACTTAACAAATTTATCCGCACGGTCAATTATATCTTTCTTACCTAACAAAACTATTAAACCATTTGTTAATTCAAGATACCAAGAACCACGAGGACTTAATACTAACTTTTTTATTTCTATATCTATAGGTTTAATAGAGATTTTCAAATTTTCAAGTGTGTCACATAGCTTTTGTGAGTTTTTTTCGTTACCTATCAAAATAGGTAATGCGCTAAAACTATTTTCTGCTTTCTGTAGTTCGGTAATATCAATTATTTCACAATTATATTTAGTGATAACAGATTTATTACCCCAGTAAGCTAATGGCTCTTGCTCAGAAAATTTAATTCTAATTTTATCAGGCCATACTCGAGCAATATTAATGTCCTCGATCCAATAGTTTTGTTTTAATTGATGCTTCACTTTTAGCATATCTATATAAAAGAAATCATTTTTTGGTATATTAGCATTCGTTAATAAATCTTCTACTTCTGCTTCTGAGACATATCGTAATGGCGCTATAACCTGAACAACATTAATAGGAAATACTGGCCAAAGCCCTTCATGATAACAAAAAAAAATTCCGCCCACTAATGTAATCAGCATAATAACTATAACAGCTATGCAACGCAAGAAAATCATTAAACTAAGGCCTGTTTTTCATTATTTACAGCCAAATTACCTAATTGCTTCAATCCAGCATTCATAGTAATTTGTAAAACTAACGCATCAAATGTAATACCAATACTATTAGCTGCCTTTGGTACCAAACTAGTATCTGTCAATCCTGGTGTTGTATTTACTTCCAAAATATAAAACTTTCCATTGTTATCAGTTATAAAATCTACACGCGCCCAATCATGACAACCGGCTGCATTAAAAGCTTTTAATGCTAATTCTTTTATTTCTTTTTCTCGCATACTATCTAGGCCTGACGGACAGTGATAGTTAGTATCCCGAGTTATATATTTCGCATCATAATTATAAAAACTTTGTTTAGGTTCAATCCAAATACTCGGCAATGGTTCATTATTCAAAAAACCTACCGTATATTCTTTACCTAATAACCACTGCTCTATCATAACTTCTGAATCATATTGCAAAGCATCTTCAATAGCAGGGGCCAAATCATCGATTCGTTCAACTTTGTGTATACCTTTACTTGAGCCCTGCTGTACCGGTTTAACACATAACGGCAATCCTAATTTTGC
>JACCDG010397468.1_pt1 | contig 14381 bp, 16 predicted proteins | sample 7442471 | NCBI WGS metagenome assembly JACCDG01 (sample SAMN15323444, study PRJNA562643) | freshwater metagenome | isolation source: river surface water | place: USA:Blue River Watershed | collected 2017-08-17
GAAAGGGTACAGAACCCCCAAAGATTGTTTTTGAATACTACGATAAACCCCGAAGCGTTAGGGATTTTTGGGATCAAGCTCTAATAGCCTTACTTTACTACGGTGGTGCAAAAGTCATGATTGAGCGCAACAAGCCCGGCATGATTAATTACTTTGATGAAAATGGATTTAAACACCTTATGGCTACCAAGCCTAACGGTTATACGAGTGTGATGGCATCAACCACGTGGAACATAGGATACCACAGAGGGCCACAAAGTAAACGTTATGGGGAGGAACTTGTAACGCTGTATACCGATGATTATTGTGAGTGGATACCATCTGTAAATCTCCTGAAAGAGTGCTTAGTTTACGATCAGCAAAACACAGATAGGGTAGCTAGTTTTTGCGCTGCTTTGATACTAATGAAGGAAGATAAGTGGGAAGCTACCCCCCGTTCAAATAAGGATAATCTATTCAAAACCAAGCTGATACACACAGCGGGTGGGGGGGTCAAAAGGGTGCAGTATTAATTGTGGCATGGTTTTTGTAGTGGAGTAGAATTCCTAACACCCACATATTGAATAACTTCCCGAATCAGTACATCACTGATAAAGAAAAGGACGACAAATATCATACGAGTTTTATCGAGGCAATCTGCGGAAATGTGCTTACAAAGGCATATCAGGCGGAGTATGCGGTTATGGATGAATCTTACAAATTCTTCAATAATTTGCAAGCAAGTGCTGATAAATTCAAGCATCTAACAGAGTCCGATAGTGGGGAAGCCTACCCAGCGGTTTGGTTTAGTATTAACCAAATTCGATCCAAATTAAGGGTTTTGGTGGGTGAGTTAATGCAACGGGGGTATGATTTTGAGGTAAAAGCAATCAACAAGGAGGCCAAGGCTAGAAAGCTACTAGCTATGGAGGAAACCCGTGTTGATATGCGGTTGCAAAATGTAGCACAGCAACTAGAGGCTTATTCAGGGATTCCCACAGCTAAAAGGGGCTATTTACCCGAATCTGAGGAAGAACTAGAGAATTACTTCAAACGTGATTATCGGGAACTAGCAGAGGTAGTAATATACTATGCCTTAAAATTCCTAGATAAGCGTAATTATTGGACTGTAGAGCGTAAGGCAGCATTTCTTGACCTGCTAATAGCTGGTAAATGCTTCGTTAAAAACGAGGTAGTAAACGGAATGCCAGTAGCCAGACGGGCAGACCCACGTGATATTTTCCATGATAGATATGCCTCCGATGACCTTCTTAGGGATTCAACCTACTGGGGGGAACGCAGGTACATGAGTCTTGCAGAGGCAGCCGAGCGCTATGGCCTCGATGTGGAAGAACTTAAAAAGGTTCATAAGCAGTATGTAGACTGGAACAAAACAGAGGCGTCACAGCGCAACGCTTTAAGTTTCTCATTTGCGCCTACGGTAGCTGGGCTAGATTGGTTCAAGGAGCAAAACGGAACTATTCGTGTAATGGTTTTAGAGGCTTGCTGGCAGGATACAAAGAGTATCGACCAAAAGGTATGGGTAGATAAATACGGCAATGAACACCGCAAGCGCACCAGAACTCAAAAGAGTAAAAGTGGTGAATTTGAGATAGAAAAGAAGCGTATTAAAATTTGGAGACAGGGTACTTTAGTTGGGGGCACAATCCTCAAAAAGTGGGGCATAATGCCAAACCAACAAAAGGACAACTCCCTTGAATTACTCCATGAAGCAGAGCCGCCTTACGTTGGGCTAATACCTGATTACGTAGACGGTGTAGCTGTTTCGATTGTAGATCAAATAAAATCCCTGCAAAACCTAAAGGACATCTTTGCCTACAATATGCAAAATGTTGTGGCGGTAGCAGGTGTTCCCGGCTTTGTGTATGACGTTGCACAGGCACCAAAGGATTGGGAACCAGAGCAAGTAGTTTATTACCTGAAAAAAACAGGTATAGCGTTCATAAACAGCAAACAGAATGGAACCCCCGCGCAATTCAATCAATTCCAGCGCATAGATTTATCCCTCTCCCAATCTGTAGATAAGTACCTTTCCCTCATCAATTGGTGTGATAGTCAGATAGACCTAATATCTGGTATCAACGAAGCCCGTCAGGGCGTTGTACAGGGAGCTTCGCAAGCCGTGGGGGTTACCCGTTCTGCTCTCTTACAATCCAACATGACCACAGCCCCCTTGTTTGGGCTATTTGACATCTTCTGTTCTAGGGTATGGAATCAGCAAGCAAGACTTGTAAAGATGACGTGGGCCAAGAAGGCTAAATATGCACCAATTATAGGAGACGTGGGGGTTAACTTTCTAAAGGAAGATGTTGACTTGGTAGATGATTTTGCAATTTTTGTAGAATCTACCCCTAAGATGCTCGATGACGTAGCCCAATTCCAGCAGTTGATTATGACTGCCTTGAATGCGGGTAAACTAGACTTCTTACAGGCCATGACGCTACTCAAAGAGAAGGACGTATTTATAGGAATTGAGAAGTTCCGTAAGATGAGTGAGGATGCTGAGGAGAAGGCAATGCAGCAGCAACAACAACTTATGGAGCAGCAGGAGATGATGAAGCAGGAGGGCCAACAGCGTATGCTAGAAGCCAACCAAATGAGCCAACAGGCATCCTTGCAAAACCAGCAGTCGCTTCAACAAATGAAAGGACAGCAGGCTGTACAGCAGGAGTTGCTATCTCAGCGGGGTGAATTTTTAAAGGAAACAATAGACGGGGCTGAATGATAACATTTACCAGAACTGACAACTCTGTAGAAATGCTTATTGGGTCGGATGCCTACTATATGCCAACCGACATGATGGTGGTGGCAAAAGTCCCACAGGGTAAAATCTACATAACAGATTCCCCCCTTCATGTTACAACACAGATTTCTTTTCTACCTACTGACGTAAACGGTAGGCCCGGAGATGACATATTAGTTGTTACGGAGTGGATCAGAGATACCTACTTTAAAGGACTTGTGGTATCGGGTGGTGGCGGTGGTGGTGATGCCACGGCAGCCAACCAAGTAACCGCAATAAATGAACTTAACGCGATTGAAGCGGATATTGAGGCTTTGGTGGATAAAACACCATCAGACTTAGTTACAGAGCTTCACGATTATAAGGAGGTTGTCTATTTGGGGGGTGGTAGTATTGACTATATATCCTACAAAACAGGTGGCAGTGGTGGTTCGGAGGTAGCGCGATTAACATTCACCTACAACGGAAGTGGCGATATAATAGGAATAGCAAAAACATGAAAATATTTGGATTTACTTTTTTCGAGAAATCAAAGCCAATATACGAATGTACTGAATGTGCAGGTATGCCTAGTTTGGTTGGAATGCGATTCTTTGACGATTTAGTAATTGGAACTGACCTCATTTTTATGGGGGATAACCAATACCGAACTATTAACCTCGTAAAAATAGACGGAGACACATTATACACAAAACATCATCTAAAGATCAAAATAAAACAAGTCAATGAGCGCAAAAAGTAACACATTTGAAAACGACATACTTCTACTTATTTTCAATAACGTAGATATAGCGGATATTGGTGACGCAGCCGGATTACAAAATTCAGCAACAGCAGGTAGCCTTTATCTGGCACTCCACACAGGAGACCCCGGAGAGGCAGGAACACAAACCACAAGCGAATCAGCTTACGGCTCGTATGCACGTGTAGCGGTAGCACGAACAGTTGGGGGGTGGACAGTTGCGGGTAATACAGCCTCAAACGCAGCACTTGCCCAATTCCCTGAATGTTCTTCGGGATCAGAAACAATCACCCACGTATCTATTGGGGTTGCATCTGCGGGTGCTGGGAAGATTCTTTATAAGGGGGCTTTAACCGCATCAAGGGCTGTTTCTACGGGAATTCAACCACAATTTTCGGCATCTGCCCTCCAGATTTCTGAAGATTAATTAACTGATAATCAATAAGTTATGTATAAATGTAGTAAATGCGGATTAGCGGTAATTGTGTATGATGGGCAAGGTAAGATACTTGAAAAGCCACTTCGGCCTTGTGAGTGTGATGCCCCCATTATAATGGATATGAATGCAACCGTAATTGGAAACAGCGGCATTAAGGGATGAGTGGTTTCAGAACCATAGGCGAGGTAGTTGATGCCGAGCTTTCTGGGAAGGTAAGGGATTATATTTGGCGTAAAACCCCATCCCAAGCCACAACCACGGGTGTATGGTTTGATCTTTCGATGAGTCCGGGGATGCCCGTACCAAAATATTGGTTTGACGCAGCACCATTAACAGCACGTCAAATCACACAATCCGCAGACGGTGGGTTGTATCATGGGCCTGATGTAAGTCCTAGTGAGAAATATTTACGGAAAATAACAACGATGGCAAGTGCTGTAACGGCATTACCAATGAATGCTATTCTTTGTGATTACTTACTGTACTACCCAACTGTGGATGATGGAACTACGGACGAGCAGGTAATGGATAACACAGCTACACTACCACGGTACACCAATGATAGAGGTATCCAAATGATAGCTGTAACTACGGGAGCAAGAACAGGCGGACAAACTTTTTCTGTTAAGTACACCAATCAGGACGGTGTATCAGGCAGAGTGTCACCCTTGGTTATTCAGAATACAGCTACCACACTAGGCAGTATAACTACCTCCCAAACCGCTGCTAATCGATCGGGAAACCCATTTATTCCTCTGCAAGAGGGCGATACTGGTGTAAGGTTCATTGAGTCGGTAACAATGACTAACGTGGACACGGGTATTTTTAGTTTAATATTGGTTAAGCCATTAGTACAAACTTGTTTTAGAGAGGTGACGGTTCCTTATGAAAAGGACTTCTTAGTGCCGACAACAGACTTAGTAAAAATTGAAGATAATGCCTTCTTAAACTTTCTGACATTACCACTAGGTACCTTGGCAGCAACAGTTTTACGGGGCGATATAAAGGTGATATGGAATTGAAAAATAAAAATAAATAAAACATGCCGGGGTTTAGTTCAAACGATCAAATAATTGAAGCGCTTAGTTTAGGACAAAAGTGGGATGCTTCTTGGAGCAAAAATACTGCACCTACAACGGTAGCTATTGCTAACGAGTGGGCTACCCTGTTTAGAGGTGCAGGTAACCCCCCTGCCGATGCTTTGTACAACACAGGCACTAACCTGTTGTTTCAGGCTGTTAAAGACAACACATCTAACGCAGCATCTATCCAACATGGAGGTAATGTGCAACCAACTTACTACAAGCATTTACTAGCTGGTCATGCAGTAACAGCGGCAGCAACCACCGTTCCATGCACATTGGCTCTAGTTGATGTTATTGGTTTTTATAGAGTTACTTCCGTAACCACCACATCAGCACAGGCCACAACTAACACATTAGGACAATCTGATACATTTACGGCTGATGCTGGAACGGATACTTGTACCTACACATCAACGGTCAACATACCTTCAAACATACTTACGGGTACACGTGTACGGCTTACCACCACAACAACATTACCCGCGGGACTAGCTCTAGCCACAGATTACTATGTAATCAGGCTAAGTGATACGACTTTTAGATTAGCTACATCCTATGCCAATGCTATTGCCGGAACCCAGATTAACATTACAGACGCGGGAACGGGTACACACACAATGTCTTGGTTGCTCCCAAGATATACAAACGGTGCAGGAGTTCAGGCTATTTTCTTTAACCCCAACTCCACAGCTTTAGGTGCTGCCACCCCTAACTTATCATTAGGCTATACAAACAGCGCACAGGCAACAGGAAGAGCAACACCAACTGTATTACCTATTGGCAAAACAGCTTGTCCTAATTCACAAATACTCTACACGGGTGCAACGGGTACAGGTAAGTATAACTATCAAATGCCATTACAATCAGGGGATGCGGGTATAGCCGAAATCAACACAATTCAAAATTCAACTTCCTACGTGTCAGGTGAATACTCAGTAGCACTAATAAAGGAACTTGCACGATTCCCCCTATCCACGCTGGGATTAGCATCTGAAAGAAACTTCCTATTTGAATACCCAAGTATGCCAAGAATTTATGATGGGGCTGCTTTGTACTTTCTTATTGGGCATGGAGTGGCCACACCAACTAACTCCGCACTTTCTGGTATTTTGACGACTGTTTGGCGATAAATGCTAATAGCTAATTACTCGATCATAAATCAAATATGTGGGCACAACCACAGCGGTGTTACGAACCCATTGAAATGGGTTCGTCCACACGTTATGAGGGGGTACTATGGCTATTCAGATTTGGGGCCAAACGATGCACAGATAAAACGAGACAGTTTTCCAACAGGAACTAACCCGCCCTACTCCTTAGTTTTAGGTGACAAGGGTGCTTTGTTAAGTTCAACCACAACCACTAACGGAGTTGGTACATTTACCAGCAGTGTAGCGCTAGGAAGGGCTATAAGTGCCACCCTAGAGGGCACTACAACTTTAACAAATGCTAACCTAGCCTTAATTGTTCAGGTAGCCTGCTCGTTATTAGGGCAAGCAACCGTCACAGCTTCGATTGCAGGGCGTATTTCGTTGGCAGCCACATTAGCTGGGCAAGGTAATACAACAGCAGCCTTGGGGCTTATATCGAGTATTACGGCATCCCTCACAAGTGCCTCCACTATTTCAGGAGACTTACGCGGAAAGCTGTTTATGTCTGCTGATTTGTTTGTAAATCAAAGTGAGGCCACAGCCGAGCAAATTGCGGCAGCCGTTTGGAATGCACTTGCAACCGTGTACAATAACCCTGATACAATGGGTGAATTACTTAATGGGGCAGGTGGTGGTTCAACACCATCACAGGTAGCCGATGCGGTTTGGGATGAGCTATTAAGTGGGCATACAATTTCAGGCTCAACAGGTAAAAAACTTAGAGATGTGCTTAAAACGGGGGATTTTATAGCCCTTAAATAAATTGGCACGATATTTGTAGTGGTACTAAAAGACTTAGCAAAATACTAAAAAACTAACATAAAACATGGCAAAAATCCTAGATTCGGTATCAGCAACCGAGAAATTAGTTCAAATTGAAAACAACGGTGTAGCGGTACTCGCAATCAATGGCTCTGGTCAGATTATGGACAGCACAGGCTTTGTCCGTGAAATTTATAATCCGACATCCAAAACTATTGTAGATGGGGCAGCTACTACACTTTTCACAGTTCCTGTTGCACAAAGCTCAGGAGTTGGTGGCGTAATTGACTTTCAAGTATATGCTTCTGACGGAACAGATTTTCAAATGATTACAGGTATTGCTACCTATTCATCTGTAAATAAAGCTGGAACATTGACTAACGCTGTAACATACGCAACAGCTAATGAAGCTAAGGTAGTTTCATCTGGAACGCTTACTTTAGCCTTTACAATGGCTGAGGACACGTCAGATGTTGTGAGTTTAAAATTACAACCAACAGGGTCTCTTACAGAGACTGTTTACACAGTACGCTACAATGTAAGGCCTTTACGTGGTGTTGTAACTATTGTATAATGCCAACAAGTAGACCGGGGGCACGTAGCGAACCAGCGCTACAAACAACAGGAGATTCAGGTGCAAAGGTAGCGGGATTTAATGGTTCTGCTATGTACACGCCTACGTGGGCGCAGGGGGCTATTATAACGCTCATTGCATCCGCAGCATCAGGTAACAACACTATTCAGGTTCAATTTAGCCCAGACGGAGGTTCCACGTGGATCGCGATTGGGCCAACCTCAACAGCCCTAACAGGTGCAGGTAATGCATCATTGATGTTTTACCACACAAACTTAACGGTAGCGGATGCTACACCAACAGATTTAACAATCACAGGAACGGTAGCGGGTGTTTTTGTAAACTGCCCAATTCCTCCTGTATGGAGACTAGCTTACGTGGTGCCCACCTCGATTACGATCACAGGGGCATACGTCACCTACCTTCCATAGTAACTTTTAATCTAAACAATTAACAATATGACAGAAGCAGGAACTGCGTCTTTAAGCACGTTTTTAAATAAAAACCAAACCACGGAAGTAACTCCGGTTGAAGTTACACCGAAGGTGGAGACTGAGAAAGTCAGCCCCCCTACTGAGGTTAAAGAGCCACGAAAGGTGGACGAACCTACAGTTTTGGAAAACTGGGATAAATCTGTAAAGGATGAACCCAAAACAACTACCGAGCCAGCTATTACGCCAGAGCCGTACCATGTTCAAATATCCAAGAAAGTTGGATTTGAGCTAAAAGACGAGGATGATTTAGTGGCAAAACTCAAGGCAGACCCATACGAGGGTGTGCCAGCCAACCTGAAAAAAGCAGTAGAACTTGCTAAGAAAGGTGGAGACTTCTTGTCCTTATTGAAGGTTAGCCAAGTTGATTACAGCCAGATCGACCCAGTTGGGTTGTACGAGGCGGATATACTTGGTAAAGCCACAGATAAGGCAGCAGCGAAGGAATATCTTGACAGCATTAGTCCAATTCAGAAGCAGATTGAGGGAGAACGCCTTAAACAAGGTTATGTTTACCAACAACAAATGCAGGAGCAGGATTTAATGCGCAGTGTAGAGGCAGCTAAAATGCAAGCCGAAGCCGTCAAGCAGCAAGCTGAAACCCAACTACAGGAGACCTTGAATAAAACCGAGGCCATTGATGTAGCTGGTTATAAGCTAAAGCTGGAATCCAAACATAAGAGACAATTGGCTGAAAGCCTAAAGTCCTCCGAATTTTGGAATGACCCCCGCTACAAAACCCAGAAAGGTTACGACCTAGAAAGAAAGGTCAGGGACGAATTTCTGACAGCAAACTGGGATACAGTGCAACAATTCCTACAAGACCGTGTAAAGAACACAACCTTGAAAGAAATACAGCAAGAAGTTCAAAACGTAGAATTAGAAAAGAATACAGCTAGAGATCAGGTTGAATCAAAAACACCTCCAATCTTTGAGACCATTAAACGTGATCCAAGGTGGGGGGCAAGATAAAAAATTTTCAACCTAAAAACTAAAAACAAAAAATGCCTCAAGCCAGTATAAGTTACCCAAGTGGCGCACTAGTCGCAGGTAACACATCTCGTAATCCAATCCTACAGGATTACATTTTCAACGCTGGTCTTATCGAACCAAGCCATTCAAGCTGGTTATTCGACCTTTTCCCAGATTACCGCATGACTGTCCTTATGGACAAGTTGGGTGGATTTTCAGCAGTAGCTGATAGCGAACTTCGTAATGATACCTTGACGTGGAGCAAGCTCGGAAGAACCCGTGCATCTGCTACCATTTCGTCTGGTTATTCCAACGGAGTTGCATCAGATACATGGACACTTGATACAGTAGCTGCTACCACAAACTTAGGTTATTTCCTATTTGGTGACGTGGTTAGAACTGAATCAGGTAAGTTGGTTCGTATTACAGCAGTAGGTGACGCAGGTGGTTTCCAAACCATCACAGTAGCCAAGCTGGACGGAACTAACTTTGCAGCAGGTGATGCTGCCGATGGCGAAAAAATCGGACACGCATTTAGTTCATTTGCACCCGGTTCTACAGGCCCAACTGGCCGTATTTATTTGCCAGATGAGGAGTACAACTACACTCAAATCTTCCGTAGAGGACAAAAGATTGATCGTGGAGCCTTCTCTAATCGCATTTACCTGAAAGAATTCGGAGTTCTTGGTGCACCTGGCGAAAGCTGGATGTTCAAGAATGAGAAAATCGAGATAATGGAGCAGATGCGCGACATTGAGAACGCCATCATGTTTGGTACTCGTTCTTCTTCCGCTTCTGGTAAAACCACAAGAGGTATCTGGGATCGTGTTGTAACTGCTGGCGAAGGTCAGGTAGTGAACTTTACGACCGCAACTGGTATTTCTGAGTCTGATCTTCAAACCATCGCAACACGCTTGAAGCGCCAAAACGGTTCTAATGAACTATTGGTACTTTGTGGTTCTGAGGCAATGGCTGATATTCAGAATGCATTGAAGCATTACATCGTAAACGGTGGTGTTTCATTCGGATCATTTGGTGGAAACCTTGTTGGTCTTGACATCGCTCAATATAAGTTTGGTGGGTTCACTATGAACTTCATGCACTACAACTTGTTTGATGACGATAGACTGTTACCATTCGTAAGTACCTCAACAGCAACTAAGACAAACTTCCGTCACGTAGCCCTCTTCTTGGATTTGGGTACACCCGGAGAAAAGTTGATGAGTGTGCGTTACCGCAATGGAGATATTGGCCCTGCCAAATTCGTTCATAAGTACATCAATGGTATGTTCTCAATGGATGGAAGTTCTGTAGCCTCAAATTCATTTGATGGTGGCGAATTCCAACTGTTGTCTGAACTGCTCGTTGAATTTAAAGGGGCTGAGAGAAGTGGTGCACTTGTACCGACTGCCTAACCCTTAGGTACACACTTATAAATCAATAAGATAGGGGGCTAAAAATCCCCTATCTTTTTTACTTTAACCAATTTAAAACCATGAAAACAATTAATCAAACACCTGAAAAGGTAAAATTTGCACTTATCATCCCAATCCCCGGCACATGGGGTTTTACTTCCTACAGAGACCTTAGCGGTAATTCATACCGCGCTATCAGTGGGAAAACAGGAAACGGGCAGTATCGAAATTACGAACTGTACTGGTCAACAGGACTAAGAATACACGAAGCAAGACGAGATCAAAAAATCAGTGTTATAAAGAATGACACAGAGGAGATTCGTATGCTGCTTTCGGACTACCTTGGAAACCATCCATCTTGTGAGGGTTCACCTAATTTTGAAATAGGTGGATCAGTCATATTTAAGAAACTAGACCCTGTGAAGGACGCTGGTTTAGAACTGAGCCGCAGACAGCGCAAGAATGATGCTATGTCGGCAGCATTCAAGCTAGAGGGCGCAGAACTCGATGAAATGGCTATCCTGTTAGGTATATTTAATGATAACCCTACCGTAAAAAGCAATATGATTGGCGAGATTGCCGACAAAGACCCTGAAAGATTTTTCAGCGTGTATGAGTCCCCAGATCGTCAAACAAGGGCGCTTATACGCAAGGCAATCACGTTAAACAAGTTGCAGGAAGTAGGTGGTTCTATTTTTTGGGCAGGAGAGGCAATTGGTGGAAATGAAGATCAGGCAGTTGCTTACTTGATTTCTAATCCAGAGCGCCAAAAGGCACTTAATGCTGCTATCGGATTTGTTCCGCAGGAATCAATTACTGGGCCTAAAAAGAAAGCCGATAAAAGTATTATGGGCTAAAAACCTATAATTCAAGTAATTACACAAAGAATAAGCCCCTAATACGGGCTTTTTCTTTTTTGGCATGGTTATTGCTATGAAAACGCTATTGAACTACACCAAGCTCACCTTAACGGCACATATCAAGTCGTTGGGGTACCCATTACATCCTTTTATGTTAGTCGGAGTGCGGTCAAAGGCCGACAAACCCGATTCGTTTGATGATAAGTTCTACTTAATTACCCCAAAAGAGTTTCATGGTTTTGACTGCACCACCAATCCGGGGGTTAGTTGGCTAATGAAATTCATGAACCCAAAGGGCACTGCTGTACTAAAACAAGGCTGGTACTGGTATAAACTAGGAAAGCATAAGGATTATGAGGCGTTGGTTCAGGCAGCAGCCGTAACGGTTTATAGAGATTCCAATAAGGACACCAAATCAGATGAAATAGCTGGCACAGAGGAAACGGGTTTTTACGGCATAAACATCCACCGTTCGTTACCAGACAGACTAGCTAAATCAGTAGGACTTTTTTCGGCAGGTTGTACTGTTATTCACAACCCCGCAGACTTTAAACTTTTAATCGACACCTGTAAATCGTCAGGCTTAAAGCAGTTCCCCTACTATCTAATCAGTGAATTCTAGTGAACGAAAAAATAACAGGAATAATAACAGACATTTTCGGTTTGGTAATATGGGGTTTAGCCCTAACGTTGCTCTACCAAGGTAAAATACCCCTTATTTGGGATGGAATCGGCTACATGGTGGTCGGCTCGGTATTCTTCTTTCTAGGAGAATCTACCATAACCAATCTTTTGAAAAAATTACTTCACGGTACAATAAATATCTTTACAAAGAATGGCACTGACGATCAGTCTAAGTTACAGTAACGAAACAAAATCAGGTACGGCCTACCTAGGTACGCTTACAGACCTCACCGTTTATGGTGGTGCGAATCCAGCACGTTCCGCTGGTGCTTTTTATGTATCAGGGGAGAAACTAAAGAGTGATGGTACACTTGATGAGGCACTTGTATTTTCTTCTTACGATCAAGAAGTAGATACAACCTATACCTTCACTATTCCTAAAGACGGATGGCATCAATTCTATGCAGTCTTTATTAGGGATTATGATAACGGAGCAACCTACAATCAATATGATGTAGTTTATCAAGATAGTAATAATCTAGTTTATCGCGCGCTATCCAACGGAATCACGGGTATAGCACCGCCAAACGTTACGTATTGGGAAGTTATTTCTTCCCCAACAGCTTTGATTGATAACGTAGATACGGCATCTGAATCGACAAGTCTTGAATATCAAATCTACAATAGGGTTCTCTACCCAAATGCAAAGACATTCGCAGGTACTGCTTCGGCAGCCGCAGCTATAAATGGTTGTAGTGATTGTGAACGGAGTGAGGATGTGCTAGTTTACGAACAGGCCGTAATCAATGTAGATGCACTCAACAACTACGATGCACGTAGCCAACACGCATTGGGTGAGGAAATAGCAAGAGCAAGTGATGAATTCATAGCAGAACATAGTTAAATGGCTGTAATAAACCAAGACAGGGCATCCATTATTTATCAGGCTACTACGGTGCTTCTGGATAAAACCCTAGCAGCCGTAAGAACACGTAGTCGAAAAGACAGAAAGCAGTTATATGGAGAGGCAGCTAAGATACGCTATTATCTTGTAGCCCTTACATTTTATCCTACCTACTTTGATGCCGAACAGGCCAATCAAATACTGCAATGCTTAGTCGTAGCATCAGGCATACAGGACTACCCTGTACCACCAGTCACAGCACTACCATCAAATCCAGCAAGCGCAGTCCTACTTAAGGGCGATCAGGGCGAGATTGGCCCACGCGGTAATGACGGAGGTGCCACAGATTTTGCAGTAACAAACATTAACGGAACCACTGTACTTGATTCGTTCTTAATAGGCTCATCTTATGGTGCCCGTTGGGATTATGCCATCAGTTCTTTAACATCCACAATACGCAGATCAGGAACCGTCTATGGTTCGTGGTTGGCAGATGGTTCTGCAATATCCTTTTCCGAGGTTGGCACATCCGATGTGGGTGGGGTTAGTATCGGTGTTGTAACGCTATCGGTTGATTACAGTGGGGGTAATGTACGTTTAAATGTTGGCGTTAGTTCGGGATTATGGGAAATACGCGGATCACGCTATCTCATACCAAATCAAGGCGTTGGTGTTAACGTAAGTTCAACGCCATTACCAAGCGCTAATTTATTTATTGGTAATGCTTCTTCGGTAGCAACAGCCCAAGCCGTAACAGGTGACATAGCCATAACAAATGGTGGTGTAACATCCATCAATTCTGGTGTAATTGTTAATGCAGACATAAATGCATCTGCGGCAATAGCAACCACAAAACTAGCAGCGCTAGCGAATAACAACGCTGTTACACTAACAAACGGATCAGGTTTCATCACAAGTATAGCGAATGGTACATCAGGCTATGTACTAACATCTAATGGTGCATCAGCGCCATCTTGGCAAATGGTTAGTGGTACAGGAACCGTAACATCTGTTAACGCATCAGGTGGCACCACAGGTCTTTCCTTTACAGGCGGCCCCGTTACAACAACGGGTACATTAACGGTAACAGGAACGTTAGGGTATGCAAATGGGGGCACAAATCAAACCTTCTACGGGCAGGGGGATATAATTTATGCATCAGCAGCTAATACACTTGCAAAGAGAGCAATAGGCACATCAGGACAAGTGTTGACTGTTAGTGGTGGTGTACCTGTGTGGGCAACTGTACTTCTCACAACAACCGTAACTATTGGTGATTGGAATATTTATGTTACAGGCGGAGGCAGCGGTAGTGCTACAAAAACAGTGGCACACGGGTTAGCTGATTTCAAGAAAATAAGGGGTGTGCAGGTTATTCTAAGGAATGATAGTGACACTGACTACTATTACGCAACCACAAATTCTACCGCATTAAGTAGGGTGGATACAACAAACATTTATCTACAGTCTAATCTTGATTTTGTTGGCTTCTCAACCACAGGGTACAACAGGGGTTGGGTAACAATAACATATACAGCATAATGGGTAATTTAGTAATACACGGCAATATTCGGGTCAATGCGGTGGTTCCCTCTGGAACTGGTGATAACGTACTAACA
>JACCDG011421971.1_pt1 | contig 14380 bp, 11 predicted proteins | sample 7442471 | NCBI WGS metagenome assembly JACCDG01 (sample SAMN15323444, study PRJNA562643) | freshwater metagenome | isolation source: river surface water | place: USA:Blue River Watershed | collected 2017-08-17
ATACTAACATCAGTAGATGTTATTGGTCTTAAAAATTTATCGTAGCTATAACTCATTTATTTTTTTTCATTTTTTAAGCTGTTATGTCAAGATTTACTATTACACCATCTAAATAATTTTGAGCAATATCAGAGAAGTTAAATGTCAATGAATATGTTCCAACACTAGTTATATTGCTATATGTACCAGCCGTACCAGATATAATTAGTTGTGAAGGAAGTATATTCATATATCCATCTCTATTATCCTCGATATAATCAATTAAGAAATCAATTAATTGATTTTTAGTAATTACAGTACCAGATGATGTTCCATATGTTCCCAATGAAATTGAAGTAGAAAAAGTAAATCCATCACTTGTATCATAAGGAACACTATAAGAGGATCCATTAAAATAAATATAATCACCACCTGAACCGGCAGTCTCATAGAAATACATAATAGGATCTAAATTATCATTCAATGGTGAAAGCAAATCAATATCTACATTTGGATGCTCAAGTATATAATTAAATAATGACTGTGCTTGATAAGAATCAGCATCTGTCAAGAATTGTAAAAATATTGTACCTTTACTTGAATCATCAATAATTAATATCTGACCACTTCTTTGTATTGAGTTTATATCGTTTATTACCAAATAGATAAGTGGTTTCGCAGGGTTACTTTTATCATTTATAACAATAGACTCACCAACTACATGAGTATGTATATCAGTATATTCTAATCCAGTAAATGTTGTACCGGTTTGATTAAGAACATCAGGAAAGAAGTTATAAACATCATCTATAACAGCAACCATTACATCTAAATATACTGGATATTTAACATTAGGATTAGTAAGATATAATTGTGGTATTCTATGTGTAGAGTTACCAGTAAGTAACATATATTGAGCCATATAATTAATTCTTGTTAAGTCATCATAATAACTCCAAGCGATATAATTATCAGCCTCTATTACAGACTTAGAGTCATAAATAGCTCTAATAGATAAAAATGTAGCATTATCACCAAGTCCTAAATGATTCAGTAGATAGTTTGTTTGACCAGCCTTTAATATGACTCTACTTTTAAGAATTTGTTTATAAGGTATTCTTAAGTCAGAAAGAAGTTGTCTTTCTCTTGTGTTGACACCATCAGTAGCTACTAAGTCACCACCGTTTAATTTTATATACTGAGATTTATTACCAAATAAACTAGATCCTCCTGGACAACCAATTGACATAATTATCTTTTTATTTTAACTTATATATTAAAATCAAAAGACTTTATTTTATATCTTCTATGTCAATATGATATTTTTCTGCTAATCCAACATCAGAACTTGATATTCTTGTAACTTTTATTTTCTTACCTTTATTTAGGCTAAAGTATGGATTATTAGATAAAAGTGTTGAGCTTGTTCCATGTATATAAAGTGGAAGAGAAGAAGAAGCCCCATAAGCTACTAAATCAGGATTTGTACTAACATCTAAATAGATATATGAGCTAGTAACACCACCCATTGAATCTACTCTATACTGACCAGAAAAATCATAAACAGATGAAGTTCCAACAAAAAGATTATTCAAATAAAGAACATCACCAGATTTTATTGAGTTATTTATTATTGTAGTATTTCCACTCAAAGGAACTTCTAAAATATCACCTAATGTATATTGAATGGTTTGTGTAAAATCTATATCAAAACTGAAATCTTTCCACAAATAAGCTTGATTAGGTAATTGATATGTAGTATTATAATAAACCGGTAAATCAATATCACCTATCAATAATGCTTCAGTACTAGTAACAGATGTAGAAGTCAAAGAAGGAACATTAGTATTAATGAATATATCTAATTTCTTATTTTGAGAGGCAAACTGACTACCAACTATCATAATCTCCATAGTTTGCTTATAAGATAAATCTTTGTCAATAACTATAGTAAGATTATCATTATTTGGCATTGTTAAATCCACCTCATCATTGTTGTTAATAATCAACATAAAAGTCCTATTATCGGGAACATTAATATTCAATGGAATAACACCATCAACTCTATATAAATCTGTTGTCTTAATAGTTGTTATAGTGTTATAATTTGGTTCTCTATTTACTAATTGAAGTTGACCGGGAGAACCAGGTAATTGAAGAACCCCAACACTATCATTACTAACAATCTGATTAGTAGAATACAATCTTAATAAGTTTTCTAAATTTTGTATTTTAGCATTTATAGTATTTATGTCAGTTTGTGTGTAAAGTAGCTGTTTTAGATTTAATAATTCATCTCTTACTTTTCCTTGTTCAGATATAATATTTAAGAAGTTATCATTTGTTGCTGCTAATCTAGCCATTGCTTGATTAAACAAATTCATACTAAACAAAGAGTTAATAGCCTCTGGATTATATGTCTGTTGAGGATTATCATTAACAATATTAAAGTTCAAGTTTAAGTTAAACGCATAGGATGTACCATCCTGCTGACCATTTGATACTAACTTTTTATAAATTGGAAATTTTAATCCTATTTCTTCATCAACAGGATTGTTATCTGGATGGTCTAAGAATGATATACCATATAGATTAGTTCTTGTTACTTGGTTACCAGCAGAGTCTTTCTTTTGAACTGTATAATACCAAAGAATAGCATTAAATTCAAAATCAGAAGGAGGTGTGTTATTAACCTCTAAAGCATTAAACTGGTCAAAGTTAGTAAGAACTCTATTAAAGATGTTCATCTTAACATAGTGAGAAGTATTAAAATCTATATTAATACCATCTATTGTTGAACCATTAGTAACTGGGTTGTTAATATCACCAGAAACACCAAAATATGAACCACTTCTTCTCAGTGAGTCTCCTGTTTCTGTTTCATAAGTAAAATCAGCTGTATCAAATTGGGCAAAGTATGAACCAGGATAATTCTGAGGAGAACTAACAATAGGGGAACTAAATAATTCAGAACCCATAATTTCTGGTTGATATTGACTAGGTAAAATAGGAAATGTTAAGTTTGGCTTATAGTTAACATCTACCATTGTTCTAAATAAAATATCCGGAGTTTGACCAACATGGTCTGGAATATGAGCAAAAACTTCTGTATAATTTCTATTAGCTTCCTGAACATTACTTACACCGGAAATCTCACCAACATATTGAACTAATCTATTATAGACTAACTCAGCTTGACCAGTAGTTTCAAATTCTTGACCAATATTAGTGTTAATATCAACAACAATTCTTTGACCTTGTGTTGCACCAGCAGGTGTTATATAAAGAACATCAGTTTGAATACCCTCAAAATACTCAGTATTTAGTAAATCATTATTGTAACCACCATTTTGATATATTGTGGAGTTACTAACATTATAAATTTTAATTTTATCACCTACTTTAAAATTAGTATTTCCTAAAAATTCAATTTCTAAATAGCCAGCATATCCAGAAACGCCACTCTCATAATAAGAGTATGTGTCCCAAGCAATTACTTCTCTTTCTCTCCATAGATATTCAGGAAAATACTCATCATCATTAATGTTGTTTCTTTGAAAATCTTGCAAATTACTAAAATATTCATCTTCGGGTATAGCAGGTTCAAAGTCAATTAAACCTAATTTTTTACACCATTTGAAAAATACTTTTTCTGTTGGAGTTTCTAATGCATTAGTATCATAATAATATTTTGTATTATTTAATCTACTTTCTCTTATCACTACCTCTTGATTAGCAACATAATTTCTTAAAGATTCAATTATAGAATCTGCAAATGTTCCCGGAGGAGTAGCGTTTATAGACTTTTGAAAAGCACTATCAAAATCAAAATATATTGGATTAGACATTGTTCCAGCAGTTAAATTCCTCTTAGGGAAATTTAATAGTACAAATTTTGAAAAGTACATTTTATAGTTTGAATTCTGATAAGCTGCTGAAATATCTTCGGCTGCTCCAGGAAAGGCGTAAAATGATGTGCCGTTTGTTTTCAAAAATTTATAAAGTGGAGTAGATGCCATTTATTCTTCAATTTAATTTTATAATGTATATATATTTATTTCCGTTTTCTGTTTGTTTGAAAAAGAAACAAAGCTAACTTTAATACATAAAATAGATATGATTGGACATATATACTATGGTATAGGTTTAATTGTTGTACTTTCGGTAATATCAATGTTGCTAAAGTTCAAAAATCTATACCGAATAAAAGAATGGGAAGAAAAATATAAAAAAGTTGTAGGTAAAACTCCTTTAAAGACAGACTACAGAGATAAAAAAGATTGGAATTTATCAAGAACCTCTAATGTTCTTTATTTTTTTGAAATAATTTGGATATTTGGAGGACTAATAACATCAAGCTGGTATATTTTTCTATCTTTAATTATAACAACCTATCTAATAGCATTTATTATAAAACCATTTAAATTTACAATATTATTTAAGGTTTTTGTGTTATTATTTTCTTTTATAAGATTATTCACTTATTTATATTTAATAATAAATCATTATCATTTACACAATGATACATTTCAAATATTAAAAGGTTTTTTAATTAAAGCATTTTAATTGCTTCTAAAGATGCTCTCTCTGTACCGTTAATGATATAGTCATAAAGACCAAAAGTATTAGATTCACTTGGTATTTCATCAAAAAAGTTGATATCATTCAGTAGTTCATCTATATCATTTCTAAACTTTAGATAAAAATCATAGATATCTGAATCATTTATAAGACCTTCAATTTTAACATCTTCAGGAGATTTAATAAATTTTTCCTTAAATGAATCAAACTCACCACCAGACTTTTCAATAGTCTTCTCTATCATAGACTTAAGCTCATCTTTCAACTCAGTGTATTTAGTATTATCTACTTTTTTTTCTTCTGGTTTAGGATTAGCTTCAACAGGTGCTTCTGTTGTTTCATCAGCTTCTTTTATAAATTGAGTATATCTTTTAATCATAAATTATATATTATTTATTGATAATGAAATTATGACCAAGTAGCATCAAATACACCATTATACCAAATACCACCTTCCCAAAGTCCGGTTTCAAATAAACCATTAGTCCATATTCCAGACTTCCAGTTAAGATTTTTGAATTTAGAAACAACTCTTAGGTTAGTCTCAGTTGGTACAGATACTGATGAACCTAATGTAGCAAGATTGTAGTTTACATAAACCGTAGTTGTCTTAATAGTATCAGATCCATAGGTAGCAGTGCCTTCAGTTTGATATAAAACTTTATAAACACCAGGTTGTAAATTTGAACCAAAAACAGAATTAGAACCACCAACTTGGTTATCAATAATATAGATATTATCTCCAATATTAAATTTAAATATTCCATTTAATGTAAAGGTATTTTCAACAGTATCAATTCCTATTACTTGAATATCCTCTAATATACCACCATACCAGGTTCCTGTTTTAAAGTCCATATTATAAGCTATACCACCATACCACTCACCTGACATCCATTGTCCTGTTTTCCATATAGAATATTTATGAACATCTGAAGCAGCTAATTGTCCATTATCATCAGTATTTAATTTAGAATAGAAACTACCACTTACCCACTTACCACCTTGCCAATTAGCAGTTCTACTGTTATATGATTTTGTACCAAATCTAGAAAGTCCATTTTTTTGTTCCCAGATTCCATTATACCACATTCCATTCTCAAAATCACCACCATACCAACTACCGTCTATCCAATATGCAGGATCATTATCAGTATTAAAAACTCCGTTATTCCAAGTACCTAATACCCAAATACCACCTTTGAATAAACCATTATTCCAAGTACCGTCATTCCAAATACCTTTATACCATTCACCGTTATTCCAAGTACCATTGTACCATCTACCGTTATTCCAAGTACCGTTATTCCAAATACCACCGTACCATCTACCATCAAACCAAAGTGAAAAATCTTTACTAATAGTTTTTCTATCAACATCCACCGATAGATATTTATCAACCACCGGAAGTGAATGCCAAACACCATCATACCAATCACCACTCATCCAACTACCAGAATACCAAATACCACCAAACCATCTTCCGCATTCCCAAGTACCTTTATACCAAACCAAGTTTCTACCATCCACGCCAATTACGGCTCCTGATATTTCAGCTTCTAATACCCAAGGGAAATTAAGTGATAAAGTTTCTAAATCTAATCCATCAACTAATCTAAATCTGTATTTACTAAAGTCTACATCTATTAGTCCATATTTTTCACCAACTAAGTCAACATTTTCCAATGTAAGCTCAACTGATTGTTTAGCTTTTCTATTTGACCCTAAATCAATTAAATCAACTGGAGCATAATTGAAGAATGGATCTTGCTTAACATATGATGCAAACCCAATATCATTTCCAACAGTAGTAATAGTTCCGTAATCAATGTCAGTATAAAAGTCATACTCATTTACCTTAGTAATAACATGATATCCAAAGTATTGTTGATTAAGTTGTTGAGAGGACCCAGTAGCTCCAGTAAAATCTAAAACAACAGCATCTCCTGTTACTAAGTCATGTTTTTCAGAACAAGAAATGTAAAGCTTTCCAGTATAGTTTGCTGTATTAAGAATTGGAACATTATATTCTTTTGAAAGTCTAGTGATATTTAATGCCAGTTCATTTTTGTAGTCAATGTATATTATAGCAGATAATTGTTGAATTGTATCTGTATCAGACGTCAATACCTTAGCATATGAATCAGTTGGTATCTTAAAGTTTAACTCATTTTGATAAGACTCATAACTATATAAACCTTGATCTTTCCAAGAGTGTGACTTACTTTTAGTTCTTTGTATATTATTTAATTGTTGTAAGTCTTCGCTTATTTGCCAAAGTTTTCTTCTTGATTTTATATCAAGTGTACCACCATTTAGTATAACTGGGTCACCTAAAGTAAAATTAAGTCTTTTATGAAACTCAACAACATAAGCGGTATTTACCTCATCAAAATATTTATCCAGTATTAAGAGTCTTTCTGTTGTATATGTAGTTGATCCATAGATTATAACATCCACAAATGTATTAATAAATAAACTTTCCCACTCTAACTTAAAGTTCTGACCAAATGTGATTCTATTACCAGTGAGACTCATACTACCACCAGAGTATGTCATACCGTTATAATCAATATAAACAGTAGATGAAGTCAATCCACCAAGTGGTAATCCCTCATATACCGGCATTGCTAAGTACTCTTTAGTTGCATAGAATTTAGGATTAGGATCACCAACATCATTCAATCCTTGAAGATAATCTAATAAGTTATAAGTTGGTGAATATCCAAAATTTAAGAAACCACTAGTATATTCCATAGTTGAATAAGTACCATTGAACTCTACATTAGTAGCTAAGTTGTAATAACTTGTTAGGTTATTAAACTGTGAACTTATTTCAAAAACATTAGATGTTGTTGAGATAATAAGACCATCAGAGTCCACATAATTTAATTCATAAGCTGTGGATATTGGATGAGAATTAAATTTTGTTTTTAATTCAGTATCAGATGAATATTTATTAAGATTTGAAATAGAAACACTATAGGTAGTAGCAATTAAATCATTTATTATATTTTGATTAAACTCAGTAAACATATAAAGATACTTATTACTACCAAATGATTCAATTCTATTAACAACAAATTGTCCACTAACAATAATACTATTGAAGTTCATAACATCACCAACAGTTACAGGATAAGAACTTGATACCTTTACAATCATTAAATAGTCATAAAGAATAATAGATTCTGTGAATGGTGTTGGAGCGGTTATTGGAGGTAAACCCTGAGAATCATATCTACTTTGAGTAGCATATGTTATCATCGGAGCCAAATATGAAATTAAAGAAGCCGATGATGTTATTATTGGATTACCAGATGTCTTAATTAAAGTAAAATCAGAATTAACAGAATTGTAAGAGAATGTAGTTGACATTAAAACTTTAACCGACTCATCTAAAGGAGTATTACTATAATACTTAAATGTTTTTTGAGCGTCTGTCCAATATGTAATCCAGTTTGTCTCTGAATAAGTTCCATTATTTGTTGATGTAATTGGATGTTCAATTGGACTAAAGGCTAAATATTCACCAACACTATCTATTGAACTAACGCTAAATGTTAAAGAGTTAGGAAGTCTATAATCACCAGCATCTGTGAAAAAGTTTAACTTACTAGCTATATCATAGTCTAATACTAAAAGTTTTGATTTTAATTTATCTAAATAAGTAGAATCTAAAACACTTAAAGAAAAAGGAACACTATAAGTTGAGTATTTTAAAAGTCCTGTATTTCCAGCAATATAAAGTTCTTGTCCTTTATAGTCAAATATCTCATTAGAATAAACTGAATACTCAAATGTAGCATAAGTGAGACCTTTAGTTGTATTGGAATAAGATCCACCAACTCCTAAATATTGAAAATTATTTATATCAAAAGAAAATAAACCTTCTTGGTTATTTTCAGAATCTGAACCTGTAAAATAAAAATAATCAGTTCCTTCTTTTCTTGTGATATTTTTAATATCACCATAATCTCTATCAAAGTCAAAATAAATAAAATCATTTGAAACTTGAGAGGTAGAACTATTAATATCATAAGCTATTATTTTACTATTATCAGAAACAATAAATAATAAATCTTTATTTGTAGATACTGATTGAGTGAAAAATGAATAGCTCAATCCCCAAGAATTTATAGAAGTTTTATAAATATCATTGATATTATCAACAAGCAAATACTCATCATTATCAATATCAACTTGTTGATAGATTCTTCTTTTATTTGCAACCCAACCAGATATGGTTTCAACCATTTCTATAAAAACACCGGTGTTACCACCTATATAAAAACTACTACCAGTAGAGTATAAAACTTTGTTATAATAATATGAATCAAAATCAGGAATTTTAATTCTATTCCAAACAGTCCCACCATTTTTAGTAACAAGAATAGTATTTAAGTCACCAACTGCCACACCATTCAAATCATTAAAGAATGATACTGATTTTAAGTTTGTTATTACTATTCCTCTTGGACATAAACAATCTACTGCTATTTTTTCAGCACTAAAGTCATGTTTTCTAACTCTTAATAATGTTCCCTCATCTCCACATATCCAGTAATAAATAGTATTTTCAGATATTGATCTTAAATTAACTTTATATTTATTTGGTATAATATTAGATTTAGTTTCTTGAGTGTTAAGTATAATACCAAACTCACCAACTGCTATAGTTCTTTGTGGAATACTATATGTTATTCCTTCAAAGTAATATGATTGAGTACCATGTTTGTAAACATCATAGTAATTAGTTTCAAATAAATTGTTATAATCAACTCTATTTCTAAGAATCCAGTTACCTCTTTCTTTAAATTCCATAGGTTGGTTTAATGAGGATGTTGGAAAATAACCATTTATTAATCTTGATAAATGAAACTCTTTATCTTTATTAACATCCCCTACTTTTACCAAAACACTAAATCTCACACACTGTTCATAATAATCTAAAGTTGTAGTTTTTACTAATTCACCACCAGTAAAAAGATATATTCCATTTTCTTCATTGTAGTATCTGTATTCAATAGTAGCCCCAAGATTCTGAATAATCTCATAATTTCCTAAGAAATATAAATCTGGATCAGAAGTAGAAGGTAAAACAACATTAGTTGTTTGATTTTTAATCAATATTAAATGTCCTTCTGATGGTCTAACACCATCAACTTTAAAGTCAGGACCTATAAGTGTGAAGTCAACAACATCGGTAGTTGCTAAATCAACAGTGTAAAAATTCTTAAATGAATCTTTTATAAGTCTATTTGGTGTAAATAAATTTTTAAGTGTTAATCCATACTCTGATAAATACTTTGTATAGTAATCATAAGATGTATTAGAATCAATTGGTGAAGCATGTTGAGGTGGAATACTTGTTACACTATATTGAGATCCTAAAGTACTCACATACCAGTTTCTAGTATCATACTTTCCAAGAATATCATAGATATCAGTAAGGTCATTAACTGGTAGATATGTCGCCCCACTTAAACATTTAGAATAGAATCTAGTAGATTGTAACTCTTGTTTTAGTAAATCAAAATCAAATTTACTAACTCTATCATCAGTTAGACCCCATTTATTATTAATATTATCAAATGACCACATATTTTATTTGTTAACTTTTAGTTTCCATACTACGCTTTTACTACCTATTATAACATCACTTTCTGATGTTTTAACTTTTGACTTACGCAATATTTTTTTAATCTCCTGAATGAATTCTTTATATTGATAGATATCTTGTATATACTCAGATATATCAATGATAAATGTCTTTTGTTCAGAAAATATAAGATCATAAATTAAATCGTCTTTTTTTTTCACCTCTCATCCTGATTTGTGATTATATATTAAAATAATCAGTCTCTTAAATGTGGAAAAAGGTAGATAAAAAATTCGGATATATAAATTAAAACAAATAATTATTGATGAGTAAGCATAAAAGCGAAATCAATCATCAAATTCAAGAAGGAGTTCAAGAATTTGAATACAAAAAGAATCTTAGAAAAAAGAACTCTTTAACTAAAGAAGAATTTCAAAAGTCAAATGTTCACCTAAGTGAAAAACAAACAGAACTATACAAGGGAATTAGAAATAGTATCTTGACGGTAGTTCACGGTCCAGCTGGAACATCCAAAACATACACTACTTGTTATACCGCATTGGCTCTTTTAGCTGATAAAAAAATAGAAAGAATAATAATAACTAAACCTATTCAAGAAAGTGGTGAAAACTTAGGAGCTCTTCCTGGCAATGTAGCTGAAAAAATTGATCCATACAGACAGTCTTATTATACTACATTTTGTAAAATTTTAGGAAAAGGAACAATTGATTTTCTTTTTTCAACAGAAGAAATAAGCTTTGAACCATTAGCTTATATGAGAGGTTCTACTTATGATAATTGCATTATGTTATTAGATGAGTGTCAAAATGCTTCAATAAAACAATTAATGTTATGGGTTACTCGTTTAGGAAAAGATTCTAAAGCAGTTATGATGGGTGATACATCACAATATGATGTTAGAAAAAGAGACTCTGGGTATAATGACTTTATTAAAATGGTAAATGGTATGAATGAACTTTGTTTATTTGAATTTAATAACTCTGATATAGTTAGAAATAAGTTTTTAGTGGAAATTGCCAATAGATATGACAAATACCGTTCAGAACAAAAAGATTTATAAATAAAAAACCACTCATATTGAGTGGTTTTTTTTATTGCTCATCATCATCAAAAAATTCTTCAGGTTCTGGTTCTCTTTCTACAGCACCATTACTTTGAACAAGTGTATAATCAAATGAATATCTTTGACTATTTGAAAATCTTCCTTTAGACTCATTAAAATACTTGAATGTATCAAGGTAAGGAAAAGAAAATATACCATCAGTATTTAGATTAACATAAAGACTAAGATTAACAGGACTATTTTGTTCATTTTCAAAAGTCATTTCAGACTTAGCCGATTGTTCCCACTTAGTTAAATATCCATTTTCTTTTGCCCAATCTTTGAAAAAGTTAATATCATGGTCATAGACATAATAAATTCTATCCATAAATTTTATAGTAGATTCTGAATCTTTGTGATTCTTAACATCTTCCCATAAAAGAGCTCTTGCTCTAACCTTATCATCATCTGAAAAAAATACTAACATCTTCACATGTGGATTTGTAGCATATATTTTCATAAACTTGTTTCTTTCTTTTTGTCTCATACAAGAATTCCAAAGAGTACCAATTTTATGACCATTAACAGAGTGGTAATTCTCTTCTAAATAGTATTTTTGGATATCAGAACCTGATACTATTTTAAGTTTAGTAATATCTCTTGAAAAGTAAGACTTATAAAGATTGACAAATTTTTCAATATCTTTATCACCAATTGAAAAATTAGAAATAGTAAACTCATTAAAAAACTTTCTAATAAATCTACCAATTTTAATTTTTACTCGGTATTTATTCCAAACATCTTCTACTTTTTCCAACTTTGATATAGGTAAGAAAGAAACAGCATCTATTTCCGATTCTACTCTTTTTATATAATTACCTTCAAAGATAAAATATGTATTATCTCCATTTAATAATATCTGAGAAATTATAGACTCTCTAGATGAGAAAACCAAAAAGTCAATCATTTCATTATCAAAAATTAGTCTCATATTATTTTAATATATAGCTTATGAAATTTTTATTAGAGTTTAATTCATTTTATAAAGAAGGCGACATTGTACTTGTTGAGTATTGGTATAATGACATTGTTACTCCTGTTAAGATATTGGAAAAAATATCTAAAGTTTCCTATAAAGTTAGTCATAATGTTCCAAATTCTGAAATTTTTAATGCGCCCGATGAAATAATTAAGTCTTCCGATATTATTGATTTTAATCGTTAGACAACATTACCCAACAAGTATTGATAAAATATTTTATCATTTTCAACATCCATATCTAAAAACTGGTCTTTAACCTTTTCAAGATCTTCTTTTGTAAGTTTATTTTCCAAAACTTTATCTATGATAGAATCATAATAGTTTTGATTAATCTTACTTAAATCAGCAGAGTTTTTAACATTTTTATTCAAAGGAACTAAGTTACCGTCACCACTATCATAGAATGATCTTCCTTTACTTCTACGTGATTTTTTGAACTTACCATACTCTCTTTGTCCTGGCCAATCCTCATCTTCATCATAATATTTCTTACTAGTAGAACTATTTTGGCCATACCAATCATCATGATATCCATAGTCACGACTTCTCCAGTTAGTTGTAGAATTATTAGACTTCCAATTCCAACCACTATTATAGTTATAACTCTTATACTCTTTTTTAGTCATATCTCTTTTAGTTGGAAGATTTTCCCAATCAACAAAAAGAAGAGCATTTGCTAAATTTTCAAGGTGTTTGATATCTTGAGTTTCATTTACTGTGTGTTCTTTGTAATAACCAACAGAAAGATTTGTACATTCTGAAATAATATCAGTAAACTCAGCAGAGTCAGTATAAACACCACCATCATCTTTTCTGTATGATAATCCATAATTGTTTAATTGTTTAGCCAATGAGTCAGCAAATTCATCAGAGCAACATCTAGAAGAAGATTGATAAGTGATTACAGAATCAGTACCTCTACGGTCAAATGAAATAATTCTATCATATTTTCCTTTGAACTCTAAAACTGACTGAGAAGATGCCAAACCAGAACCAATACATCCAACTTCTTCACCAATAAAGAAATAATAAAGACCTGGTATGTTGTGTCTCATAAGATATAACATAACAGTGACACCGGCCTTATCATCAGCACCAAGTGTTGTTTTACCATCAGTACCAATAATATTATCATTAAATGTGTGAACAACACCAGTAGATTCTTTACTAACTGTATCTAAGTGAGACGCAAAAATAGTCCGACTATCACCAATTTTATAAAAGTAATTACCATGAATGTCTTTTTGTATATCTTCAGGAAAAAGACCAGTTTGAATCATCATTTCAACCAACTGTTCTTCAGTACCATATGGATATGTCCGACTGGTCAATCGGAGGAATGTTTCTAAAATTAAATTCTCTTTATCCATTTTATTTATAATTATATACAAATATAGTAAAATATTTAACAAAAAACAAATTTCTGAATATATAATTTATGTCATATTCAGTAGATAAAAGTTCTTTAGATGAAAATGTATTCACTATAACAACTGAATCCGGTGTTAAATATTTAGTGATATTACAAGAGACAGCAGAGGATTCCGGCCTTTGGATACTTCACTTTTTAAAAGAGCTTGGTAAAGAAGCTGTGTCTTCTGAAGTATTCAAAACTATGAAAGCTTTAGAAGAAAATTTAATTCAGATATTAGAAGAAAGAGGAATAACTTCTATAATGGTTTACATATCTGGAAAAGATAGAAATGAAATAGACCAAAAGACTAAAGTTTTCACAAGATGGATAGAAGAACCATGGGAATATCAAATAGATGTGGATCCAATAATAAGAATTCAGGGAATTAGAAAAGAAATAGAAACTATGACCAACTTCATATATCTAAAGAAAAAGATTATTCAACCGACTCTTCAAAGTGTTATATCAGAAAATAAGTTCTGTACTAACTGCGGAACTGAAAATAAAGGATTTAAATTTTGCCCAAATTGTGGTCAAAATTTACAACAAGCATAAAGTTTTTCAATATATAATTTTAGCTGTTCGCTAACTTATGTCGGGTATCATTAGGATGCCATTGAGATTTAGAAATGAATCAAAGATATAGGTCAAAAAATAAAAAGAATAACTATGGCAAAACAAATTGCAAGTAGCAATTCCA
>JACCDG011721155.1_pt1 | contig 14379 bp, 13 predicted proteins | sample 7442471 | NCBI WGS metagenome assembly JACCDG01 (sample SAMN15323444, study PRJNA562643) | freshwater metagenome | isolation source: river surface water | place: USA:Blue River Watershed | collected 2017-08-17
CCGCCTTGCCGATGTCAGCGGCCCCAACGGCCTGCTGGTGATGTTCATTTGCAACCACTGCCCTTACGTCAAGGCCATCCTGCCGCGTCTGGTGGACGACGCACGCACGCTGATGCAGCAGCATGAAATGGGCGTGGTGGCGATCATGTCCAATGATCCAGCCGATTATCCGGAAGACAGCTTTGCCAACATGATCGAAGTGGCACGTGATTTCGACTTCCCGTTTCCATATCTGCTGGATGAAAGCCAGCAGTTGGCCAAAGCCTACGGCGCAGTCTGCACGCCCGATTTCTTCGGCTACAACCAGCGGCTGGAACTGCAATACCGTGGCCGTTTCGACAGCACAGGGCGGCAAAGCCCGCCACCGGCGGACAATCGCCATGAGTTACTGGCCGCCATGCAGCACGTTGCCACCACCGGTGCCGGCCCGCAGGAACAAACGCCCAGCATTGGCTGCTCGATAAAATGGAAAGCCGATGCCTGAAATCAATAAAGACATTCTGGAACAGGTGATCGACGTGGTGCGTCAGGTGGCGCATACCGAGGTCATGCCGCGTTTTCTGAAAGTGGCGTTTGCCCGCAAGCATGACGGCACCACCATCACCGAAGCCGATATCGCATCACAGGCCGCACTTAACCGCAAGTTGCGACGGGTGCTGGATGTACCTGTGCTGGGCGAGGAAATGAGTGCCGAGGAGCAGCAGCATTTCTGGGATCAGGGCGACGAAGGCATGTGGTGCGTCGATCCAATTGATGGCACCACCAATTTTGTGCATGGCGTGCCGCATTTTGCGGTGTCGGTTGCGTTCATGCGTAATGGAAGGCCAGAGCTGGGTGTGATCTACAACCCGGCAATGGATGAAATGTATTACGCACTGAAAGGCCACGGCGCCTTCCTCAACGGCGAACGCCTGCCGCTGAAATCGTTTGCACCGCCGATCCATAGCGCCGTTGCCGGCATCGAGCTGAAATACCTGCCGGGCAAATTGCCGAGCCGCCTGATGTCGGTTGCGCCATACAGCAGCCAGCGCAATATCGGATCATCCACGCTCGACTGGTGCTGGCTGGCAGCGGGGCGTTTCGATCTGATCCTGCATGGCGGCCAACGCCTGTGGGATTACGCTGCCGGCTGCCTGATTCTGGAAGAAGCCGGTGGCAAGCTGGGCAGTATTCACCATCGCGATTTCTGGGAAGATCAGCTGTGGCACCGCTCGGCGGTTGCGGCCCTCAACCCCGAGCTGTTCGAGCAATGGTATGCCTGGGTTCAAGTCAATAAATAGCCAGCCGCGCTGGTGCTGAACGTGCAAAAATTTGCAGTTTCGGCACGTTGGTGCGCTGGCAATTGCTAAAATACGGCCCTGATCCTACCGCACCGTTGAAAGCTGCCGTTTTCATGCATACACCGTCCAAAAATCTCTATGCTGTTCTCGGTGTGGCACCGGACGCCGACGCCGCGACCCTGACCAGCGCCTACCAGCAAGCAACCCGCCTCAATAGCGACATCAGCGACGAACGCGAAAAGGTCGCAAGACTGGCACAAATCGACGACGCCTACGCACTGCTGTCGAACCCGATTCGACGTGGCGTTTATGATGCCAGCCTGGCCAGCGGCGGCGCCAGGCAAATCGAGGCAGGCATCAACCACAACGCTCCCACGCATGACAGGTCATCGCCCAGCGCCCATCTTGCGTTTGGCAAAAACGAAGGCCTGCTGACCAGCGTTGACCCCGGCAAGGTCAGATTGTGGCGCAAGGCCGTCATGCTGGCGCTGGTGATTCTGTTGCCGCTGTTTTACCTGTATCGCCAGGCCAATGTCCTGCGCATGCAGGGTGAATGGCAGCAATCGATGGAACAATCCGAACAACACGACACACAACAGCAACGTTCACGTTCCCACGAACTGCAGGAGATAAATCAGCTAAACATGCGAAGGGCCGAGATCAACGACCGGTTGCAGTATCTGGGCCAGGTTGATGCCGCCGACAACACTGTCAGCGAAGCCATGGAATACGACAGGCTGACGGAAGAAAAACGCACGCTGGAAGCACGACTGGCAGATCTGCAAAAGAAATATGCACCCAGATACTGAACCACACCTGACGGCCCCGGACACCCCCAGCGAGTGGCGCGAACGCCACCTGCGGCGCTTGCTGGACAGCTATCGCCGCTGCACCGGACGAGAACTGCTGCCGCTGAATCCTTCGCAAGCGCTGGCGCCGCAGCTGTGGGCGGCACCACGAGTCATCGTCTCACACGGCACCGAAGCCGATCCGGTACTCAACTATGGCAATCTGGCGGCGCTGCAGCGCTGGCAAATGCCGTGGCAACAACTGGTGAGCACCCCTTCGCGCCTGACGGCCGAACCGCTGGTCCGCGAAGAACGCGCAGCGCTGCTGCAGCGCGTCACCGAACACGGTTATATCGACGACTACAGCGGCGTACGCATTGCCGCAAACGGCCAGCGATTTCGCATCCGGCAGGCCGTGGTGTGGAACATTGTCGACGACAACGGCGTCTATTGTGGTCAAGCCGCAAGCTTTGACCAGTGGGACGATTTGACAGCAAATGATGCTTGAAAAACCGGGGTTTGCCCCCATTCTGCAATAGCCATCAGGCATGGTCATCGGGCAACCGGCAGCCATGTCTCAAAAACCTTTCCGGACATAGTCTTACATGCAAAATTTTGTTCCCGGCCAACGCTGGATCAGCGATACCGAAACCGAACTGGGCCTGGGTCAGGTCACCGAAGTGGATTTTCGTCTGGTAAAAGTGGAATTTCCCGCCAGCAAGGAAACCCGCGTTTACGCCAAAAACAACGCGCCACTGACTCGCGTGATTTTCCATCCGGGCGATAACGCCGGCACCCGCTTCGGCTGGAAACTGCAGGTGACGGACGTGAAAGAGGCCGGCGGCCTGCTGACCTACATCGGTAAACACGACGGCAAACCAACCACGCTCTCGGAAACCGATCTCGATCACCATCTGCAGTTCAATCAGCCACAACAGCGCCTGTTTGCCGGTCAGATCGACGGCGACGACTGGTTGCATCTGCGCGTTGAAGCACTGCAGCACCTGCAGAACCTGGAACAATCGCCGCTCACCGGCCTGATCGGTGCGCGCACCAGCCTGATTCCACATCAGCTGTACATCGCCCGTGAAGTTGCCAACCGCGCCGCGCCGCGCGTATTGCTGGCCGATGAAGTGGGCCTGGGCAAAACAATCGAAGCCGGCCTGATCCTGCAACAGCAATTGCTGACCGAACGTGCCAGCCGCGTACTGATTGCGGTGCCGGATTCGCTGCAACACCAGTGGCTGGTGGAAATGCTGCGCCGTTTCAACCTGAAATTTTCGCTGTTCGACGAAGAGCGCTGCCAGGAATTCGACGAAACCGGCGACAACCCGTTCGACAGCGAAAACCTGATGCTGGTGTCGATCGACCTGCTGGCGAAAAAACCGAAACGCCTGCAGCAGGCAGTGGATGCCGGTTGGGACATGCTGATTGTCGACGAAGCGCATCACTTGATCTGGGAAGAACACCGCGTCAGCAAGGAATACGCGGCTATCGAACAACTGGCACAAAAAACCCCGTCGGTGCTGCTGCTGACCGCAACCCCGGAACAGCTTGGCCAGCAAAGCCACTTTGCCCGTCTGCGCCTGCTTGATCCGGATCGTTTCTACGATTATTCGGCGTTTCTCGAAGAAGAGGCCGATTTTGTGCCATTGGCTGAAGCCGCACAGATTCTGCTCGAATATGACACCCTGCCGGAAACCGGCATTGCCACGCTGGTTGGCTTCCTTGAAGACGACCAATTGCCGCTGGTGTCGAAACTGGCGAATCCGGACACACCACGGGAAGAACGCGAGCAGACACGCACCCTGCTGCTCAACAACCTGATCGACCGCCACGGCACCGGCCGCCTGCTGTTCCGCAACACCCGCGCCACCGTTAAAGGCTTCCCGGAGCGCCAGCTGCGCACCTATCCGCTGGAATTGCCTTACGACTACGCCGAAGCGATTGCTGCGCTGGATAACGAAATCAACCCGCTGCTGTATCCGGAAATGTTGTGCGACGAAGACTGGCTGCAGTTCGACCCGCGTGCACCATGGCTGCTCGACAAGCTGAAATCGCTGAAAGGCGAAAAAGTGCTGGTGATCTGTCACCGCGCGATGACCGCCATCGATCTGGAAGAAAAGCTGCGTCTGGCAGGCATTCGCACGGTGATTTTCCATGAGGGCATGAGCCTCACCAACCGCGACCGTGCCGCCGCCTATTTTGCCGACATGCATGATGGCGCGCAGGCGCTGATCTGCTCGGAAATCGGCTCGGAAGGCCGCAATTTCCAGTTTGCGCATCATCTGGTGCTGTTCGATATCCCGCTGTCGCCCGATTTGCTGGAACAGCGTATCGGCCGTCTGGATCGTATCGGCCAGACCGAAACCATTCATCTGCACGTCCCCTACTTCACCGGCACGGCGCAGCACGCCTTGCTGCGCTGGGTGCACGAAGGCATCGACGCGCTGGAACACACCTGCCCGGCGGGCCACACCCTGTATGAAGTGGTGGAAGAAAAACTGCAAAGCGTGTTGTTTGAACCCTCCAATCAGGAAGGCATCGACAACCTGATCAAGTTGTCGCAGAAGCTCAACAGCCACCTCACCGAAGAACTGGAACAGGGCCGCGACCGTTTGCTGGAGCTGAACTCCTGCCGCCAGCCACACGCCGACCAACTGCGCCAGCACATCGCCAGCGCCGAGCGCGGCGAAACGCTGTTCGACTTCATGGAAAAAGTCTTCGGCGCGATTGGCGTGGATTTCGAAGAGCATACCCACAACGTCTACCGCCTGCTGCCCGGCGAAAACATGCTGATTCCGCATCTGCCGGAGCTGGAAGACGATGGCACACTGGTTACCTTCGACCGCGCCACAGCACTCGGCCGCGAAGAGCTGCAGTTCCTCACCTGGGAACACCCGATGGTGCGTGCCGCGCTGGACTGGATGCGCGAAAGCCAGTATGGCAACTCAGTGGTGACGGTGGTGGATACACAAAAGCTGAAGCCGGGCAGCGTGCTGCTGGAAACTGTCTACACCATCCAGTGCGCCGCACCAAAGAGCTTGCGTGCAGGGCGTTTCCTGCCGCCCGTGTTGTTACGCCAGATCGTCGACAGCAACAGTAAACCCGTCAATCTCGACCCACGCCTGAAAGGCATGGAGCACGTGCCGGTTGAGCCGGATCTGGCCAGCCAGATCGTGCGCATGAAACAGGCCGACATCCAGCGCATGCTCACCGGCTCGGAGAAACTGGCACAGGCCGTACTGCCCACCTACAGCCAACAGGCAGAAACCGCCATGGCCGCCGAGCTGGATGCAGAAATCCGCCGTATGGAAGGGCTACGCGAGGTTAACCCGAGTGTGCCGCAATTTGAAATCGACTATCTGCGCGAACAGAAACAGCAACTCACCCACGCCATCCGCTCGGCACAATTGCGGCTGGAAGCGGTACGGGTGATTCTCGCCAGCTAGTCGACGGCCCGCTGCAGGAGGCATATCGGCAGCGGGCTGCCGTTACACATGAAACATCACCCTATTCTGCAATACATATCCTTTTGACGCCGCGCCCGGCGCGGCCAACAATCCTGTTTTTGAAACGACTATACACACCATGAACGCCGTTAAAAAAGCCCTGTATTCGCTGGCCTGCTGCGCCACACTGGCCCAGATCAGCAACGCCGCCAGCATGACCCCGCCACCACCGGAAGTGGCAGCCCGCTCGTATTTCCTCAAGGATTTCCACAGCAATCAGACACTCGCAGCCAAAAGTGCAGATGACCGCGTTGAGCCGGCATCGCTGACCAAATTGATGACTGCCTACCTGACGTTCAAGGCAATCAAACAAGGCACCATCAAGATCGATCAAGTGATTCCGGTATCGGAAAAAGCCTGGAAAGCCGAAGGCTCGCGCATGTTCATCGATCTGAAAACCCCGGTGACCGTGAATGAGCTGATCCACGGCATGATCATCCAGTCGGGCAACGATGCCTGTATCGCACTGGCTGAGGCAATTGCCGGCAGCGAAGAGGTGTTTGCGCAAATGATGAACCGCGAAGCGCAGCGCCTGGGAATGAAGAATAGCCACTTCATGAACTCCACCGGCCTGCCACATCCGCAACATTTCACCTCGGCAAATGATCTGGGGCTACTGGCCACGGCCATCATCAAGGATTTTCCCCAGTATTTCCCGATCTATTCGAAGAAGGAATACACCTACAACAAGATCACCCAGCCGAACCGCAATGGCTTGTTGTGGAAAGACCCCAACGTTGACGGCATGAAAACAGGCCACACCGAAAGCGCCGGTTATTGCCTGGTCGCCACCTCCAGGCGCGATGGCCGCCGCGTGTTGTCGGTAGTACTGGGCACCGCCTCGGCCAATGTCCGCGAGAGCGAAAGCGCCAAGCTGCTCAACTACGGCCTGCAGTTTTACGATACGCCCAAGGTATATAGCAACGGCCAGACGGTGCAGACGCTGAAAGTCTGGAAAGGCCAGGCGCCAGAGGTCAAAATCGGCTTCAATCGCGATCTGTATCTGTCAGTCCCCAAAGGCCAGGCAGGTAAAATCAAGGCCAGCCTGACCACCCAGCAGCCGCTGATTGCACCGATTTCTGCCGGCCAGGCAGTGGGCAAGATCAAGCTGGAACTGGATGGCAAGGTATTGGGTGAATATCCGGTGGTATCACTGGCAACCGTGGGCCAGGCAGGCTTTTTCGGCCGGACCTGGGACAGCCTGCGCCTGATGCTGAAATAAGCTGCGACAACACAGGCCAGCAGCTGAAAATACTGGCTTGTGCGAATCACTCGGCTTTTGCGGGACACGCACTATTATTAATGGGTGTTTAATTTTTCTGCCGGACCAAGATGACCGAGCCAACCCTGATTTCGATTCGCGGAGCTGTACCGCATGACGTACCCGAGTTGTGGCATTTGTGCCAGCAGCTCGGCTTTGAGATCAGCGAATCGCAGTTGGCAGACAACCTGATGCGGGTGCTGCGCAATCCAGAAAAGACGGTGCTGGTTGGTACCGATGATCAGGGTAAAGTGCTGGCCTGGGCCGGCCTGGAACTGCGCGCCTTGCTGGAAGCACCGCCGATGGTGGAAATCACCGGTTTTGTGGTGGATGAAGCCGTTCGCGGCCATCGTGTTGGCAGCCTGCTGCTGGCTGCAGCCGAGGGCTGGGCATCACGCCGGGGGGTATCTACGGTGGTATTCCGTTCCAACGTGATCCGTCACGAAGCACACCACTTTTACCTGCGCCACGGCTATTTTGTCAGCAAGACGCAGCATGTATTGATGAAGCGATTGTCGGAGACGCCATGATTTATCTGAACGGTGAATGGCAGCCCCTGAGCGATGCCAGGGTTTCGGTGCTGGATCGGGGCTTTCTGTTTGCCGATGGTGTTTACGAAGTGGTGCCAGTGTATTCGCGCCACGCTTTCCGTCTGGATGAACACCTGCAACGTCTGCAGACCAGCCTTGATAGTATTCGCCTCACCAATCCGCTTAGCGCCACAGAATGGCGCGACCTCGTGTTGCAGGCCATCACCAGGCAGGATTTCGACGACCAGCAGGTGTATCTGCAAGTCACCCGCGGCTGTGGCCCGAATCGCGACTTCCCCTTCCCTGCTCCAGCCAAGCCAAGCACGCTGATTTACCCGATGCCGCTGATCACCGCCAGTGCAGAGCTCAAGGCACAAGGCGTGAGCGCAATCAGCCGTGAAGACTACCGCTGGCTACGCTGCGACATCAAATCACTGGCTCTGCTGGCCAACGTGTTATTGCGCAATGAAGCCCTTGATATTGGCTGTGCCGAAACCATATTGATTCGCGATGGCTATCTCAGCGAAGGTGCCGCCAGCAATATTTTTGTGGTGAAAAACGGTGTGTTATTGTGCCCGCCCAAATCGCACCTGATGTTGTCCGGCATCACCTACGACGTCGTGCTGGAGCTGGCAGCAGCCAACGCCATTCCAGTGGAAGTACGGCCAGTCAGCGATGGTGAATTGCGCAATGCCGACGAAATCTGGATGACCTCCAGCACCCGCGAGATTCTGCCGATTACCCGGCTTGATGATGTAGCAGTGGGCAATGGCCGGCCCGGCCCGCTGGCAGCGCGCATGGACGCGCTGTATCAGGCCTTCAAACACAATGTATTGCGCCAGGGAGGCGCGTCATGACTCAGCAACAAGAATCCCTGATTGAATTCCCCTGCCGCTTTCCCGTCAAAGTAATGGGGGCGCATTCCGAAGATTTCCATCAGGTGGTGCTGGAAATCGCCCGGAAACATTCGCCGGAAGTCACCGTTGCCGACCTGGAAATGCGGGTAAGCAAGAATGGCAATTACCTGGCAGTTACCGTTACCATTTATGCAGTTTCAAAAGCCCAGCTCGATAATTTGTATATGGACCTGACCAGCCACCCGCTGGTGAAAGTCGCACTCTAGGAAAGACATGCACCGCGAGGTTACCGTTTCTGCCAGCACCAGCCAGACCTCGCCGTTTGTGATTCGCCAGCTCGGACTGGTGGATTACGAATCGACCTTTGCCGCGATGCAGGCCTTCACCGCAGCACGCCAGCCGGATACGCCCGACGAGTTGTGGGTGCTGCAACACCCGCCGGTCTTCACTCAGGGGCTGGCCGGCAAGCCGGAACACATCCTGCAGCTGACACCGATCCCGATTGTGCAGACCGACCGTGGCGGCCAGGTCACCTATCATGGCCCCGGCCAGCTGGTGGTATACCTGCTGCTCAAGCTGGATCATTACCAGCTGTCGATCCGCGAACTGGTGCGCGCCATCGAGCAGGCCGTAATCAATCTGCTGGCGGAATACGGCATCCGCGCCTATGGCAAGGTTGATGCCCCCGGCGTTTATGTCGATGAAGCCAAGATCGCCTCGATCGGGCTGCGCGTGAAACATGGCTGCACTTATCACGGCGTCAGCCTCAACATCGACATGGACATGGCGCCATTCAACTGGATCAACCCCTGCGGCTATGCCAACATGCGCATGACCCAGCTTCGCGAGTTGGGCGTGAGTGATCGCTTCGAAGACATCAGCGCACGCTTTCTTGCCCATCTGCATCACACTATTGCGGTAAAACCATGACTGACGAAAAAATCAAACTCAAAGGCGCCGACAAGACTGCGCGTATCCCGATCAAAATCGTACCGGCCACCGAACGGCTGCCGAAACCCGACTGGATTCGCGTCAAAAGCCCTTCCGGCTCGCGCTTTTACGAGATCAAGCAGATCCTGCGCGAGCAGAAACTGCACACCGTGTGTGAAGAAGCATCGTGCCCGAATATCGGTGAATGTTTCGGCCGGGGCACCGCCACTTTCATGATCATGGGTGACATCTGCACCCGTCGCTGCCCGTTCTGCGATGTCGGCCATGGCCGCCCCAATCCGCTGGACGCCGATGAGCCGCGCCATCTGGGCGAAACCATCGCCGCACTCAAGCTCAAATACGTGGTGATCACCTCGGTGGATCGTGACGACCTGCGAGACGGCGGAGCGCAGCATTTTGTCGATTGCATCCAGGCCACGCGCGAGTTGTCGCCGGCAACACAAATCGAAGTGCTGGTACCGGACTTCCGTGGCCGCATGGAAGTGGCGCTGGAAACCTTCATCAACGGCCTGCCGGATGTGATGCACCACAACCTGGAAACCGTGCCACGCCTCTACAAGGCCGCCCGCCCCGGAGCCGATTACGCCCACTCGCTGCAGCTGCTGCGCGATTTCAAGCAGCGTTTTCCGTGGGTGCCCACCAAATCCGGCATCATGGTCGGCCTTGGCGAAACCGACGAGGAAATCCTGCAGACCATGCAGGACATGCGCGACCACAATATCGACATGATCACCATCGGCCAGTATCTGCAGCCATCCAACGGCCACTTGCCGGTGACACGTTATGTGCACCCGGATACCTTCAGGATGTTCGAGAAAAAGGCCTACGAAATGGGCTTCAAACACGCAGCGGTAGGCGCGATGGTGCGCAGCTCCTACCACGCAGACCAACAGGCACACGGAGCAGGCATTCAATCCTGACAAACCGGGCCCGGACAGATACCTTGCAAGTGTATCCTGCGACAAATGACCGCCGTTCATTTTTGTGTACGGAGCAATATCACACAACTTGACCTGCATCAAATCCATTTTCTGCCAGCGAGTTACGATGAAGTTGTAGTGATTCACCACTGGAAAGGATGAAATACATGTACGTAGAACACCACGATCTCGCCAAGGAATTCCCTGAGTTCAAAGAGAATATTTCCCAGTTGAAACAGACTGATGCGCATTTTGCTCGCCTGTTCAGCGAATATCAGGATCTGGATAAAGAGATCTGCCGTCTGGAAACCGAAGATGTACCGGTAACCGACGAAGCCTTTGAAGCGAAGAAAAAACAGCGCCTGCAGCTGAAAGATGATTTGTACGCCATCTTGAAAAATGCATCGAAAACTTGCTGCGGCAGTTGCGGCTAAGTTGTACAACAGCACAAAAACCAAACCCCGCAATTGCGGGGTTTGGTTTTTTCAGTCACCACGTCAATCAATCATCCGGCAGCGTAAAGTAGAACGTCGCGCCATTATCAACTGATGCCTCGGCCCAGATTTCACCGCCATGGCGGTGGATGATGCGTTGCACAGTGGCCAGGCCAATGCCGGTGCCCTGAAACTCCTCCTTGCCATGCAGGCGCTGGAAAGCACCAAACAGCTTGCCCGCATAGGCCATGTCAAACCCGGCGCCATCGTCGCGCAGAAAAAAACCGGTGCCATGCGCCGTGCGGGTACGGCCAAACTCGATATGTGCCAGCTCACGCTTGGCGGTAAATTTCCATGCATTGCTCACCAGATTCTGCAACACCGCCAGCATCATTTCCTGGTCGGCATTGGCAGTCAGCTCAGGCTCGATGGTGATGTTCACCCTGCGTTCCGGAAAGGTCGCCTGCAACTCATCAAACAAGCCCCCCACCATTGCACTCAGATCAACCGGCTTGCGATGCAGCTCGTTACGGCTGACGCGCGCCAGCGAAAGCAGGCCATCCGTCAATTGCGACATGCGCGTGGCCGCCGCAATGATGCGGTTCAGGTAGTCCTTGCCCTCATCCGGTAAAGTGGGCCCGCAGTCTTCCTGCAGCATGCGGGCAAACCCGTCCACGGCCCGCAGCGGTGCACGCAAATCGTGCGATACCGAATAACTGAATGCCTCCAGCTCCTTGTTCACCGCCTGCAAGGCAGCAGTACGAATCTGCACCTGGTCTTCCAGATGCTGGCGATGCGCTGCCAGCTCCTGCTCATTGTGCTTGCGCTCGGTAATATCGTCGAACGTACCGGCCGTGCCGATAAACACGCCCTTGGCGTCAAACCGGCCGTGCTGCTTGATTTCGGCCCAGCCCTCGGTGCCGTTGCGGTGAATGAAGCGTACCTCGTATTCAACGGTGCGCAACATACCGGTGGCCAGTTGCCGTTGCAGCTCGGCCACTCGGGCGCGATCACCATGGAAGATGAAATCCAGCAAGGGCTGCTGTAAGGACATATCCAGCGCAAAACCGGTGATCTCGGTCCAGGCCGGGTTCAACAGTGTCCAGCGACCCAGACTGTCAGTCTGGAAAATCGCCTCTTTCACCGATTCGATCACCTCGCGATAACGCGCCTGACTATCGCGCAGCGCCAGTTCCCGATCCTGCAGGGTGGTAATCATGCGGTTATAGCTATTGGCCATATCCACCACATCCTTGGGGCCGAATACCGGTGCCTGAGCGTCATCCTCGCCCCGCTCGGCGCGGGCCATTGCGGTCGACAGCGCCGCCAGCGGAAGGGTCAGGCGGTTAGACAGGGAGCGGATGACCAGCAGAAAGACAAATGCGCAGGAAAACGACACCGCCAGATTGATCAGCAACACATTGGTTACCATGCGCGTCAGCGTAGTCTTGCTCTGCACCACACGCACAAAGCCCAGCTGCTGCGCCTTGGCAACCGCATCCAGATCGAATGGCGACGCCTCCACCTTGTGAATCACCGGCGCCACAAAACGCCAGTCATTGCCGGTTTCGCTCTCCAGCTGAGCCTGCTTGGTTCCGTAAGGAGACGACACATGATTCAACTTGCTGTGATCCGGCGCACCACGCACCAGCAACGGCGAGCCGTTAGCCTGATGGATTTCCACCCGGGTGACATCCGGAAAAGCCAGCGTCGCAGCGGCAGACTCTGCAGCGTTCTCCGGCGAACCGGACAACAAGGCCAGCGTACTCTGCCGGGCAAAGTTTTCTGCCACACGCTGGCCCTGCTCCAGCATCGACTGACGAATCTGGCGCGAGCCCTGCCAGGTGCTGGCCAGCGACGACAACAAGGCCACCAGCAACACGCCAACCGTCATGGCCAGGCTCAACTGCTGCCGCAGCGGTGATTCACGGTAAGCGGCGATGATTGAATGTTTCTGATGCAGATTCAGGTGTTTCATGGCTGCGGATACACCGAATCAAAAGCACGCTGCTGGGTATAGTTAAGGCTGATACCCAGATGCGTGGCGGTACGCAGATTGACTGCCATCAGCACATCGGTCAGCGGCAACACACCGCGTACTGTATTGCCACCGCCCAGATAAGACATCGCGGACGCCCCCAGCGTGCGCCCCAGATCAACATTGCTCGGATAAAGCGAAAACAGCGCGCCACGTTTGACATGCGCCATATTGCTGGAGAACACCAGCAGATTCTTGCCCCAGCCGTCTTCCAGCACAAGCGGCAGAATCACCGACTCATCCACCGTGGTTGAATCCTGCAACAGCCACAGCGCCTCATGCGCCAGATTGGGGCTATTGATAATGCCCTGATAAGCCCTCACCGCCGTCCGCAGATCGGCCGCCTCCTGCGCCAGCAGCTCCAGTCCATTTACCCTGGCAGCCTCGCGCGCCAGCTTGATCAGCCAGGCATTCTGGCGCGGATCGTAAACCACATGCACCTTGCGCACATTGGGCGCCAGGCTTTTGAGTTTCCTGAACAGCAGATTGGGATCGGGCGCCAGCGTATGCACCGGCATCAACTGGGCATCTGCCTCGGGCACGGCCAGCACCCCGCCCACCACCACATTCAGCTCGCCATTCACCGATACCGCAGCCTTCTGGCCCTGGCGGCCGAGGCCCACCACCACCTTCACATCCTGCTTGCGCAGCTCGGTCGCCAGCTCGGTCGGGTTGACGTTATTGCCCACCGGCACCGACAAAACACGGCCCTTGGCCTTTTCCTCGATACCTTCGATGATTTTTGTGAAAACACTGCGATACGGCTCGCCGATATCCGGAAACAGCACAGCAATCTGCCCGGTGGTGGCACCCGCCATCTTGACCAGCGAGAACTCGCTGCGACCCTTGTAGATAACCGCATCGGCGGCATTGGCCACGCCGGCCACATTAAATACCGCAACCGTGGTGCCACTCTCGACATCCAGCAGCAAACGGGTCGGCGCACGCTGGGATTGCAACTGCACCTGCTGCAGCGTGGGCAGCATATCGCTCCACACCGACGGCTGCGGCAACCACGGGCCATCTGCACATGCCAGAGGCGTGTGTCCTGCAATAGCCAGCAGTGTCAGCAAACATGCCGGCAATTGCCGACGCAGCGTCAATCCTCGTCCCACCATCAATCCATCGTTATGCTTTTATCTTGTCAGGCTAGACGATTGTTCACAGGCTGACCAGCCCTTTATCAAACAACGATAATATATTTACCCCCGGATGACCGCAAACCAGTACCCACGGCCCTTGCGCCGCAAATTGGCAGGCGTGGCACAATAGTCGCCATCTCCATGCCGTCGGGCCCAACACATGTCGCACACACACATCATCGACGTTTTTAACGGCGATGCAGACGGCATCTGCGCACTGCACCAGTTACGGCTGGCGCAGCCGGTCAGCAGCACACTGATCACCGGCGTCAAGCGCGATATTGCGCTGCTGCGGCAAGTGCCGCCGCAAGCTGGCATTCAGGTCAATGTTTTCGATATTTCGCTGGATGCCAATATCGACGCACTGCAAACCTTGCTCGAACACGGCGCCAGTATCCGTTATTTTGACCACCACGCCGCCAGCAAGCAGCCGTCCCACCCAGCCCTGCACAGCTTTATCGACGAAGCGGCAGATGTATGCAGCAGCCTGCTGGTAGACCGCTACCTGAATGGTGCATTCCGGCCATGGGCCATTGCCGCCGCATTCGGCGACAACCTCAACGGCCCCGCCACCGCGCTGGCGCAGGCCAGCGGCCTGAACGCCGAAAAAATCGCGCAACTGCAAGAGCTGGGCACCCTGCTCAACTACAACGCCTACGGCGAAAC
>JACCDG011863299.1_pt1 | contig 14376 bp, 16 predicted proteins | sample 7442471 | NCBI WGS metagenome assembly JACCDG01 (sample SAMN15323444, study PRJNA562643) | freshwater metagenome | isolation source: river surface water | place: USA:Blue River Watershed | collected 2017-08-17
CGGGGCAGGCGGTTTCTCCCGAGTAGGCCCCCCGCTTAATGGGGCCCAGGGCCCCCGTTCCCACCATGCCCGCACGAGACCCAAAGTCCGGGAAGCCGCTGAGCGGCGCCGCCAAGCGCAAGCGCGCCAAGGTCAAGACGACCGCGTACGCGAAAGCTGCGGCGACCTCTCCCGACCCGGTGCCGACGTACAAGGACTTCGCGGTCCTGTCGGACGCGCCGGTCGGCAAACCCGAAGGGGTCGCGTGGTCGAGCGACGTGGCCCTGCTTGCCCTGCAGCAGGTGATCCGTGACCCCGCGCTCGCGAACACAGATCGCTGGCGGTGGATCAAGGACCTGACCGCGGTCATCGGGATGTCCAAGGACAAGTCACGGGACGAGCGACTCCTGAAGCAGATCGCGGAGCAGACCGGGCTCGCCCCCAGCACGGCCAAGGCCGCGGGAGCCAAGCCCCTTGCCGGTATCGCAAAACCGAAGACTGCTCGCCGAGCTTGAGGCGCAGCAGACCGGCCGGTACGTCGACCTCTGCCTCGTCCTGCGGTCCCTCAAGACCCAGGGGACGATCCTGTGGGCCGGCGGCCGGTGGGACAAGCTGGACCGCGCCTGGAGCTCCCAGGAGCCCGACTCCGCCAAGGTCATCGACCTGCACGAGGGCCAGGTCCCGTTCGCCACCTGGTACGCCGAGTGGCTCCGGGACTACCGGGAGGGACTCCCCCGCGACTGCTCGCTGGCGCTCGCCGGAGGAGCTCGCCGCGGCGGCAAGACGTACGCGCTGACCCTGTTCCTCCTCGCGACCCTCATCGACGTCCCCACGGTCAAGGGAACCTCGACCCGCGGGTGGATGGTCTCCGCCGCGCACTCCGAGCGGGACGAGATCGACAAGTACGTCCACGAGACGATCCTCCCCGGGTGGGCGACCTACCGGGAGTGGCCGCGGCACTGCTACACGTTCGCGCACGGCGCCGAGGCTCTCAACATCTCGGCCGACGACCCCGAGACGCTCAAGCGCGGGCGATCGGACGTCGTCCTGATCAACGAGGCGCAGAAGATGCCCTCGGCGGTCCTGACCAACGCCATCGGCGGCACGTCGGACACCGGTGGGATCGCGCTGCTCGCCGCCAACCCTCCCAAGCGGAGCAAGGGCGAGTGGCTCTACGACGTCCAGCAGGACATCGTGGACGGGGTCTACAACGGGGTCGCCAAGTACTACCACTTCGACCCCAAGCTGAACCCGTTCATCGACCACAGCGCCAAGTCGCGCGTGGACAAGATCGTCCGGAGGATCGACCCGTCCTCCGCCATCGCGGACGAGGACGGGATCTGGAAGCGTCCGGGCGAGCTGGCCTACGACGTCTTCTCGCGGAACCACAACGTGCGGCCGGCTCCGGACCTCGGGGACGTCACGCGCGAGTTCACCAAGAAGCGGCTCGGTCACGCCTACCCGTACATCGGGGGCTACGACCCGAACGACGACCCGCACCACGCCGGCACGGTCTGGAAGGTCTACGGGACGATCCAGGACCCGATCCTGTGGTGCGTGGACGAGCTGCTGATCAAGGGCCCAGACGGGGAGTACGGCGAGGAGCACTTCGTCCACGCCATCCAGGACAAGGGGTACGACCCCGACTCCATCGTCTGGATCATGGACAACAGCTGCTTCTTCCAGAACAGCAAGCACATACCGAACGGGGTCGTCAGCTTCGACTACTTCAAGGCGGTCGGCTACCGCTGCGAGATGAACCAGCCTCCCGCGGACAAGAGCAAGACCGGCCGCGGGAAGAACCCAGACATCGAGCTGCGGGTCAGTCTGCTTAACAAGCTGCTGTACGCCCAGCCGGCCGAGGACGCCAAGCCCGCCGAGCTGAGCGAGGACGGGCAGGTGGTCACGCCGGCCAAGCCCGCAACGCCCTTCAGACCTCCGCGCCTGTACGTCGACCCCGCTTGCAAGAGCCTCATCGAGGCTCTGAAGAACTGCAAGAGCAAGAAGGTCCGCCACGGCTACGGGGCTGTCGGTCGGCACAGTCACATCACCGACTCTGCCGGCTACGTGGCCTGGTGGACCTGGCCCCGGCCGCCCCGCAAGGGATCGGACGGCCCGCTCGCCCTGCTCGGGCCCAAGCGCAACGTCTCTTTCTTCGGGGGAGAGTAGATGACCAAGGCAGACACACGCGCCGCACGCCAGGCCGCCGCGCAGGCGCGGGACGCCGACCTGGTCGAGCGCGCCAAGCGGGACCCGTTCCTCGTGGCACACCTCAGGAACTCACGCGCCGCGGACCCGGAAGGGTTCGCCCAGGTCGCCGCGAAGGTCCGGGCGGTCGCCGCGCGGCCGAGCGACCCGGACTACCGGCGCGCCCTCGTCTCGATGGGCGGACTCGCTGCCCTGGAAGCTGAACCGACCTCCTGAACGATGAACATCCGCTCCCGCATCGGCCTGGGGCTGCGCACCGCAGCAGCCCGAGCGGCCGGCGCCCTGGGAGCGTTCGCCTCGAGTCCCATCGTCCCCGGGATCGGTCGCAACGTCGGAGCCCCGTACAAGCTCCCCCAGGACGCGCCCGCCCAGAAGGTGGTCGACTCCAGGGCGGCCCTATACGGCCGAGTGACCGCGAACCTGGGACCGGTGCAGTCGAACATCTCGACGCACCCGCTCCGACGGCTCACTCCGGCAAGGATCGGAGCGATCCAGGAGCAGGTCCTGGTCATCGGGTGGATGCTCGACTGGAGCTGCCTGGTCGAGGACGTGATCCTCACGGACTCCGAGATCTGGAGCGCCCAGCAGACCGCGACCTCCGCGATCACCGGCAGTCCCTTCAGCATCGAGCCTGCGGACGGCTCCCCCGAGGCGCGCGCCATCGCCGACTACCAGCAGACGGTGATCGACTCGATCTCGGGCTGGGACCGAGCGATGGACCGGCTGCTCGTCGGCAACGCGGGCGGCTACGCGATCGAGGACGTCACCTACGAGGACCGGACGGTCCAGTTCCCGCTCGGGAAGTCCATGGTCTCCGTCGAGGCGCTCACCCCGGTGGCGCTGGACTACGTCCACAACAAGCACACCCGGTGGAACATCGGCGCGGGCGACCAGCTCGAGCTCGACACCGGCGGGACGTTCATCGTCCCCCCGCCGCACAAGTTTGTGATCTACGAGGCGTCCGGTCCCTACCAGGTCCGCCGCCGCGGCTACGCCTATCCGGCTATCTGGCTCGTCTTGCTGCGCGCCAACGCGTGGGCCCGGTGGGGCGCCGTGCTCGACCAGTGGGGGCTTCCCGTCCCGTACGGAGTCGCCGACCGCGACCTGTGGCAGGACGAGAAGCGCAAGCAGGAGATGCTCCAGGCCCTCGTCGAGCACGGCCAGGGACACCCGGGCCTGTTCTCGGACGACTTCGAGATCAAGAGCTCGCCGGCAGCGAGCGCCCCGCTCGACTCGCGCGGGATGCACGCCTCGATCATCGCGGCCATCAACCTGGAGCTGGCCAAGCTCATCCTAGGAGCCAGTCTTCAGACGGAAATTTCGGGCACTGGATCCTATGGGGCCAGTGAGACCCATGCCGGGACCCAGCAGGCCCGCATGCTCAGCTGGGAGAAGAACCTCAGCTGCTGCGTCCGGGACTGGATGCGCGCCGCGCTGCGCCTGGCTTGCTACAAGTTCGGGACCGACGAACCCCTCCCCCGCGGACTCCCTAGCGCCCTAGGAATCCCCCCCGAGCGCGTCCTGGCGCTCTGCGGGCGCCCCACGTGGCGCGTCCAGCGCGAGGTCACGCCGCAGGTCCGGATGTCCCTGTTCGATGCCGGGATCAACAAGCTCGGGCTCGAGATCGACGCCGACCAGGCCATGCGCGAGTTCGGCTTCGCCAAGGCCCGCCACGCCGACCACCGCCTGCGCGGCGCCCCGGTCCCGGTGGCTGCGGACGCCGCGGCGGTATCGACCACGGACGCGCTGGACGGCGTCGACAACCCCAAACCTGAGGCGGCCCCCCCGGCCGCCAAGCGGCGCGCACCTCGCCGCACCAAGAGGAACTAGGAATGTCTACTCCCTACGAGTGCCGGCAGTACGGGCGGAACCTGATCCTGCCCTGCCCCGGAGTCGAGCTCGGCGGCGCCGTGACGCTGACCAGCAACACGACCCTGACCACCGACTCCCCCCGGTTCAACTACCTGGACGCGAGCGGCGGCGGGTTCACCATCACCCTGCCCGGCACCGGCAGCGGTGTCTACGAGGGCTTCACGATCTACCTGAGCGAGAACGTCGGCAGCGCCAACGCGGTCACGGTGAGCGGGGCCGGACTCCTGATCAACGGGGCCGCAAGCCTGCTCCTCAACGGCGCGTGGCGGCAGCGCGAGATCCGGTTCAACGGCACGCAGTACGTCGTGCGCGACGGGGTGAACTAACATGGCGACCTTCTTCCTCAGCACTGGATCCCTGGTCGTCCGCGGTGACATCCTCGCCAACGACACCCTGTCCGGATTCGCGGCGCGCAACGGCGTGACCCCCGTGGACGGCGACCTGATGGTCGCGACCGCGCAGACGGACCAGACCGCGAACGGCCCCTACATCGCGCGCAGTGGCGCCTGGGACCGCGTGACCAGCGTCCAGACCGCGCAGCTCTACTACGTCGCCGCCGGCACCGACGCGGGCGTAACGTGGCAGCTCCGCACCGCGGGGATCACCCCGGCCAGCTTCAACAGCTCGACCGGAGCCTGCGGGACCAACCTGTCCCTGGTGTCCATCGCCAGCGCGGCCGGCGCGTTCAACCCGGCGGCGCCGGGACCCATCGGGGGGACGACCCCCGCGGCGGTCACCGGCACCGTGGGTACCTTCGACAACCTCGTCCTGACCGGCGCCTCCCCGACCCTCGCGGCGGGCCAGAGCGGCATCGGGCGCGCCTCGATCCTGGGCGGCTCGGTCGCCGCCGGCATCGCCGCGCTCAACGAGCACGGCGGCGCGGCGGGCCTGCTCACGTCCGCGAGCACCGCTACCGCATCGGCGTACCTGGACCTGCGCCCCTTCTCGCTGGCGAACAACGCGACGCTCGACTACCCGCCGGAGAACGGCGGAGTCATGCTCGTGGTCGTCCCGGGGGCGAGCTCCGCCCCGCAGGCTGTCATCGGGTTCGCCGCCAACGGCGCGGTCACCCTGAACGGAGTGACGCCGGCCGGCGGGATCTCGCTGACCCTCGACAACGCGAACACCCTCAACGTGTACGCGAGCGGCGGGAGCGTCCGGTTCCAGAACAAGGTCGGCTCGACCATCAACGTGCTCGTCGTCGCGGCGAAGTTCCTGAACGCGTAGCACACCATGGCCGGCTCCCTACAGATCGCTCTCTACGGAGAGATCAACAGCTGGACGGTGCGGGACATCGTCTCCCAGCTGCAGGAGGCGCCCGGCGCCGAGGTCACGCTCAAGATCAACTCGCCCGGCGGCGACGTGACCGAGGGGTTCGCGCTCGCGAACGTCCTCCGGTCCCACACCGGGCGGAAGGTCGCGATCGTCGAGGGCGTGTGCGCCTCCGCCGCCACGTTCCCGCTGTGCGCCTGCGACGTGGTCCAGATGCACCCGGAATCGCTCCTGATGGTCCATAGCCCGTGGGGAATCACCGAGGGCGGGGCCGAGGAGATGGAGTCCTACGCGGCGGTCCTGGACAAGATGGCGAGCCTCTGCGTGGGGCTGTACCAGCGCAAGACCGGAGCGACCGAGGATCAGGTCCGCGGCTGGATGAAGGGCGAGACCTGGATGACCCCGCAGGAGGCCAAGGCGGCCGGATTCTGCGACGAGATTCTAACTACCGGCGCCCCGCCGGCCGCGCGGGCTAGCGCCGCGCGCTACGTGGCGATGGCCCGCAAAAACAAGGACAAGACCAAGATGGCCAAGGCTACCGAGAACGACGGCATCCCCGACGGTGGGGCGATCCCTGAGCACCTGCGCGCCAAGCTCGCCAAGCACGGCATGGGCGAGGACCCCTCCCGCGAGGAGATGCTGGCCGCGTACGACGCCTACATGGAAGAGACCGACGACGGCCCGGACGGCCGGCGCGAGATGAAGCGCTGCATGGAGCGCATGAAGATGGCCGACATGGGCGACGATCCCGAGGCCAAGATGGACGACATGGACGGCGACGAGGAGTCGAGCGCGGACAAGTCCAAGAAGATGGCGGCCAAGCTGCGGTCCAGCGCGAACCTCGACCCCGCGGTCGCCAAGCTCGTGGACAGCCTGACCGGCTCCAACGCGAAGCTCGCCAAGCGCCTCGACACCTACGAGGCCAAGGAGCGCGCGCGCGCCGAAGAGTCCTTCTACACCAGCGCGGAGAAGTACACGACCCGCGAGGACGCCGCAGACTACCTGGCCAAGTGCGGGGGCAACGCCGAGGCGGCCATGGCCCTGATCCGCAAGCTGCCGCAGCGCAGCGTGTTCGGCAGGCTCTTCGCCGGTGGGTCGCCCGTGGGCGGAGCCTCGACCAAGGACGCACCGGTAGAGGCCAAGAAGACCGTCCGCACGGGCCACAACCAGACCACGACCCTGCACGGGCTCGGCTTGGCCGCGATGGCGAAGAAGACCGCGGGCAAGTCGTGGGAGGAGCTCGCCGCGGAGCAGGTCCGCATCGCGCGCGAGCGCCCGGACCTGTACCAGTAGCTCCGGGCTCCTCCCGGACTCCTCCCAAGCCTCAACACCTCAAGGGCCTGGTGGTCGCGATGACCGCCGGGCCCTTCGCATATCTAGGAGCCTCCTATGCCAAGCCTCATCGGCGCCGTGAACCTCTCCGGCGAGCGCTTCCCCCTGTTCGATCGCGCTCTGGTCCCGCAGAGCGCGGGCATCCCCCAGGGCTACGTCCTGGTTGCCACCAACGTCCCCCCGGCCACCGGTGGCCAGGCGGACTCGCTGGCCTGCGACCTCCCCAACGCGGCCAACGTGCTGTCGGGCGGTCGGCTCTTCCTGGGAGTGAACCAGTCCGCGGGAACCACCACCAGCACTGACAACCAGATCGACGCCGCCCAGTACGGCGTCGCCAAGAGCGCGCTCAAGGCGAACCTCGCCTGCGTCGCCGGCCAGGAGTGCGGCTACGACCCCGCCGACGGTGGCACGGTCCAGCCGGTCACCTCGACGAACCAGGGCGTGCTCGTGGTCATCGGCCGCTTCACGCAGAGCCGCGCGGCCTCCGCCTCGATCCAGCTGGTCGGCGTCCTGCTTCACGCCGAAGGCATCGGCGGGGACCGGCTGCTCGGCGCGATCGTCGCGAGCTCCACCGCGGTCAGCAACACCGCGAGCGAGACCGCGTTCGACCAGTCGGTCGCGATCCCCGCGGGCCGCATCCAGGGCGTCGGCACGGTCCTCAAGGTCCGCGCGAAGGTCCGGATCACCAGCGGCAACGCCTCGGACACCCTGCAGCTCAAGGTCCGGCTCGACACGACCGCGGGCATGCTGCTCGGGCAGACCCCCGCGGTCAACGTGACCGACGCGGGAGGGGACCTCGGGGTGCTCGACCTCGTGGCCACCATCCGCGCGGTGGGTGCCTCCGGGACCATGGTGGTCGACGGCATCGCCGGCATCAGCCCCGGCCAGGCGGTAGCGACGGGCGGCAACGTCCAGACCACCGGCACCGCGGGGACGATCGCGATCGACACCACGGCGGCCCACAACGTGGTCGTGACCGCGACCTGGAGCAACGCCAGCAGCTCGAACAGCTGCGTGCTCGAGGACCTGGTCCTCTTCATCTCGTAACCGACAGGTCCCGGACCTCTCCGGGACCCTCCCAACAGACTCCCAACACTCGCGACCAGACCCCGCCGCCCCTCCCACCGGAGCGACGCCGGGGCCTGCTCACAAGAGGTACTAGATGAGCTTCCTGAACTCGGAACTGCACCTCAACGTGCCGCTCACCGACCTGGCGGTCCGCTTCTCCCCCATCAAGGAGGGCTACCTGTGGAGCAAGCTGCTCCCTCCCAAGGTCGTCAACAAGCGAAGCAACTTCATTCGCCAGATCTCCAAGGGACAGCTGCTCCGGATCGGCGACTACCGCGTCGGCACCGGCGGGCAGGTCCAGGAGATCCAGTTCAAGCTGGACACCTCGCTGCAGTACAACTGCATCGACTACAGCGTCCAGTCGGTCCTTCGGAACACCGAGGAGATGGAGGCCGACGAGATCCTGCAGTACGCGCAGGAGCAGATGTACACCTGCATGATCTCGATGAACGGGTTCGTCGAGTACATCACGATCAAGCAGACGCTGCGGGACCCGGCGACGCTGACGCAGAACTTCGCGCTGACTCCGGCGGAGTACTGGGACAACTACAACTCCCAGGACAGCGACCCGATCGAGGACCTGAAGCGGGCCTGCCTGGACGTGTTCGTCGCGACGACCAACATGCCGAACATCATCGTCATGCACGCGTACGTCTGGGACCGGGTGCAGCGTCACCCGCGAGTCCTGGCGCGCGCAGGCGTCCACCCGACGGGTGCCGGCATCCTGTCGGTCGCCCAGATGGAGGACATCCTCGGCGTGGAGCACGGGACTCTGCACATCACCTCCCAGCAGTACAACACCGCGCTGGAGGACCAGACTCCCAGCTTCCGGAGCTTCATCGGCCCCGACACCATCGTGGCCTACGTCGATCCGGCGAGCGTCCGGAACTACAGCCTGGGGCAGAGCTTCATGTTCCAGCGCGCGTCGGCCGGCGGCGCCAACGAGATCATCAAGGACCTCGAGGCCCCGTTCGTCGTGTACGAGTTCCCGGACGTCGGCCTGAAGGACCCGCGCGGCGCGACCATCCACCGCATCGTCGGCGGACTGGACCAGAAGGTCCTCGTCCCCGAGGCTGGGTTTTTGATCCAGAACTGCGTCGACAAGACCCGCACCGACTGGTACGGCGTCCAGCTCAACAACTGAGCTTTTGTTCGGTTTGTCCGTCGGTGCCGCGGATTCCATCCCGGCACCGACCAAGCGGCAAGAACAGGGGAGAACGATGCAAGTTTTGGTGCTACAGAACTCGAGCCCCAAGATGGGCGGCTACCGGGCCGGGCAGGTCCTGGACCTCTCGGAGGAGACCATCCGCGCCATGCCCGGATTCTTCCGCCACGTCGGGGCGGAGCTCGAGACCCAGGCGGCGCAGAAGCGCGCCCAGGAAGCCCAGGCGCTCGCCAAGACTGAGGACCGGATCGCGCGCAAGGCGGCGATGGCGCGCGCCGAGGCGGACCGGCAGGCAGCCCAGGCGGACCAGCTCATGAAGGACGCGGCATTCCGCATGCAGCTGGCCGAGCAGGCCAAGCAGCAGGCGCAGGTAGCGGCGGAGCACGCCGACAAGCTCGCGGCATCCGCTCCGGCGCCGGTGGACCTGCCCCCGGCGCGCACGGACTCCGCGGCGACTCCGCCCCACAAGCGGAACCGCCAGTAGGACACCATGGCGGGGAACCAGGTTTTTATCGTCGACAGTGACCTGTGGCTCCGGGTAGGCGGGCAGGCAGCTCTGGTGCAGCTGATCGACCCGGGCAAGACGGGCCGGTTCAACCCGACGATCAGCCTCCTGGCGCGGACCGACGCGTGCAACATCGTCCTAGAAGCGGCGGGAGTCCAGGCGGATCTTAACGGGTTCGCGGCGTCGGACTTCGCGGCGAAGTTCCCGAACCTGGTCACCTACGCGGCCCTGAAGGCCATCGCGCTAGCCTGGACCTACGGGTCAGGCGGTCAGGCGCTGCCGCCGGGGCTGGCGCGGTACGACGAGGAGGCGAACCAGGCGCTCGAGCTCCTCGCCACGCGCCGCCGCAAGCACGGCGCCTCGGACTTCTCGCCGCAGCCCGCGCAGGCGGTGAGTGGCCGGGTGGACAACGACCCGCACCGGGACCGGATGACGCTGTCGAGCTGGAAGAACTCCGGGTTCTGCTGAGGAACCGTGATCACTCTCAAGTACGATGACGGAGGGGTCGAGCGGTCCCTGGACGTCCTCGTCGACTCGGTCTCTGACCTCAAGCCGATCTTCGCCAGGTTCACCAAGTACATGCGCGGCCAGGTCGACGAGACCTTCAAGAGCCAGAACGACGGCACCTGGCCGGAGCGGACCGAGGAGTCGGTCGAGCGCCAGAAGGTGGAGGCCCCGCAGGCGGCCGAGCGCATCAAGGCGCAGCAGCTCAACTCGCTGCGCGGCCGGCTCCGGGGGGAGCGGCTCAAGTCCGCCAAGCTCCTGGCCAAGACCCCGAGCGGGTCCAAGCTGGGCGCGCGGCGGCAGCGAGCGCTGGCCAAGAAAGAGGCGACCGCGGCCGAGTTCGAGCGCATCGCCGCGGGCGGGGAGCGCAGCACCGACAAGGCCCACAAGAGCCTCTACAAGCGCCTGCAGCGCCGCGAGGACAAGTCCGCGGACCTCGTCGCCCGCCTCCAAGAGGGGGACGCGCCGCTCGGACGCATCGCGCAGAGCATCTCGGTCCACTTCGAGAAGGCGACCTGGGAGATGTTCAGCCGCATCGAGTGGGCCGGCGCCCACAACGAGGGGGCGAACGTCGGGCGGGGCGGGCGCACGAAGCTCCCCAAGCGCGAGTTCCTGTTCTGGACCCCGGAGCGCATCGAGAAGTTCACCGAGATCGCCGAGTCCTACATGGTCGAGAAGTACGCCAAAGCGAGCAAGGGGAGCGAGAGCAAATGATCAAGCCTCGGGAGCTCGTCATCGCGGAGCTGCGCAAGCGCAACCCGCGCCTGACCCACGAGCCGGCGGACATCTGGGACCTCGTCCCGGCGCAGCTGGGCCTCACCGTGATCATGCTGGACGGCTCGGTCCACCCGTTGCCCCTCGGCAGCGGGGCGGCGCGGCAGGTCCTGCACTCCTGGTCGGTCGAGGCCGCGAGGGGCTAACCCGTGGCGGCGAACCCGCTCGACATCCGGGTCGCGATCTCGCAGGTACAGAGCGCGCTCGTCCAGGTCATCGACCTGGCGTACCGCTACCGCTACCCGGCGGTCGCGGACCTGTCCGCGCTGGCGAGATCCTACCTCGGCGACCCGGAGGGGTCCGAGGCGGTGGTCCTGCCGGACCGCGCGCTCGTGTACGTGACCTCTGAGGGCAACGTCTACCGCTGGCGGTCCGCCGCGCTGGACGCTCCGATCGCGCCCTACGTCATCGCGCCGGCATCCTTCCCTGCGCTCTCCGCGGGGAACGGGCGGTGGTTCCGCGAGTCGAGCTCCGTGACGCTCGGACCCGCCTACTTCCGCCCCCTGCACCGCGTCGCCACCGGCTACGCGCTGCACGTCGAGATCTACCAGGGCGAGGGGGACGACGAGATGCTCGATCGCATCTACGCGCAGCGCCCCTCCTTCCTGGTCGAGTGGATGGAGGACGACCTGCAGGTCAAGTCGTACATGCACGGGGCGATCTACGAGTACGACCTGCGCTTCACCGTCCACTGCCTGAGCCAGAACTACCGGCCGGACGCCTCGGCGCTGCTCGGCTCGGACGTCGCAGAGCTCGGGGAGGACGGCCAGCCCGCGAGGCCCGACCCCGGCCTCTACCGGATGATCGGGGACCTGCGCTACCTGCTCGGCGGATGCCAGCTAGGACTGGCACCGGGGCTGAAGTTCGTCGACGTGACCGGGTCCGCCCGCATCGTCGAGCGGGACCTCGCGCAGCGCGTGTTCCGGGCCGAGCTCGACGTCGTGGTTAAGGCCAGCGTCCACGTCGTGGACGAGGACCTGTTCCCGGACCCGCAGGTCTGGATACAGCGCCAGGACGCCGGGACGCCGCCGGGGCAGCCCTTCGACGCCGGCAACCACCTGGCCCAGGGCTACCGGCTCACGCCGTCCCCGGGGCTCGTCCAGGCCCCCACGCAGGGCGTCGCGTACATCCTGGGGCAGCTCGTGACGAGCACCCCGGGCGCGCACAGCTTCCCGCCCAACATGGACACCTACCGGGACCTCTCCCCGGACGGGACGCTCAACTACTACGCGGTCGACCACGACGCCGAGCCGCCCCCGCAGCGGCCCGGAACGCTACGTCTCGGCCTGACCCGCACCGACGCCTCCAACGTCGTCGCGGACGCGCTCCTGTGCTCCTACGCGGTCGACTCCGCGGCGGACCCCGGCGACCCGTTCCGCGCCGCCTGACCTGACTTTCCCCCGCCCACCGGGCGGACCCAGAGGACACAACCTATGGATCATCCTCGCATCGGCGAGCGCGTATACGTGCGCCCGTCCAACCCCGCGGTGCGCGTGCAGCGCGGCGACAACCTCTTCGGACAGTTCATCCCCGACGAGGGGGCGGAGGTCCTCTGGGACGAGTTCCTCCACCGGCGCCTCTGCGAGGGGGCGATCGAGTGGATGCACCTCTCCGCGATGAAGGGGTCCTAAGATGGCGATTCCTGTCAACCCGGACCTTCCGGTCTCCTACCAGGTCCCGGGCGTCTACGTCTTCCTGAGCCGCCAGGGCGCAGCTCCCAACGCGACCAACCGGCGGACCCTGTTCCTCGGGTACAAGACTTCCTCCGGCACGGCCCCCGCGGGCTCGCCGGTGCGGGTCAACAGCGAGGACGACGTGGTCGCCTCGGCGGGCAAGGGCTCGGACCTGCACCGCATGTACCGCGCGTTCATCGCGCAGGCGTCGGGGAGCATCGGCGCGGACACCTGGCTCATGCCGATGTCCCCTCCGTCCGGCACCGCCCAGACCCGGCTTATCCAGTTCCTGCAGTCCCCCGTGGGCGCCGCGCTCGGGACCGGCAACTCGGGCGCCGTAGCGGCGGGCGTGGTGACCGTCTGGGTCGCCGGCTGGCGCGCGGACACCACCGTCGCCAACGGGGACACCTACGCGACGATCGCCGCGAACGTCCTGGCGCAGCTCAAGACGATCGAGGACTGGTGCCCCTGCACGTTCAGCGTGAGCACGGACACCATCACCCTGACCGCCCGGCACGCCGCGCTGACCTCGGCGGACCTCCCCGTCATGGTGACGTTCTCCAACGTCCAGATGGCGGTGAGCGCATCCCCGGGGACCATCACGTTCGCCACGAACGCGGCGGCCGACGGAACGGCGACCACGGGGATCGCGACGCAGACCGCGTCGAGCAGCTTCCTCTCCGGTGCGCTGCCGACCGCGATCGCCGCGGGCCACATCACCGCGATCAACGCCGCGAGCGCGTTCCCCGTGGGGGCCGCGCAGACCGCCGCCTCGGCGGTCGTGACCCTGTTCTACCGGGACGACCGGGTCTTCAACTGGGCGTTCACGAGCATCACCACCGCGGCGACCACGACGATGACCCCCGCCTGGGGCGCCGAGGCGTCCGGGCTGCCCTCCAGCAGCACGCCGAGCCTCGCCACTGTGCTAACCACGCTGGGAGCCCAGGAAGCCTACAAGCTCTGGATCACCAACTTCACGGGCGCCGGCTCGGTCATCACCGCGAGCGGCCAGACCCGCGTGGGCAGCACGTCGGACTACAGCGTGCTCGGGACCCTGTCCTCCTTCATCGAGTCCATGGCCGGGGGCCAGACGCAGAAGGGCCAGGTCCTGGTGCTGCACGACACGCGGTCCCTGGCGACCGCGGGCAGCGTCCCGGCCGGCACCACCCCGGCGCTCACCGCGTCCCCGCGCTACTTCTTCGGGTGGACCCCGGGCAGCCCGCAGCAGGCGTACGAGATGGCGGCCAAGGACGCGGCGATCGTCGTGGCGAACCTGGACTACCCGCCGTTCAACTACGCGGGCCAGGTGCTGCTGACGGACTCGCGGACTCCGTTCCTGCTCCCGCACTCCGCGGTCCGCCCGTCGGACTCGGACTGCAATAGCGCGATGCTTACGTACTTTCTCGCTCCGCACCGCGCCAACAGCAACAACCAGCTCGCGATCGTGAGCGGGCGGACCACCGCGAAGCCCTCGGCGACGGTCGACTTCCGGTACAGCTTCTGGGGCACCGCGCTCGCGGACGACTTCATCCGCGACGACCTGGTGGTCTCCATTCCGGGGGTCATCGCCGGGAAGACGCTGAAGAACTACTCGCCCTCCCGGACGCAGTTCACCACGAACGCGGACGCGATCCGGACCGCGGTAGCGGCCCGCATGGCGTACTACGACAGCCTCGACATCTTCGACGGGGCGGACGGACTTCTCGGCGCGCTCGACGCGCAGGTCAACGTCGTCCTGCCCTCCCGCGTGGACGTGAAGCTCCCCAAGCGCTTCCCGATCCCCGCGGAGCAGGTCTCCATCGTCGCCGTGCTGGCGGGCTAAGGGGGAATCACCATGGCATCCGGTATACCTACCGCGCTCGTCGGCAAGATCGTCCATTCCATCGACGGCCAGGGTTGCGTCGAGGCGACGCGCGTCGACATCTCGTTCAACCCGCCTCTCAAGAGGCGCTTCGGCATGGCCGGCTACATCGGCACGCAGAAGGGGCAGGCCGGAGCGGACGTCAACATCACGTTCGCGACCC
>JACCDG010917825.1_pt1 | contig 14375 bp, 12 predicted proteins | sample 7442471 | NCBI WGS metagenome assembly JACCDG01 (sample SAMN15323444, study PRJNA562643) | freshwater metagenome | isolation source: river surface water | place: USA:Blue River Watershed | collected 2017-08-17
CAGCACCCGGGTCTGGCCACATTCGATCAGCACCGAGCCCTCAGCGTGGATGGTGAACCGGCGCGTCAGACGCACCGAGCGCAAAGCGTTGAGGGCACGGCCATCGGCGCGGATGTATGAAGTCATCAAATACTCTCGGGTTCAGGATTTGCGTGCCGCTGCCTTGCGGATCGCATCGTTGATTTCAGCGATGGTGCGCTCAATGGTCTCGTCGTCCATGTCCCACACACTGTCGCTGGCCTGCACGGCGGCATTGGCATCCAGGGTCGAGGCAAACACCCCATCCTGCAGCGCCTCTGTGCTGACACGGGTGGCGCGAAAATCATCCTGGGCCTCCCAGTCAACCGCCAGTGCACTCACATTGTCGGCTTTTGCGCCCGAACGCCGCAGCGCCTCGTTCACCAAGCGGTCCACCGCATCTTCCAAAGGCCCTTGGCTCATGCCTTTGACCAACTCCTGATCGCTCAAGGCAGACCACAACCCGTCCGAACACAGCAGTATCCGATCTCCACTGTGCAGCTCCAAAGGACCGCTCACGTCAAAAAGCGGCGCGGAGGACGACCCCAGACAACTGAAGAGCATGTTGCGGTTGCCAGGGGGTGCGCCCGCCACCGTTTTCTGCCGCTCCAGCATGGAGTGGTCCCGGGTGCGCAACAGGGCGCGTCCTTCACGCACCACGTACAGGCGTGAATCGCCACAGTGGATACCATGCAGCCGGTTGCGTTCAATCACCGCCGCCACCAAGGTGGTGCGCGGGGTATCGAGCATGCCTTTGTCGGCAGCATAGCGCACGATGTGGTGATGTGCGTGCAGCAAACTGCCCGACAGAAAGGCCGGCACCTGCCGCAACAAGGGCTGCGCCATGTGCTGAAAACGGCCAGACAGCGTTTGCAAAGCCAAATGCGCGGCGGTCGCCCCCTCTGGGTGTCCGCCCATGCCATCGGCCAGCATGAACAAGCACGATTGCCGGGTGTAGCAGTAGCCCATCCGATCCTCGTTGCGCTCCCGGCCCCCTTGCTGGCTGTTCTGGTGAACCGAAAACCTCATCGTTTGGGTGCTCCACCCACCGTTGACGCCTTGGGCGCCACCGCCTCAGCCACCATGTTGTCGAGTTGCATCCGCATGCGCTCCGTCACCGACAACTTGGTGTACGAGCGAGTGCCCGGCTTGGACAATTCTTTTTGCAAGGCGAACACCGACGGCGGTCGATTCTGGGCATCCATCGCCATGCACCATTGCACCATTTCAATCAGGTTATCGGAGTAAATGCCGCGCAATCGGGCCATATTCGCCGCCAATCGATCCTTTTCCTGTCGCTGCGGCGCGTCTGGCGGTGGGTAGCCGTGCATACAGGCGTAGATGCAGGCGCCAATCGCATAGATGTCGGTCCAAGGTCCCATGGACGAATCGCGCCGGTACATCTCGGGCGACGCAAAACCCGGCGTGTACATGGGACGCACAAAATTGCCTTCTTTGCTGAGCACCTCACGCGCGGCACCAAAGTCAATCAACACGGAGCGGTTGTCGTCTGTGATGAAGATGTTGGCGGGTTTGATGTCCAAATGCAGCATCTTGTGCTGATGAACAATACGCAACCCTCGCAACACCTCGTCGAACAAAGAGCGAATGGTGGACTCGCGCAGGATTTTGGGGCGTTTCAGATCGCGCGAAATGATGATGTAGTCTTGCAGCGATGCGCCGTCAAGATAGTTCATCACCATGTAAACCGTCTCGTTCTCACGAAAAAAGTTGAGAACACTCACAACCGACGCATGAGAAATCTGGGCCAGCGCACGGCCCTCCTCAAAAAAGCTCTTGAGACCCAGCCGGTACAGCGAGAGCTTTTCAGGCGCCACTTTGGGCGAGAGTTGACCGGGATCGCGGGTGGCCAACGTGGCGGGAATGTATTCTTTGATGGCGACTTGCTGACCATCTGCGTCGATCGCGAGATACACCAAACCAAAGCCACCAGCGGCCAGCTTGCGCACGATGCGGTAGCCACCAACCATGGTGTCGGGCGGCAAGGGCGCGGGCTTGACCTTTGACATAATCGGCGGACGCTCCAGGCGTCTGGGCGCTATATAAACAGTCAACAACTAGAGGGATTCAGCTCTATGCCAGTTTACAGTATGACCGGTTATGCCATGGTGCATGGCGAGCTCGCCGGTGATGCGTCGGCAACGGCTGATACCGGCGCCGTGCCGCTTCAGTTGGGCGTAGAGATCCGCTCGGTCAACAGCCGCTTCCTCGACCTCACCTTCAAACTCGGCGACGACCTGCGCCCGGCGGAGCCCGCGCTGCGCGAGCTCATGACACAGCGGCTCAAGCGCGGCAAAGTCGAGTTGCGTGCTTGGGTGGAAGGCCGAACAGCCACCAACGGCTTGGCGCCGAGCGCTTCCACCCTGCTCAAACTGAGTGCAGCCCAGTCGGCTGTGCTGCAGGCACTGCCCGAGGCCCGCCCCCTGTCGGTGGCCGAGGTCTTGCAATGGGGCCAACAACGCGACACAGACACCAGCGCCTGGACCTCAGCGCTGCAGCGTTTTGCCCGCGATGCCATTGAGCAATTGGTGGCCTCGCGCCAACGCGAGGGACAGCGCTTGGCCGACACCCTGCTTGACCGGACCCTGCAACTGAGGCAACTGGCGCAAACCGCTCAACCCCTCATCCCCCAGCTGGTGGAACAACAGCGCCTGCGCTTTCTGGAGCGCTGGAACGACGCCTTGGGGCAAACAGACATCCCCGCCGACAGCGCCCGTGAGCGTGCACTCACCGAAGCCACCGCCTTTGCCATCCGCATCGACGTGGCCGAAGAACTCACCCGCCTGCACGCCCACCTCGACGAAATCGAGCGCCTGCTGACCCAAGGCACAGAAGTGGGCAAACGCCTCGACTTCATCATCCAAGAACTGCACCGAGAGGCCAACACCTTGGGCTCCAAATCCTCCAGCCTGGAACTCACCCGCATTTCGGTGGACATGAAGGTGCTGATCGAGCAAATGCGCGAGCAGGTACAAAACCTGGAATGACGATGCAATACCCTGGCAATCTGTTTGTGGTGGCCGCCCCCAGCGGCGCGGGCAAATCCAGCCTGGTCAAGGCGCTGATGGAGTTGGACGCCCGCGTCATGCCCTCCATTTCCCACACCACCCGCGCACCGCGTGGCCAAGAAGTGCATGGCCGTGAATACTATTTCGTGAGCAACGACACCTTCGACCAGATGGTGCAACAGGACGCGTTTGTCGAATGGGCCCAGGTGCATGGCAATCGCTACGGCACTTCCAAGTCTGCGATTGAGCAACGCATGAGCCAAGGCGTGGATGTGTTGCTGGAAATCGACTACCAAGGCGCGCAACAGGTCAAACGTTTGTTCCCATCGGCGGTGCTGATTTTTGTGCTGCCTCCGAGCTGGAACGAGCTGCGATCGCGATTGGAGCGACGTGCGGAAGACAGCGCTGAGGTCATCGAAGTCCGCCTGCAAAACGCCGCTCAAGAAATGGCACAGGCCAAAAACTTTGACTTCGTTATAATCAACGAGTTGTTTGAGCGCGCTTTGTTTGACCTCAAAGCCATCGTTCACGCCCAGCGCCTGCGCTTTAGCGCGCAGCGCATCGCCCGCAGCGATGTGTTTGGCGCTCTGAATATCCTTTGATCACCGCACCGGAGAGCCCGCATGGCCCGTATCACCGTTGAAGATTGCCTGGAAAAGATTCCCAACCGCTTTCAGCTGGTGCTGGCGGCCACCTACCGGGCTCGCATGCTGAGCCAAGGCCACACCCCCCGGGTGGAAACCAAAAACAAGCCCGCCGTGACCGCGCTGCGTGAAATCGCAGAAGGCAAGGTTGGCCTGGAAATGTTGAAAAAAGTGCCGACCTGAGCACGGACCAAAACCCTCAAAAAAACACCGCCTTCGCGCGGTGTTTTTTTTTAATCTTGCACATAGATGAGAAACGACAACGGTTTTCCTTGGCAAACGCTACAGTAACACCATGACACCGCCTGCGCCCACCGTCGACAACGCTTCTCCATCGCCCTCCTCTGCGGCGGCGGCCAGCTTCGCCGCTTTGCTGGGGAAGTTGGAGCATTTGGGGTCCAGCGATATCGACATGGTCCGGCAAGCCTACAAGCTTGCCGACGAGGCGCATCTGGGGCAGTTGCGCAAAAACGGTGACCCCTACATCACCCACCCCATCGCTGTGGCGGCCCAATGCGCCGAATGGCGGCTGGACGCGCAAGCCATCATGGCCGCACTGATGCACGATGTGATGGAAGACTGCGGCGTCACCAAACACGAGCTGATCGAGCGGTTTGGAGCCCAAGTGGCCGATCTGGTGGACGGCTTGACCAAACTGGAAAAGCTCGAATTCGACAGCCGGGAGCAGAACCAAGCCGAGTCGTTTCGCAAAATGCTCTTGGCCATGGCCAAGGATGTCCGTGTCACCCTGATCAAATTGGCAGACCGCACCCACAACATGCGCACCATGGGTGATATGCCACGCAGCAAGTGGGGGCGCATCAGCCGTGAAACGCTGGAGATTTACGCGCCCATTGCCTACCGTCTGGGCCTCAACCACACCTACCGCGAACTGCAAGACCTCTGCTTTCGCTTCCTGCACCCTTGGCGCTACGGCGTGCTGAGCAAGGCATTGGCCAAGACCCGGTCTCGCCGACGCGATTTGATCTCCAAGGTGCAGCACGAGGTGGAGGCGGCTTTCGACAAACACGGCATGCAGATTCGGGTGTTTGGGCGAGAAAAAACCCTGTTTTCGATCTACCAAAAGATGAGCAAGGACAAAAAGTCCTTCTCTGAAGTCACCGATATCTACGGCTTTCGGGTGGTGGTGCCACAGCTGACCGACTGCTACACCGGCATGGGTTTGCTGCACCAGCTCTACAAACCGGTTCCGGGCAAGTTCCGCGACTATGTGTCCATCCCCAAAATCAACGGCTACCAGTCGCTGCACACCACACTGATTGGCCCGGTGGGCACCCACATCGAGTTTCAGCTGCGCACCGAAACCATGGACGTGGTGGCCGAGTCCGGTGTGGCAGCGCACTGGCTGTACAAAGCCACCGAACCCGGCAGCGAGACCGCGCGCCGCCTGGACAACCAGTGGCTGCAATCCTTGCTTGATATCCAGCAAGAAACACGCGATGCTGGCGAGTTCTGGGACCACATCAAAATTGAACTCTTTCCCGACTCGGTCTACGTGTTCACCCCCAAGAGCAAGATCATTTCTCTGCCACGCGGTGCGACGGTGGTGGACTTTGCTTACACCATCCACAGCGACGTGGGCAACCACACGGTGGGTGCCCACATCAACGGTACGCCGGCGGCCTTGCGCACCGAACTGCGCAATGGCGATCATGTGGAAATCGTCACCGACCCGCAGGCGGAACCCAACCCCGCGTGGTTGTCGTTTGTGAAAACCGGGCGTGCGCGATCCAAGATCCGCCACCAACTCAAAACCTCTGCGCAACACCAATCCCACGAACTCGGGGCGCGCATGCTCACCCAGGCCTTGCGCAGCGAAGGCATTGCGCAATTGCCATCGGCTGAAGGCGAATGGCGCATCGCTTGGGACAAATTGTTGCAGTTCACTGGCAACCGGTCGCGTGATGACCTGCTGTCGGATATCGGCATGGGCAAACGCATCGCCAACATGGTGGGCAAAAAACTCGCTGTGCTGCTGGCAGAACAGGGCATGAAGCCCGATCCGCTCCTCATCAGCCGCGAGCGCTTTGGAGGCGCACAGGACGACGCCCTGGCTCAAGGCGTGGTGACGCTGGACGGCAGTGAAGGCCTGTCGGTGCAATACGCCCACTGCTGCCGCCCCATCCCGGGCGACCGGATCGTGGGCTATCTGGGACGCGGCGAGGGCCTGCAGGTGCACGCCGAAGACTGTGCGGTGAGCCAGCGCCTAATGGCGCGAGACGCTGAACGCTTTTTGGCTGTGGAATGGGCCGAAGAACCGACACGGGCGGTTGAAACCATCGTGGCGGTCACGGTGACCAATGGCAAAGGGGTGCTGGCGCGAGTGGCATCGGCCATCGCCCAAGCCGAGGCGGACATCACCCATGTCGACATGGGCGACGAGCCCGCACAAAGCGCCACCGACATTCGTTTCACGGTGGCGGTGCGCGACAGGGTGCATCTGGCCGCGGTGCTGCGCAGCCTCAAGCGCACCCCCTCAGTGGCGCGGGCTCAGCGCCACAAACCGCGCGGCTGATCAGGTCGGCGCTGGATAGCGCACGTCCAGCACTTCCAGTTCCTGCACGCCCGTGGGCAACGGCAGGCGGACCACATCACCCACCCGGGCTTTGAGCAGCACACGCGCCACGGGAGCCACCCAGCTGATTTGTTGGGCGCTGGTGTCGGCCTCGTCCACCCCCAAAATGGTCACGGTGGTTTCGTCGCCAGCGGCGTTGGCGTAGGTGACGGTAGCGCCAAAAAAAACCTGATCACTGCCTTGGTGGGCAGACGGATCCACGACCTCGGCGATCTCCAGCCGTTTGCCCAGAAAGCGGATGCGGCGGTCAATCTCGCGCAAGCGCTTCTTGCCGTACAGGTAATCACCGTTTTCCGAGCGATCGCCGTTGCTGGCCGCCCAATGGACGATCTCGACGATGCGCGGGCGCTCCTCGTCCATCAGGAACAACCATTCCGCGCGCAGCCGGTCGTAGCCCGCGCGGGTGATGTAGTTTTTGCCCCCCGGCACAGGCGGGAATGCCGCACCAACATCGTCTTCGTCGTCGCTGTCGTTTTCTCGGGTGAAGGCTTTGCTCATCGCATCGACTCCTGCTCGGCGCCGCACGACTTGCGGCAACAAAAGAAAAAGCCTGCAGCTTGTGGCTGCAGGCTTTTTTGTGTGGCGCGGCTGGCAGGATTCGAACCCACGACCCCTTGGTTCGTAGCCAAGTACTCTATCCAACTGAGCTACAGCCGCGAAGCTCTGCATTGTAGCACAACTTTTTTGAGCTCTTTTGCAAAAGTTTGGTAGGGCGTGCAGGGCTCGAACCTGCGACCAAGGGATTATGAGTCCCCTGCTCTGACCAACTGAGCTAACGCCCCAACCGAGTCGTCTATTGTAGAGGCGGGGAGGTGAGCGTTGAACCACGCGTCAACGCTGCGCTTGGGTGAGGGCATTGCCCACGAGCTTGGCGGTCACGTCCACGATCTGGATCATGCGCTCATAAGGCATGCGTTGCGGACCGATCACGCCCAAGGTGCCCACCACCCGGCCATCGACCTCATAAGGCGCGGTCACCACCGACAGGTCTTCAAACGGCACCACCTGGCTCTCGCCTCCAATGTAGATGCGCACCCCTTCGGCTTGGTCGGAGACGTCGAGCAAGCGCATGAGTTGGGTTTTTTGCTCGAACAAATCAAACAACTGGCGCAAGTGCCCCATGTCGCTGGAGAACTCGCTCACCCCCAACAGATTGCGCTCACCGGCCACCACCACCTCTTCGCGCTTGGCGATGGCCTCGCTGCCAGCAGCAACAGCGGTTTGCATCAGCAAAGCGATTTCGCCGCGCAGCGCGTCCACCTCGGTGCGCAAGCGCACACGCACCTCGTCCATGGCCAAACCGGCGTAGTGGGCGTTGAGAAAGTTGGCGGCCTCTTGCAGCTCGGTTTGGCTGTGGCTGACATGGGTCTGAACGATGCGGTTCTGCACATCGCCGTCAGGCGACACAATGATCACCAGCACCCGGTGCTCAGACAGACTGAGGAATTCAATGTGGCGAAACACCGAAGCGCGCTTGGGCGCCATGACCACACCCACAAACTGCGACAGGCTGGAGAGCATGTGCGCCGCTTGGTTGATGATGTGCTGTGGTTGCTCACCCTGCAAGTTGGGCGTGGGCAAACCGCCCAGCGCGTCGCGCTGCACGGTTAGCATGGTGTCCACAAACAAGCGGTAGCCGCGCGCGGTGGGAATGCGACCGGCGGAGGTGTGGGGGCTGGCGATGAGACCCAGCTCCTCTAGGTCGCTCATGACGTTGCGGATGGTGGCCGGCGACAGGTCGAGCCCAGTGGCTTTGGACAGCGTGCGCGAGCCCACGGGCTGTCCGTCGGAGATGTAACGCTCCACCAGCGCTTTGAGCAACAATTTGGCACGATCGTCGAGCATGGCTTTCATTGTACGAAGGCGCGCAAAAAGGCCCTGCACACGTTCGGTGAACCCGGGGCCTGTGTTGTAATTTGCGCACCATGACCCAAGCCCACCGCACCACGCACACCGGACTGCGCTTTCACCATGTGGTGATCGTCGGCAAATACCAAGCGCCGGGCTCGCGCGATGTGGTGTCGCGGCTGGCCGACTTTCTGCACGATCAGGGCTGCGAGGTGTCGCTGGAAGAAGAAACTGCGCTCAACACCGGGCTCCATCACTACCAAGCGCTCAATGTCGCCGGCATCGGCGCCCAATGCGACCTGGCGGTGGTGGTGGGTGGAGATGGCACCATGCTGGGCATTGGCCGCCAACTGGCGCGCTACAAAGTGCCCATGGTTGGCATCAACCAAGGGCGGCTGGGGTTCATCACCGACATTGCGCTGGAGGGATTTGAACAACACCTCAAGCCGATCTTGCACGGGCGCTTCGACGCCGACGACCGCGTGCTGCTGGCGGCGTCGGTGTGGCGCGACGATCGCTGTGTGTTCGAAGCCACCGCGCTCAACGACGTGGTGGTCAACCGCGGCGCGGTCTCCAGCATGATCGAATTGCGGGTCGAGGTGGACGGCCATTTTGTCGCGACCCAGCGCGCCGACGGCTTGATCATTTCGTCGCCCACCGGATCGACCGCCTACGCGCTGTCGGCCGGCGGACCGCTGCTGCACCCGGCCATTGGTGGCTGGCTGATGGTGCCCATTGCGCCGCACACCTTGTCGAATCGACCGATTGTGTTGCCCGACAGCGGCGAAGTGGCGCTGGAAATTGTCTCAGGGCGCGACGCCAGCGCGCATTTCGACATGCAGTCGCTCACCAGCCTGCTGCACGGCGACAGGATTGTGGTGCGCCGTTCTGAGCACCGGCTGCGGCTGCTGCACCCGGTGGGTTGGAGCTATTTCGACACCTTGCGCAAAAAACTGCACTGGAACGAAAAGGGTTGAGCATGGGCCTGCGCCGCTTGATGCTGAAGGATTTTGTGATCGTGCCAGCGCTGGAGCTGGACGTTGGCACGGGCTTTACTGTGCTGACCGGCGAAACCGGGGCCGGCAAATCGATCCTGATCGACGCGCTGCAACTGCTGCTGGGCGGGCGCAGCGACGCTCTGGTGGTGCGCGAAGGCGCTCCGCGCTGTGAGGTATCGGCCGAGTTCGACACTCCGCCATCGTTACAAGCTTGGTTGACCGAGCAGGGGCTGGACCACGACGGCGCGCTGCTGATGCGCCGCACGGTCGACACCGACGGCCGCAGCCGAGCTTGGATCAACGGCAGCGCAGCCACCCTGGCCCAACTCAAACACGCAGGTGGAGCGCTGATCGACATCCACGGCCAGCATGCCTGGCAAAGCCTGACCCGACCAGAGGCGGTGCGCGACTTGCTCGACGGGTACGGCAAGGTGGCCACCCAGGCGCTGCGCCACGCCCACAGCGCTTGGCAATCCGCGCACCAGCAATGGCAACAGGCTCTGCAGCGGCAAGACAGACTGCGTGAAGAACACGAGCGGCTGCAGTGGCAAATCAACGAACTCGGCAAGCTGGCGCCGCAGGAGGACGAATGGACCGACCTCAACCAACGCCACAACCAGCTCTCACACGCCCAAGCGCTGATAGAGGGTGCGCTGGGCGCGGCCCAAGCGCTGGAGGACGACGAACCCAGCGCAGCCCAATTGATTGACCGCGCGCTGGATCGCATTGACCCGTTGCAAGACATCGACACCCGCTTTGCCGCACCGATGGAAGCCTTGCGCAGCGCTTTGGCCCAGGTGCAGGACGCTGCCCACAGCCTCAAGCAGCTGGGGCACCACACCGATCAAGATCCCGATGCGCTGCAAGCCTTGGACGAGCGCTTGGCTTTGTGGATGTCGCTGGCACGCCGCTACCGCTGCACCAACGACGAGCTGCCCGCGCTGTGGCAGCGCTGGCAAACCGAGCTGCGCGAATTGGAACAAGCGCAAGACATCGATGGCTTGGCACAAGAAGCCCAGCGCCTGCACTTGGCGCTGAGCCGCGAGGCCAAAGCGGTCAGCCAACAACGCCAGCGCGCCGCGCGTGCCTTGGCCAGCGCGGTGACCGAGGCGATGCAAACCTTGGGCATGGCGGGTGGCACATTTGAAGTGACGCTCGTGCCACTGGACGCGATCGGTGCGCACGGCGCCGAGGCGGTGGAGTTCTTGGTCGCTGGCCACCCCGGTGCCACGCCCAAACCGGTGGGCAAGGTCGCCTCCGGCGGCGAGTTGTCGCGCATTGCGCTGGCGATTTCGGTGGTGACCAGCCAGCTGGGCAGCGCCAACACCCTGATTTTTGATGAGGTAGACGCCGGCATCGGGGGCCAAGTGGCCCACACCGTGGGCGCTCTCCTGCGCCAGCTTGGCGCCGACCGGCAGGTGCTGGCGGTGACGCACTTGGCTCAGGTGGCGGCTTGCGGCCATCAACACTGGCGGGTCAGCAAACGCCTGCAAAACAAGCACACGGTGAGCCAGCTCGACGCGCTCGGTGGTGAAGATCGGGTGCGCGAGCTTGCCCGCATGCTCGATGGCAAACAAGACTCGGCGGTCTCGCTGGCGCACGCGCGCGAGCTGCTGCACCTCTGAAAGCGCACATGCAACTGGTTCTGATCACCGGCATGTCCGGCTCTGGCAAATCGGTGGCGCTCAACGCCCTCGAAGACAGCGGCTATTACTGCGTGGACAACCTTCCGCCGCAGCTGCTCGACGACTTTGTGCGGCTCGAACTGGGCCACCACACTCCGCGGGTCGCGGTGGCCATGGATGTGCGCAGCGCCAATCACCTGCACACCCTGCCAGACCAGTTGCGTGGCATGGCACAGCGCCACCGAGGCGAAGTCGATTTGCAATGCCTGTTTCTGGAAACCACCACCGACACCCTGGTGCGCCGTTTCTCGGAAACCCGCCGCCGTCATCCGCTGTCTCTGCGAGCCAGCGCCAGCGGCGACGAACACCAGGCGCTCGTCGATGCGATCGAGCAAGAGCGCGAACTGCTGGCCAGTCTTCGCGAGCGGGCCCATGTGCTCGACACCAGCCTGCTGCGGGCCGCTCAGCTGCGCAGCGAGGTCAAGGCTTGGTTGTCCACTGAGCAAGCGCGGCTCACTTTGGTGTTCGAATCCTTCGCCTTCAAGCGGGGCATTCCCATGGATGCCGACTATGTGTTTGATGTCCGGATGTTGCCCAATCCGCATTACGAGCCAGAGTTGCGGCACCAAACGGGTCGCGACGCGGGCGTGGTGGCGTTTTTGCAAGGCGAAGACTCGGTGCTGCGCATGCTCGACCACATAGACGGTTTTTTGCGCGCTTGGCTGCCCGAAATGCAAGCCGACCACCGCAGTTACGTGACAGTGGCGATTGGCTGCACCGGCGGCCAGCACCGTTCGGTCTATTTGGCTGAACAGCTGACCCGGCGCTTTGGCCAGCAATGGCCGACCCGGGCGCGTCACCGCGAGGCCGAACACTGGGCCAAGGGCACTGGCGGCGACTAATCCCCCTTGGGCTCAACAGCGCTTAAACGCTCCAAGTAACGGCGCACCGGCGCAGGCAAACCCCGATCCGCCCATTCGGAGATGGTGTGCCACTGGCCCTGCAGGCCTCGCACCTCTGGCGTGTCGGCGTCCACCACCAAGCGCCAAGGGTGCAAGCGCAGCTCGCGGTGGGTGAGCTGGTGCACGATGGTGTCGTCGGGTTCGGCCTCGAACGATGCGCCATCGCCCGCGTTCCAGCGCTCGCCTTCACACACGGGTGGCGCCCACAGGCTGGCCCAGATGCCCGATGCCGGGCGCTGCACCAGCCAAATGGCACCGTCGCCGCGGCGCTGCAACACCAGCAAGCTCCACACCTCGTGTCGGCGCGCCACTTTGCGCGTCTTGATCGGAAAACGGCTCGGATCGCCTTGCGCCTGGGCCACACACAAGCCCTGTACCGGACACAACAGACACTGGGGGCGGCTGCGGGTGCACACGGTAGCACCCAAATCCATCAAGCCTTGCGTGTACGCCACCATGTCGTCGCGGCTGGGCGCCACCGGCAACAGCCGCTGCGCCGCATCCCACAGCGTGCGCTGCGGCGCAGGCAGCGACACATCGCCATCAAAAGCGAGCAAACGGGTCAACACGCGCCGCACATTGCCATCCAGAATCGACACCCGTTCGCCGAAACAAAACGCCGCAATCGCTGCGGCTGTCGATGGACCAATACCAGGCAAGGTGGCAAGGGCCTCGCTGCTGGACGGAAAGGCGCCGCCGTGGCGCTCACACACCGCTTGCGCACAGCGATGCAGGTTGCGCGCGCGGCTGTAATAGCCCAAGCCACTCCAAAGCGAGAGCACATCGTCCAGCGACGCCTGCGCCAACGCCCGCACCGTCGGGAATCGCACCAAAAACCGGTCGTAATACGACAGGACCGTCGACACCTGGGTCTGCTGCAGCATCACCTCTGACAGCCACACACGGTAGGGGTCGCTGCCGCCTTGCCAGGGCAAGCCGTGTCGCCCGTGCGTGCGCTGCCAAGCGATCAGGGCGGGCGCAAAACCGAGCTGCTGATGCGCCTCAACCATGCACAAGCTCCTGCTGCGCCACGGTGTCCGCATCGGGCACCGGCACACACTGACGGTACAACTGCAGCAACTCGTCGTTGAGGGCGTCAAGATGGCTGTTCTGCTGACGCAACTCAGCGATCTGTTGCTCCAACTGCGTGGCGGCCTCCTGAACTTTGGTCAAAGCCTCAAAGCGTCGGTTGTAACGATGGCGCACATCTTTGCCTTTGGCTTCCCACGCATCAAGGGTCTGCTTGTGCCATTGCTCAATATCTCCCAGCAAGGTGTCAAACAAAGACTGGAGGCGGCTCATGAGCGTTTGTCCAACCCTCACACCAAAACCATTTTTCAAACGTTGCACAAAGGCGGACCAGCCAAGGTACTGTGCATGGCTGGCCTCGATTTGGCGCAGCTGCTGTCGAAAGGTTTGCAGGTCGGGCACAGGCACCACCCACAAGTCGGCCCCCCGGTCGTTCTCAAAAGCGCCCGCCAGCTCGTGTCCATCCCGTTGCATGGCCTGCAGCGCGGTGTCGGCCATGTCCACATCACCCATGAGCTGATCAAACGCACGGTGATACACCGTCTTCATGTCCAGCCGCACCCCAACATCTGCCAAGGCCGTCATGAGCTCTTGCATCACAGAGCGAAGGCGCACAGGCCCCAACTGACCAAACAAGTCTCGCAATTGCGATTGCTGCCGATCTTTGGCCTGCATCAAACGCGCCATCGACACGTCGAGCTGAGCCTGCTCTTGTCCAGCCCGCCACCGCATTTGCTGCAGCAAGCGGGTGTTTTTGCCATCCAGCGTCTGCAACTCCAACAAATGGTCGATCAAACCGCGTTGATGCAGCTGAACAATCTGCCCGGCCTCTTGAAACAGCGCGGACACCTCCTTGCGCACCTGCGCCAACAGCGCATCGTGACGGATCTGCGCCATGTGGCTCAGCGCACGCCCCAGCTCTGAAAAACCACTGAGTGTCGCTGTCTGGTTCGAAAAAGTGCCCCCTTCAGCAGCGGAGGGCGCAGACAGTTGCAACCGAATGGGCTCTACACCCAACATGGCAGACAACGAATCGGCTTTCACCGCAACTCCTTGCGCTGCATCGTCTGAGGCCTTGGTCAACACCACCGCCAGCACCTGTCGATGCGTTTTGGCCGAAGCCGCCACGCACCGCCGCCAATGGGCCACGTCCGAACGGGCGATGCCTGCATCAGCAGCCAACACGAACACCACGGTATCGGCATCGGACAGCAACGCATCGGTGAAGTCGCTTGGCGCACCGTTCTCGTCCATCACCGGCAGATCGCGCACCACCACGCCCTGCTGCAGCAAGCCGTGCTGCACCTGCAGACGAGCGCTGCGCCACCGCGGCACGGGCATGCCCGCGCCCAGCAACAAGGCACCAACCGCCGGAGACGCCAAAGATTGGCCCAACCCCAACACCTGCGCCTCTTCTGCGTGCACGCGACGTGTTTCCGCTACGGCAGCCCACGCGTCGGCCAACGCCCGCTGGAGAGTCGATGAGACAGGCACTTGACGCCACGCCTGCGTTTCTTGGAGCCAACGGTCCAGGGACCACGGCGACTGACGGGTTTCGATCGGCAACAGGCTCAGCACTGGCTGAACGTTGGCGTTGGCCGAGATCTCCAATGAGCACAGGGGCTC
>JACCDG011568497.1_pt1 | contig 14371 bp, 15 predicted proteins | sample 7442471 | NCBI WGS metagenome assembly JACCDG01 (sample SAMN15323444, study PRJNA562643) | freshwater metagenome | isolation source: river surface water | place: USA:Blue River Watershed | collected 2017-08-17
GTCGTTGTTCTAGGCGCGGGCCAGGAATGACTTTAGGTAATACCAGAATTTGTAAGTTTATCAAGAACATTACTATAGATAGTATGACTTCCTGTGGAATAAGTTTTTTTTGCAACAGTCCCCTGCCAGGCAAGCCGGGCTGTCAAAAACAGGAAACTTAGGATAAAAGGCGCTATTTTTGAAAATGCAGCCGGAAAAAAACTATCTCAAGGCGCTTGCCATTTAAAGGCAAGAAGATTATGTTCCTTTTTCCGGTTTGACCCGCCATGTTTGAAGCCGGATTTCATTGCGCAATTGGGGCGTAGCCAAGCGGTAAGGCATCGGTTTTTGGTACCGACATTCCTAGGTTCGATCCCTAGCGCCCCAGCCAGTCTTCGCCGGTTCGCGGCCTCTTCCAGACTAAAAAATATTTTTATAATACGATACGCAGATGGCGCTAAACGCCCAAACGGTATCCACCGCTTTCGGTAATCAGAAAATTTTCGTCGCCGATTTTTTGCCGCAAGCGGTAAATATGCGTTTCCAGCGTATGGGTGGAAACGCCGGAATTGAAACCCCAAATATCGTTCAGCAGCAATTCGCGCGGAACCGGCTTGCCGTTCGCGCGGTAAAGCTGCTTGATGATATTGGATTCTTTTTCGGTCAGCTTGATCTTCGCGCCGCTTTCCGCATCGACCAGCAATTTGCTGCTGGCTTGAAAAGTATAACGCCCGATTTTCACCTGCGCTTCTTCGGTGTGCAGATATTGGCGCAGCTGCGCCTTGATACGGGCCAGCAGCACGTTGAAACGGAATGGCTTGCTGACATAATCATTCGCCCCTGCGTCAAGCCCCAAGATAGTATCGGCATCGGTCGCAGCCGCGGTCAGCATAATGATCGGCGCGCGGAATCCAGCCTTGCGCATCAGGCGGCACGTATCCCGCCCGTCCATATCAGGCAGCCCCACATCCAACACCACGATGTCGATAGGGTCGGTTTGCTTGATTTTTTCTAAGGCTTCCGCGGCGCGGGCGGCGGAGCTTATTTTAAATTCGTCATAAAGCGCCAATTGCTCGGCGAGGGATTCGCGCAAGGCGTCGTCGTCGTCCACCAGTAAAATATGCCGTTTCATCCCTTGATTCCCTTGTGTTTTGCCGTTCCGACCAAAAGAAACTATACCGGCCAGTTTTGCCGGGCAATACAATATTACATTCCCACCATAATATATAAACTATTGAAAAACAATAATAATATAGCTTAGCACTTGGCATGGTTTCTGCAAGGTAAAAGCGGAATTCAGGTGTTATCATGTCTTATGTCCCCCATTTTCAGCCAAACGCGGCATCCGTAGCAACGCAGGTCCCCCTTTTAAAAAAGGCGCAGCCGGGTATTTCCGATTTCGAATCGGCGCTGCAATCCCTGATCGATAAAAATGCTACGCCGATGCAAGAGCCGTCTTCCGTTCCTGTCGCAGCCCCTTTGCCGCAAAAGCCAAAAGAACAAAAAGCCGAATCCAACTATTCCTTTTATCGCGGTGAAGAAGCGGAGAACGCAAAGCCGGTCGAGGCGCAAGAGCTAAGCATTCTGGACCTTGTCGACATCATCAACCCGCTACAGCACATACCGATACTGTCCGGCTTGTACAGGGATTTGACTGGCGATACGATCTCGCCTGTGGCGAAGGTGATCGGCGGCGGGATTTTCGGCGGTCCATTGGGTCTGATCGCCGCAACTTTTGATGCAAGCATTAAACAGCATAGCGGCAAAGACGTTGGTGAATCGCTTGTGGCGCTGCTGCAAGGCGAGGATATCGTGCCGCAGGGCGCAAGCCTGGCTTCGGATTATGCCAACAATGACGGCTCTTTGTCTTCTTCTGTAGAACAGCTGGCGGAAATTCCAGAACAGTCATCGCCTGAAGAAAGCCGGGTTTATTTAGATCATTTGCCATGGCTTGCCCAATCCAGCCCTGCCGCCGCGATGCCCGCCGTTGCGCCAGCCGGTGACGCGATGATGCGCGCCTTGGAAAAATACGAAATGTTGATCAAGGCCAGGGAAAAATCCGCAGCGGATGAAGTCTTGAATCTTGCGGAATAGCGCAAATCTGTCTAAGGTCGCAAGCATCCCCATCTGACGGCGTTCCCGCCCATGGCATTCATAGTTCATTGCGAAAAGAAAATTTTCCGGTCCTTTGGAAAGGAGTTGCCCTGCGCCATCGGCAAGAACGGATATTCGCAAAATAAAACCGAAGGCGATGGCAAAACGCCCTTGGGCATATTCCCGCTTAGACGGGTTTGGTACAGGAAAGACCGTGTTATCCTGCCGCCGCTAAAAATAGCGGCGCGCGAGATTCTGCCGCAAGACGGCTGGTGCGACGATCCGTCCGATGCGCGCTATAATTTGCGGGTTGCATTGCCTTATGCCGCCCGGCATGAAAATCTTTGGCGCGAAGACGGCGCCTATGACCTATTCGTCGAAATCGGCTATAACGACGATCCCGTGATTCCGGGGAAGGGCAGCGCGATTTTCCTGCATTGCGAAGTGGACGGTTTTAAACCAACAGAAGGCTGCGTCGCGTTAAAAAAAGAGGACTTGATCGGAATATTGCCGCAATTGGACGCGGACAGCCGGATCGATATCCGCGCCTAAGGAGTCTCGTTTTTACGCAGGAAATGCAGCAGAAACAAACCGGGTAAAGCGGCGACCGCCGTCAGCGAAAAGAACCACGCCCACCCGAAGGATGCGACGGCGTATCCTGCCGGCGCGGAAAGGAATGTGCGTCCCAGCGCCATCATCGAGGATAAAATCGCATATTGCGTCGCCGTGTAGTTTTTGTGGCAAAGGCCTGAAAGATAGGCGACAAAGGCCGCCCCGCCCATGCCGCTTGTGACGTTTTCGATGCCGATCGCCAAGGTTAAGACCCAAAGATCGTTTCCGGTAAAGGTCAGAACCACGAACATGAAATTCGACAGCATTTGCAAAATGCCGAACCACAGCAGCGCGCGCAGAATATGCCATTTTTGCATTAAGGCGCCGCCGATGATGCCGCCGGTCACAAAGGCTATCGGTCCGAACACCTTGCTGATGCCTGCGATTTCGACAAGGTTAAATCCAAGATACAGGTAAAACGGCGTTACCAGGGAACTTGCCAGCGCGTCGCCCAGTTTATAAAGGATCACAAAGGCGAAAATCAAAACCGCGCCATGTCTTTTCAAAAGCTCTATAAAAGGTTCGGCGATGCTTTGCATCGAAAACGGCGTGGATTTTAAACTCCCCTCGACCTTCGGGCAAAACCAGGAAGCGGCGGCGCAAGCCAAAACCACAAGCCCCATGATTTTATAAACGTCTTGCCAGGGCATGACCGATGCCATCAGCAGCGCGCCCGCGCCCGCGAGCAGCATGCCCAGGCGATAGCCCAAGGACTGCACCGCCGCGCCCGCGCCCAGATTTTCGCGCTGTTGCAATTCGATGCGGTATGCGTCGGACACAATGTCCTGGCTGGCTGAAAAAAACGCGACCAAAAGACATAATGCGGCGACCGCCCATAAATTTTGCACGGGATCGCAAAACCCAAGCGCGAAGATCGACGCCGCAAGGCAAAGCTGGGTTACGAAAAGCCAGCTGCGCCTTTGGTCCAAAATCTCGCACAGCCAAGGCAGGCGCAACGTGTCTTTGAACGGCGCCCATAAGAATTTCAAGGAATAAGGCAGCCCCACAAGCGCGAATAGCCCGACCGATTTGATCGAAACGCCGCTTTGATACAGCCAAGCGGAAAGCGTCGACAGGGTCAATAGCAGCGGCAGACCGCTTGCGAATCCCAGATACAGCACCGCCAAAAGATTGCGGTCGCGGTAGGGGGAAAAGATCGCGGCGATTTTTTTCATATTAAAAGCTTCAATGCCTGAAATGGCGCGTGCCGGTGAGTACCATGGCAAGGCCATGCTTGTCGGCGGCTTCGATGACTTCTTTGTCGCGCACCGATCCGCCCGGCTGGATGATGGATTTGATCCCCGCTTGGGCGATCACTTCGACGCCGTCGGCAAAAGGAAAGAACGCGTCGCTGGCCGCCGCCGCGCCGTTCAGATCCAGCTTGTGTTCTTCGGCTTTGATTTTGGCGATGCGGGTCGAATCTATCCGGCTCATTTGCCCGGCGCCGATGCCCAATGTCGCATTGTTCGCGGCATAGACGATAGCATTGGATTTAACGTGCTTTGCGACCGTCCAGGCGAACAGCATATCTTGCATTTCCTTATCCGACGGCGCGCGCTTGCTGACGACGCGCAGTTGCGGCAAGGATGTGGCCGCATTATCCCGTCCTTGCAGCAAATACCCCCCGCTGACCGAGCGGATATATAAAGCGGCGCGTTTCGGGTCCGGCATTGCGCCTGTCAAAAGCAGGCGCAAATTCGGCTTGGCCTTGAATATCGTGATGGCGTCTTCGCTTGCATCCGGGGCGATTACCACCTCGGTGAATATTTGTGTGATCGCTTCGGCGGATTCCTTGTCGAGCGCGCGGTTGCAGGCGACGATACCGCCGAAGGCGCTGGTCGGGTCGCATTTCAGCGCGGCGCGGTAGGCGCCCGCGATATCGTCCGCGCTCGCAACGCCGCAAGGGTTGGCATGTTTAATGATGGCGACGCTGGGCCGGTTAAACTCCGCCGCCAGTTCGATCGCGGCGTCGGAATCGAGGATATTGTTGTAAGACAGCTCTTTGCCCTGCATCTGGCGGAAAGCGTAAAGCCCGCTTGGGTCCGCATTGTTGCGGTAAAACGCGGCTTGTTGCTGCGGGTTTTCGCCGTAACGCAGGATTTGCGCGCGTTCCGCCCGCAGGATCAGGCTTTGCGGGAAATCCTCGCCCATCTGGCCGGATAGCCAGCCATTGATCGCGGCGTCATAGCTTGCGGTCAAGGCGAACGCCTTTGCCGCCATCGCCTGGCGGAAGGCGAGCGGCAGATTGCCCCCTTCCATTCCCATATGCTGGCGCAATTCGCCGTAATCCCTGGGGTCGGTGATCACCGTGACATGTTTATGGTTCTTGGCGGCGGCGCGGATCATCGCCGGGCCGCCGACGTCGATATTCTCGACGCATTCCTGATAATCGCCGCCTTTTTTCACCGCTTCGGCGAAAGGATAAAGATTGACGATCACAAGATCGAAAAGTTTTATATGATGCTGCTGCAAGGATTGCTGGTGCGTTTTTTTGCTGCGGTCGGCCAGAATTCCGCCATGCACCAGCGGATGCAGGGTTTTCACACGGCCGTCCAGTATTTCGGGAAAGCCGGTGACTTCGCCCACCTCTTTGACACGCACTTTTTTATCGCGAAGATATTGCGCGGTCGAGCCGGTGGCGATGATTTCGATGCCATAAGAATCGAGCCACGGCCCGATTTGATCGAGTCCTGTTTTATCGCTGACCGAGATCAGGGCTCTTTTGATTGCAACCAAACCGGGATCGGACATAAAGGCGCCTTTGCGGGGGATTTATTTTTTGCTTTCTTTTTGCATCGACCATTGAATCTGGCCGGAGCTGTGCAGCAATTCCCCATATACCACAATTTGCAGGGTCTTTTGCACCAAACCTTTTTGGCCCAAATAGACGCTTTTTTCAAGGGCAAGCTGTCCGCCGCTGGCTCTAAGGCGGAAACCCGCGCCGCTGGGCAGGCGCAAAATCACGCTTTGCTGCGCTTGGCTGGCCTGGACTTTGGGGTGCAAGTGAAAACGCAGGCAAAATGGCAAAATTTCCCTGATCCCGTTTTGCGATCTTTCCACATAATCTTCGCCGCGCAAATCATCGCCCTGCTGGTTGATGTAAATCCGCCTGGTATGGGACAAGGTGGAATCTTGGCCAACCCATTCCGCCTTGGCTTCGAGCCAATGATATCCGTTCGCCGCCTTACGCTGGCTGGTGATGCGCGCGGGCAATGGCTGATGCGGAAGATTTAAAATGTCCAAGGTCGATCTTGCCCCCGCGATTTTGCAAGCATTTTCCCATGCGCCGCCCTTGGCAAGCCCGCTGCCGCAATTGACGATGACACGCTCGCGCGCAAGGCTCATTTCAAAACTTAGAGGCGGGTGCGGCAAATCGCCGTCTTGGGCTTGCCCGGCGTCGAAAATCACGAGGCTGCGCCCGGCCTGCATGCGGTACCATCCTGATTCTTCCAAAAAATCCGGGCTGCGGCCTTTGATATTGGCGGCGGACAGCATGACATCAAGATTGCCAGCCTGTTCTTCGAACGCGTCGTAAAAAGCAGCAAGCCCGCCGTCGCCATGGCGCATAAAGCGCAAGCCCCGCGCTATCGCCGGGATCGAGGACGAAAGATTGGGCGGCAGTTTCAAATTCATCTGGGTGAATAGCGCGCGGATTTCCAGAAGATCGCGCAAGATATGCGCTTGCTGCCCCGGGCAGCGGCCTGCATGAATACCGTCGCTTAGTATTTGCTGGTTGATGGCGTCTTCCAGCTCTAGCGTCACAGCCTCGGCGTCGACGGGGCTGTCGGGCAGGGCGTGCGCCGCGTAGAGCAGCGCCTTTAATATTTTTATCCTGTCTTTGGAGTTTTCCAGCTTGGGATATATGCGCAGTAAATGCCGCAATTGCCGCATCAGGCTTTGGAAAAAACTTTTTTGGAATTGTTCATCGCCGCTGAACGTAAAGAACGCATATTGCGTCAGCCACATATAAATCCGGTCGGCAAGAATTCTCGGCGCCCAGGATTTTTCGCACCAATCGCTGAATTCTTGCGTCCATGCGTGAATCCACTCCCGCCCCAATTGCCGCGCCGCGTCACCGCCCACGGCGTGCAGATGTTTCAGCCAGTAAAATCCGTGGAATTCTTCTTCCGCCAGAGGCGCTGCGGCAAGATTTTGCCAAGGTTTTGCGCGCCCAACTTTGTGCAGCAAGCCGGCCAAGGGCAGACGGCAAGACAATATCTGCGCGCCGAGCGCGGCGTCGCCGCCCCAGGGATCGCGGAAATTCCGTGCAAGGTAACTCGGCGCAGGCCCGTTCAGCCGCGCCGAATATAGCGGATTGTTATAGCTGAGATTTTTCAGGCTGGATGCAAGCTTGTTATGCCAGCTGTCCGTGGCGGCGGTTTTTTTCGCTTTTTGTGCGGCCATGGCCATGGCCCTTTTTATGTCCGCCCGCGCCCGCAGCGCAAGGCAAGGATGTTTTGGGCGTATTGGCCCGTCCCGCCGCTAAAAGCGGCATTGCCCGCGACCAAAACGCTTGCGCCGGCGTCGATTACGGTTTTTGCGGTTTCTGCATTGATGCCGCCATCGACTTCCAGTTCTATGTCGCGGCTTTGCGCATCGATCATGGTGCGGATCTGCGCGATTTTCGGCACTTGGCCTTCCATGAATTTTTGGCCGCTGAAACCCGGCTCTACCGTCATTACCAAAACCAGATCCACAAGCGGAATAGCATCTGCGATAGCGGTCGCGGGGGTGTTGGGCTTAAGCGTTACGCCGGGTTTTTTGCCCAGATCGCGGATCATTTTCAGCGCGGCGGCAAGCTTGCCCTTTTTATCGGGCAAATGGTCCCATGATTCCACATGCAAGGTGATGATATCGGCCCCCGCATCGGCAATGGCCTTAATATGGTTTTCCGGGGATACGATCATCAGATGCGCGTCGAAAACCCGTTTGGTAAGGCCGCGCCAGCCCTTGATGACAGGCGCGCCGAAGGTCAAATTCGGCACGAACACATTGTCCATTACGTCCAAATGGAACCAATCCGCGCCTGCATTTTCCATGGATTGTATTTCTTCGCCATACCGGGCAGGATTGGCGGATAACAAGGACGGCGCGATTTTTATACCCTGCGTTTTCATGAGGATGTTTTTAACACCTTATTCTTTGGCCTGCAAGCGCGCGGCGTAAAACCCATCCATTCCGCCGATATCGGAAAGATCGCAAGGCAGCGTGCGCAAATCGCCCTTAGGCGTCAGCAATTCGGCGAATCCGCCGATTTCATCGGCCTTGACCGGGACCCGGGCGAAATGCGGATTTTGCTTTAGGAATTTTTCGATTACGTCTTCGCCCTCTTGCGCTTGCAGCGAACAGACGGCATAAACCAAAATCCCAGAAGGGCGCAGAAATTCGGCCGCGCGCGTTAAAAGCCGCGTTTGCATGGCCGAGGTTTTTTCCACATCATCGGGCCGTTTCAGCCAGGCGATGTCGGGATGCCGCCTTATGGTTCCGGTCGCGGTGCAGGGCGCATCGAGCAAAACAAAATCAAATTTTTTATCGGTATTCCATTGCCCGGCATCGGCCTTTACGATTTCCGCGCTTAGCCCCAGGCGGCCAAGATTTTCCTCAAGCCGCTTCAAGCGCGGCTCTGAAATATCAAGCGCCGTCACTTTCGCGCCCAGCGCCGCGAGTTGCGCGGTTTTTCCGCCCGGCGCGGCGCAAAGGTCGATTGCGGCTTTTCCAGAAACATTGCCGAACAATTTCACCGGCAGAGAGGCCGCAAAATCCTGCACCCACCAGCCGCCTTCGTCAAAGCCTTCCTTGTGCGCGATTTGCCCGCCGGTTTTGACGCGCAACGACCCGCCCGGCAGAATGTTCGCGCCAAGCCTTTCGGCCCATAACTCCGCATCCGCCTTGACCGTGATGTCAAGCGGCGGTTCGGACAGATGGGCATTGCCTATGGCGCGCGCGACATCCTCGCCGTAGCTTTGCGACCATAGGGCGTAAAGCCATTCGGGCGTATTTATCTTGCCCGCGTTTTGCTGCAATATCCAATTTTTGCCTTCGTTCTGAACCCGGCGCAGCACCGCGTTAACAAGCCCCTTGAGTCCCGGCATTTTTTTGCGCGCGCAAAGTTCGACGCCGAGATGAACCGCCGCATGCGGCGGGGTTTCCAGGAATAAAAGCTGCGCTATGGAAATCCGCAAAATATCCTTGGCCATTTCGGCGTTCTGCGGCAAGCCGCGTTCCAGGCATTTTTCGATCACGGCGTCGATCTGGCCGAGCCGCCGCAAACCGGTCGCAAGGATCAGGCGCGCAAATCCCCTGTCGGGCGCGGACAGGTTTTGCAATTTTTCGGATTTTTCAAGCGCCATATCCAGCGGCGTGTTTTTGTGCAGAACTTGCCGCCAGATATCCAGCGCGATCAAGCGGGTTTCAAGCCCCGGCGGATTGGTTGCCGCCATGGTTATCGCCAGATGGTTGCGGCGGATGTATCGCCGCCTTGCGCCATAGATTCGAGTTTTTGGATGCGCAAAGCCACCGGCGGATGGGTTGAAAACAGCGCGTCCATCTTATAGGCATTAAGCGGGTTTACGATGAACATATGCGCGGTGGCGGGATTTCTTTCCGCCGCGAAATTCGGCGCGCGGTGCGACGATATCTTGCGCAAAGCCTCCGCCAGCCACAAAGGATGGCGGCAGATTTTCGCGCCGACTTTATCGGCTTCGTATTCGCGCGCCCTGGATATGGCGAATTGTACCATCGCGGCGGCCAGCGGCGCAAGGATCGCGGCAAAAATCACGCCCATCGCACCCATCGGATTGTTGCGGTTGTTGCTCGATCCGAAAAACAGGCCGATATTCGCCAAGGCGCCGATCGCGCCAGCAAGGGTCGCCGTGATCGTCATGGTCAAGGTGTCGCGGTTTTTTATATGCGCGAGTTCATGCGCGATGACGCCCGCTAGTTCCTCATGCGTCAAAACGCGCATCAGCCCGGTTGTGACCGCGACCGCGGCGTGTTCCGGGTTGCGGCCTGTGGCAAAAGCGTTGGGCTGGTCGTTTTGCATAATATAAAGCTTGGGCATCGGCAAGCCGGCCGATGTCGCAAGCTGCGCCGTCAGATTGTAAAGATCGGGCGCGGTCTGCTCGCTTACTTCTTTTGCGCCATACATCGACAAAACCATTTTGTCGGAAAACCAATAGGCGAAAAGATTGCCCGCGCCGGAAAACAGCAGGGCGGGCAAAACGCCGTTTTTCCCCGCGATTAAATATCCCGCCACTATCAAAAGCGCGGTCAGCGCGGCTAAAAACAGGCTGGTGCGAAGCTGGCTCATGGGGTAAAATGTATTACATCGCAAGTCCAATGCAAGGGTATTCCGAAGATGACCGATAAAATCCAAAAGCCGGAAGACAAAACCAAGCCCGCATCCCCGGCTTTGCCGCAAGGGAGCAAGGAAATCGGCGGCTATAAAGGGCCGGAGCCGACCGAATTCGGCGATTGGCAGCACAAGGGCAGGGTCAGCGATTTCTAAGCGGCGGATAGCACCGTTGACGAGTCGAAACAAAGCTTTTATGCTGCGGTATCAAGGAGAATTTGCCATGGCCGCACCCATCGATCCACAACCGCAAGATTCCGGAGCTGCGATAAGCGAATTGCAGGCTCTTATAGGATTTCATATCCCAAGACCAGGGACGCGCGGCGGGCATTTCCGGGCGGTGGATGAGCGCGCCTTAAAGCACCCCGCCGAAGTTGTTTCCATTCACGCGGGCAGAAAAGAAATTCTGGTGACATGGCAAGGCCAGACACATCGCCTGAACGTAAATAGCCACAACACGCAGATCGCCGAGGATATAGTTTCTGGCAAAGCTTTGTATACGGGCGAGGAGGCCGCATTCGGCGGCAAAGCCATAAGCGGCGATGAAAAGCATTTCCCCTGCCTCGGCCATGCGGTGTTGCATTTCGAAGATCAATTCCGCCGGAACTGGAAATATCTAAGAGATGTCCTAACCAGCCAAAGGAGCGCCGCCTAAGACGCTTTGCGCTTGGGCTTTTTTGATCTCGGATGCGCCGCGGCGTGAATTTTTCCCAATTGTTCGATTTCCATCTTGGCGTAACGTTGCGTCGTCGACAGCGAAGAATGCCCCAGCAATTTTTGCAAATTGCGCAAATCCACCCCGTTGTTTAGTAAATGCGTGGCAAAGCTGTGCCGCAACGCATGCGGCGTCGTGGTTTTCGGCAGATTCAGTTCCAGGCGCAGTTTTTGCAGCAGGTTCGCGACATAGGTGCGCTGCAGCCTTTTTCCGCGCATCCCGACAAAAAGCGCGTCGTGTGGCGCAAGCTCGAAGGGAATGGCGCGAATATATTCTTCGACCGCTGCGCAAATTTCCGGCAGAATCGGAACAAGACGCTGCTTATTCCCTTTGCCGGTGACGGTGATCTTATCGCCCGTCGGCGCTTCGGCCCGGTTCAATTTTACCGCCTCGCCGACCCGCAGCCCCGCGCCATATAAAAGCAGCAGAATCGCGGCGTCGCGCTTTTTCTGCCAATCGCCGCCCGGCGATTTCATTTTTTGCATTAAGGCCATCGCCTGGCTTTCGGAAACCGCGCGGGGAAGATGCTGCGGCAATTTCGGGCTGCGCATGGTGGCAATCGCCGCGTTCCGGCCATAACCTTTGATCGACAAGAATTTATAAAAGCCGCGCATCGTGGACATGATCCGCGCGATGCTGGCCTTGGCCTGGTTTTTGGCGTGGCGTTCGGATAAAAATCCGCGCAGATCCAAAGGCTCGACGCGCAAAAGCGTTTTCAAATCCGGCTCTTTGCCGAAGTGGCGTTTCAGGAAATCCAGAAAATAAGCGAGATCTTTTTCATAGCGCAACACGCTTTCCTTAGAAAAGCGCCGTTCTTCGGTCATATAGCGCCGCCAAGCGGAAAGGATGGCTTCTATTTTCAATGTTCCCAATCCTAAATTTCCGGCCCCAAGTTTCGGCAAGCGCCGGATTCTAATGGCCGATCATCAGCCAGTTGCGGATGGCGATTCCGGTGATTTGCCCCAAAAATCCTAAAAGTTCTCCGCTGAAACCCTGCATAGCGTCTTTGTCGCGCGATCCCAGCGCCAGCACCGCGTCCACAGACCCGTCGGCGAGGTAAAGGCGGATCAGCGCGTCGCTTTTGACCAATCCCGCGCCCGCGCCGAACAGCATCGGATCGCCAGCGATATCGCCGCGTATTTTGACCAGCTTTTGCCCCATGACGTCTTCGATGAAATAAGGGTCGATGATCTGTACGCCCGGCTGCGCTGCGCCGGGATAAAACACGTTGTCCGCCTCGATGCAAAGACTGGCGATATCGATTCCCAGATGCATGACAAGATCATTGGCCAAAATATGCAGCAGGTCTTCAAAGCAGGTAGCGGAAAGAATCGCTATCACCGCGCCATGAATCCGCTGCTGCGCCGTAGAGCTGCCGCGCCCGGAATGGGCAAGGTCCAAATTGCTTTCGCGCAGGGCGCGGTTGTCGCTTTGCAATTTGCGCAGGGCGAAATTCTGCATATTGACCACATTGCCGCCTTGGCCCGGCGCCAGGGCTTGCAGAATGTCGGGGTTTTCTTGCAGCAGCGCGGGCAGAAAATCAGGATTGGCGCGTAAATAATCCGCTATGTCCTGTGTACTTAGGGTCTTTTTGGGTTCGATGTCGGTTTTGCGGGTCATGCCTATATTTTAGGCGAACATATAAATATCCGCCATTTTAATCGTGCCAGCGGCAAAGTTTAACCCATGAAAAAAGGCAATATCCTGCCATTGGTATTGTTGGCCTTCTACGCCGTCAATGTCGATTTGCAGCATTGTTCCTTGGGCGCTGTCTTCAAACTGGATGAATCCTTCTAGCTGTTGCGGGTAAGGGGGTTCTGTCAGGCCTTCAAAGGCATAAAAATCAGAGCCGGATTCAAAATCCAGAATGTGATCTATTCCAGTGCCGTAATCTTCTATCCGGCTTGTGATAAGCTCGCGCGTTTCGCCGCAGAAAATCCAATCCGTGCCTTCACCGCCATATACCGGAATTAGGTTGCCATTTCCTTCCCCTAAAAAAATCTGATCGTCTCCTGATCCTCCGCGCAACGATCCACCGAATATATCTTCGGCATGGATGATGTCGTTGCCGCTGTTACCCCAAATATCGACATAGCCGTAACCTGCAAAAATAACATCATTTCCGGCTCCGCCAGTGACATTGGCGCTATCGCCATGAAGAACTATCGTATCGTTACCATCTTCGCCGAATACGAATATGGAATTCCAATAGCCAATGATAAGATCATCGCCGGTTCCACCGTAAACCTCGTCGCCGCCAAAAATAACGTCATTTCCGGCGCCGCCGCGAATCAAGCCGCTGCCTTCTGGGGAGTAGATAAAATCATCGCCTTCGCCGCCGTCGATATGGCCGGAAGAGTAAATAATATCGTTGCCGCCTTCCCCATAGACATACCCGCCATCAGTCAAGATAACGTCATGGCCATTGCCGCCGAATACAATGTCGTCGCCCTCTGTGTAAATGTAATCATTGCCATCGCCGCCATATAGGCGCAAATGGGTGCTGTAGTCATAATTGAAGATTTTATCATTTCCGGCGCCGGCATCAAATTCGTTGCCGGTGAATCCCGCTTCCAGCGCTTCTTCCTCGTTATAGGGCAAAATCACATAATCATTGCCTGCAAGCGCGTTATATTGAGTGCCTGCGATATAGCTGCCCGCAACGATGTGATTGAAATCCACATAATCATTGAATGCCGAAAAAAGGGGGCCAGGGGGCGAAGGACGGTATGTGTGATCGGCGAAACGCCGTTCTTCCAAGAAAATGTCCGCGAAAAGAAAAGTCAGGCACAGGGGAGGCATAGGTTACCTTTGGGCTAGAAAGCAACAATGCTAGTAGAACAAATATAAAATTCTATTAACACTTAGCCCGGTTCTTACAAAATGCTTTGTCCCGTTTTCTGCCAATCGGCGGTGAATTGCGCTATGCCTTTGTCGGTCAGGGGGTGGTTGAACAGCTGGCGCAGGATGGCGGGCGGGATGGTCGCGACATGCGCGCCCATTTTGGCGGATTCGACCACATGCATCGGATGGCGCACGCTGGCGACCAGGATTTCGGTTTCGAATTCCGGATATTGGCCGTAAATTTCGCAAATATCGGCGATCAATTGCAATCCGTCCGTGCCGACATCATCCAGCCTGCCGATAAAAGGGGAAATAAAACTCGCCCCGGCTTTGGCGGCGAGGATCGCTTGGGCCGCAGAAAAACACAAAGTCACATTGACCATAATGTCCTTGTCGCGCAAGGATCTGCAGCATTTCAGCCCGTCCGGCGTCAGGGGGACTTTTACCGTGACGTTTTTTGCGATCTTTGCGAGTTTCAGCCCTTCTTTCAGCATCGTGTCGTAATCCAGCGCGGCGACTTCGGCGGAAACCGGTCCCTTTACGATCGCGCAGATTTCGGCGATGTTTTCAAGGAAATTTCCGCCGGCCTTGGCGACCAGGCTGGGATTGGTGGTCACGCCGTCCAAAAGCCCGGTTGCGGCGAGTTCCTTGATTTCCTTGATGTCTGCTGTGTCGACGAAGAATTTCATTGTATAAGGTTTCAGGTTATAGGTGTTAGGTTTCAGGTTGCGTAAAGATCAGTTATCTTGCATCTTTACTGACACCTGATAGCTGGA
>JACCDG011834931.1_pt1 | contig 14371 bp, 14 predicted proteins | sample 7442471 | NCBI WGS metagenome assembly JACCDG01 (sample SAMN15323444, study PRJNA562643) | freshwater metagenome | isolation source: river surface water | place: USA:Blue River Watershed | collected 2017-08-17
GAAGAATAATAAAATTTTGGTTGGAATATTAGGGGTTACTTTAAGCTTAACAGCTTGTAAGAAAGATCTTGATATTACCAACGTAAACTCACCTACTCCAAGTAGTGCACAAAATGAAAATGGTGCAATTGCTTTGGCACAGGGTACCATTTACTTAAATGGTTTTTACAACTTGAAATATTCTGATGGTGTATACGGCCGTTTTTGGGCTGGTGCTACAGGATTTTCTGAAATCATGGGCGATGTGATTGGTGCAGAAGCTGCGAATGCTTTTATGAACCAGATTGGTTGTCCTAACAAGGTAACATTGGATAACGGTACAGTTGTATTGAATCCAAGTAATCCTAAAACACAGTATGAATTAGTACGATATGCAAACCAAAACGCACAAGGTGGTAGTAATACAACCTTCTACGAGTGGGCATACATGTACAACATGATTACTGCTGCAAATTCTATTTTAGAGTTGGCAGATAAAACCACTTTCACAGGTACAGGCGCTGCTACTAAAAAAGCAACGATTCAAGCTTGGGCATATTGGTGGAAAGGTTATGCATATAGCAGAATCGGTTCTACTTATTATGCTGGGTTGATCCAAAATGCTACAACAGCAGATGCAACAACCAATGGTAAATATGTTACAAAAGAGGCAATCATTGCAGAAGCTAGTTCAAACTTTGATAAAGCTGTTGCTGCTTTAGGCGCAGCTACTTCAACTACCGACTATACTGCAACTTTAGGAAAGTTAATTCCTGCTTATTTGCAAAAGGGTAAAGGTGGTATATTGACTACAGACATGTGGAAGAGAAGTATCAATACAATGAAAGCACGTAATATTCTTGTAAATACTTTAAAGTCTAGTATGACTGCATCTCAATGGACTAGTATTTTAACTTTGGTTAACGATGGTGTCAAGTCAACAGACTTAATTTTCACTGCTCGTACAGATGCAAATGGTAGTTTCATTGAATCTACTGTAGCTGATAAAACGGCACAAGCAACAACAACTGGTTCAACTAATACTTACAAATTGAGTGAGCGTTGGGTTCAGGACTTCGTTGCTGGTGATAAGCGTAAGGATCAAAACGTTATTACATTGGCTTCTGTTGGCTTGTTCAACACAGACCGTGGTAATTCATTCAATACACGTTATAGCTTAAAGTATGCAGGAACTGGTTTAGCTGGTGTGTATACATATGCAAATAACACTATTGGTGCAAATGAAATCACAATAGCTGCTACTTACGAAGAGAATGAATTAATGAAAGCGGAAGCTTTGATTATGACTGGTCAAGTTGACTTGGGTGCTGCATCCATTGATGCGGTAAGAACTTACCAAGGTGCTGGTTTAACAGCATTAGGTACTGGTTTGACTCAAGCTGCAGCGTATGAGCAATTAAGAAGAGAGCGTAGAATTGCTTTAGCATTCAAAGGCTTATCTTTCTATGATGCTCGTCGTTGGGATATCATTGCTCCAGACAAATCTCGTACTGGTGCTGTAGTTGTATCATCAACTGGCGCTGTTAATACTAACGCAACAATCGTCTATGGTTTCTTAGACTATTGGGATGTTCCAGATAATGAATTAGCTTACAATCCAGCTGAAGCAGGTTCTGCTGCAACTAAGAATCCTAAGCAATAATTACTATTTAGGTAATATTTTGAAACAAGACCCTTCGGGGTCTTGTTTTTTTATGTACCTATAGTAACTTTAAGGTATAAAATCAATCCCATGAAAAATCTACTATTGTGTTTTTCAATTTTAATATTTAGCTATTGCAATCTAAATGCGCAAAGAAATACCATTTCTACAACTGGCAAGTGGGGTCAGCAAATTTTCATCAGTGATGTCAATGGACAGGCTTTTACCAATAAATATGAAGGTATTGCTGGATCAGTATATGATCAATCCGACTATCAATTAGCAAAAATCACTTTAAAAGATGGCAGAGTCTATAATGATGTGAAAGCTAGAATTAATTTATTAGAACATGAAGTGAACTTTATTGCATCTAATGGTCAAGAGGGATATTTAGGGAAAGGGATGGCAACCGAATTAGTATATACTGTCCCTAAAGAGTTCGGCCAAGATTTGAAAGTTTTTCAATGTGGCTTCCCGCCGATTGACAACCAAAATAGAATTTCTTTTTATCAGATTTTATACAATGGCAAAACAAGTTTATTGAAATCAGTCTACAAGACAATTCAGGAAAGAAACAACGACATGTCAGGAGAACGCTATAAAGAATTCGCCACTTACGAAAATATGTATCTATTAAAAGATGGCGTGATGGTCCGAATTAAAAAAGATAAATCTAGTTTATTGGCTTTGTTGCAAGATAAAAGTCAGGCAATACAACAATACATTAACGGTCAAAAATTAAACCTAAAGAACGAAGCGGATTTGATAGCTTTAGTGAAATACTATAATACATTATAAATGGACTTTGTTGGGCAATTAAATCAATGGGGTGCAGAAAAAACTCCCTTTGTTTTTCTGATTGATTTTGAACAAAAAAAACCTTTAGCTTGGACTATTGATGCTTGTCCAGATTGCTTCCAATATAAATTCACAAAAGCCAATTCAATAAAGCAGTCGAACACGAAGCTGACTGAAATAGAAAAGGGAACATTGCTTAACATGTATCCTATTTCAATCTCAGAATACAACAACAAGTTCAAGGAAGTAATGAATGCATTACATAAAGGGGATAGTTTTTTAATGAACCTTACGATTCCAACACCTGTTGATAACAAAGTTGATTTTCAAACCTATTTTAACCATGCACAATCTAAATATGTGATTTGGTTAAAAGACGAGTTCATTGCGTTCTCTCCAGAAACTTTTGTACAAATTGATGCAGGAAAAATCGCTACTTTCCCAATGAAAGGAACGATTGATGCAAGTTTGCCAAATGCAAAAGAGATGATACTTAAGGATCCTAAAGAGTTTGCAGAACATGCTACCATTGTGGATTTGTTAAGAAATGATTTAAGTAGGGTGGCATCTAAAGTTAAAGTAACTAATTTCAGATACTATGAAGAGGTTCCTACTCAAGATGGAATGATAGGTCAGGTGAGTTCTGTTATAGAAGGCGAACTCCCTGCAAATTACGCATCAAAGATTGGCAGTATACTTTATGAACTTTTACCTGCAGGATCTGTTTCTGGCGCACCTAAAAAGAAAACCGCGCAACTAATTGCTACTATTGAAGGAAAAGATAGGGGTTATTACACTGGGATTTCTGGCTATTTTGATGGAGAAAATCTAGACAGTTGTGTGCTGATTCGATATCTGGGGGCAGACAATATGTATCAAAGTGGCGGTGGTATAACTTTTCAAAGCGACTTGGCATCTGAATATCAAGAAATGATAAATAAAGTATATGTACCAGTTTCTTGAGAGTATCAGAGTTAAAGATGGAGTAGTTGAAAATTTAGCCCTTCATCAATTAAGGGTGCATAAAACGCTTAAAGCACATGATACATCAGAAAGTAAGATTGTATTAGAAAAGATCATTCAAGATTTAATGATACCAGCAATAGGCTTATTTAAGCTTAGAATAGCTTATGCGCTTAATGGCGATTACCAAACAGAATGGGTGCCCTATCAGTTAAAACTTATTTCAAGTTTTGCTTTAGTTAATATACATGGGCATAGCTACGATTTTAAATTTTCAGACAGAGCTTGGATCACAGAATTTCTAAAGCAATCTGGGAAAGACGAAATCATCATGCATGATAATGGCATCATTAAAGATTGTTCTTATGCCAATATTGTATTTAATGATGGAATAAACTGGCATACTCCTCAATTGCCCTTATTAGAAGGGACACAGCGTGCAAAGCTAATAGGGCAAGGGATCATTGAACCAAAATCAATACATATAAAGGATCTAGCAAATTTTATAAAATTTAGGTGTATCAATGCATTGATTGATTGGGAAAATGCAGTTGACTATGACATTGCATTAATTGCTCAGACAATCTAAATTTTAATAAACATTTCCTTTGGCCCAATTTAAGGCAACCAGTGTTTTAAAAAATTTAGTTTTCAGCTCATAGCTCTTAAGTAAAACTTCTATGTATTTTAATTCTCTGCTATTGACTAAGAATAAGCTACTTTCTCCAATTTCAAAGCGCTGAAATTCTGCGTCTAATAATTTTTTAGCGTTGTCAACACTAACACTTGTAGTGATTTGTTGATTTTTTAGTGCAACTAGTTCAGCGTAATATTTTTTAATTTTATTTTCAATCTCTAGCTTTACTTGTTTAGCTTCTTCTTGTTGTTGCGCAATTTTAATAGTTGCTTGCTTTAAATCACCTCTTGCTTGGCGTAGGAAAAGCGGTAAGCCAAATTGAACACCAGCTTTATAATTATTAGTATATAAGGACTGATTGATTGGATTTGAAAATTGGTAACCCTTGTTTAAAAAGTTGTAATTAACCCTAAATGTAGGTAGTAAATTTTGGGCTTTATATTGTTTTTCTACTTGTAATAGATCTCTTTTGAAATCAAGTAATTTAATTTTAGGATGGATGATACTTGCTTCTTCAATCACCTGTAATAAAGAGGGTAATAAAATTTGGTTTAAATCTGTTTTCAGCCAATTGCTGTCTGGCTGAACGGTTTCATTCAATTCATAGGGAACTTGTCTAGCATCCCATAAAAAGTTACTCAACTTGCTTTGTTCTTCAATTTGGTCTGACCAGGCCTGACTTTGAAGATTCATAATGTTTTGCAATTGCAGCAGTCCTTCTACGGTATCAATTGCAGCTCTATCTCCAGACTGATATGATTTTCTAATAAAATTGAGTCGTTCTTTTGCATTCTTTAAAATACTTGTAAATAGCAATTGCTTTTGATAGGCATAAGTCCACTGCCAATAGGAACTAGCTCCGTCCAAATAGAGATCATTTAGGATCAGCTGTCTTTCCTCTTTGGTTAATTGGACTAAGATTTTACTTTGAGCCAAGTCGGATCTTCTTTTATCAATCAGTAAATCCTTAAGAAGTGGAATAGATACGCCTAGATAACTACTTTTACCCATGGTGGATTCTGCGCTTAAATTGTCCCCATAGTTATTTTCATAGCCAGCCTTTAATTCAATCCCATACCAAGTTGGAATTTTTAATTCTGGATTGTTATAATAGAAGTAATTTTTCCCATTCAGTGTTTTTTGTTCATTGTTAACATAAAATGCAGGATCAAAGGCGCCCCTTGTACTCATCAATGCAGCTTTCGATAAATCCACTTTAAGATCGGCTTGTTTGGCAATAGGATGGTATTGATTGATTAAATCAAGGGTATTGGTTATACTAAGCGTATTTTGAGCAACACCTAGTAATGGCATCAAGAGGGCCAGCAAGACATATCTCATTCGATTACTTTTCATTTGTTTTTTGCTCTTTTCCTTTAAATTCAACAGTGTAAAAATCGGGAGGGAAGCCATTCAACTGACGCCAAAATTCATACCAGATGGGTACATTGTTTAACAATGCAAAGCCTTGTGCTCCGGTTCCAATTTTTAAATTACTTGGCCAATTTTTTTCCGAAGTTTCAGGAATGATCAATACCCTGAATTTTCCATTTTCATTTCTATTAGATTCAATTGCGCTTATTTTACCTGCGAATGTACCATAGCTTGAATTAGGCCATCCAGAAAATACAATGGCTGGATAACCGTCAAACTGAAGTCGTACGTCTTGGCCTATATTAAGTAACGCTAAGTCCATTGGCTTCACAAATAACTCAACAGCATACATAAAGGCCTTAGGGACAATTTCTACAATCATTTCACCTTCCTTCACCATTTCATTGATACCAGCCTTCTTTGCTTTAATAATTTGACCTGTCTGTGGGGCGATTAACCATTTTTGACTACCACGTATTTTATAATTGCTTAATTGGTTCTCATTTTTAGCGACTTCAGCTATCACAGAACTGCGTTCACTGTTAGCGTTATCTATTTCCCCTTTTAGTTTAAATATTTTATCAGCATATTCCTGTTTAAATCCATTCAATTCTATTTTAGTAATTTGAATATCTTGTTTTGCATTCAAATATTTTTGTTGTTTTTCCTGAAATGACGCTTTTGCTTTATTAAAGGTTTGTGTTCTTTTTTCAAAATCCGTTAATGAAATGATTCCATCTGCCAATAATTTGTTTGCTCTATTGATTTGACTTGTCCCAATCTCCAAGTCTATTTTTGCAGCAGTTAATTCTGCGCTATCAATCAAAATCTTTCTTTCAAGCTGTTGAATTTTATTTTTAATTGAAAGTTCCTTTAATCTATACCCCTCTTCTAAGGCTGTTATTTGTGATTTTGCGTTCTCTATTTTTGATAGATAGAAGTCAACCTTCTGTTTTTTTGCATTGACTTGATCTTCTGTCCTTTCAATCAATCTTGGATCTAGGTAGTCGTCTTTGGTATCCGCTAATTCTACAATGGTATCACCTTTTTGTACAAAATCACCTTCTTTAACCCACCATTTTACAATTTTACCTGGAATGATACTATTAATTTGTTGAGGCCTTTGCTCTTGAAATTGAGTGGTCACAATACCTGTTGTATTGATGTTTTGGGTCCAAGGGATAAAAAGGATAATCAGGCCACCGCAAAGCAGACCAATAAAAATATTTTTGATCCTACGTTCACTGTCAACTGAATAGATATTTTCGAAGGCAGAGTAGCTTTTACCTGTTTCTTTTTCTATTTTTTCAAGCATTTTTTTCATGTACTAATTATTTTGATTGGCTAGGAGTAGTTATTGATTTAATGCAGCCTTTTTCTAATTCAATTATCATATCACATTTGCTTGCTATTTCAGCATCTCTTGTAGTGAATATGATTGTTACTTCACGCATGCCAAATAAGTAATTTTGCAATGTTTGTTTTTGATCTTCTGCAATCAATTTCATAGGCTCGTCTAGCAACAACATCGAAGGATGGTTTAACAGCGCTCTAACAATTAGTAATTTTTGAACATTTGAAGAACTTAATTTTTTGCCGGTGGGTTCTAATTCAGTATCAAATCCTTTTTTTTGCGCACTAAAAAATGCTTGTAAACCAACCACTTCAAATAAGTCTAAAACCTCTTGTTCTTTAATATTAGGATTGCCTAGTGTCAAATTCTCCCATAAGGTTGCTGAAAATATATCCTGTTTTTGAAGATAGATGCCTACTTGGCTCCTAAGGCTATCTAAATTGTAGTTATTAATAGGTATTTGATTGAAAGTTAAGCTTCCTTCAAATTCTTGAAATGCACCAGTTAGCAATCTCAATAAAACTGTTTTACCTGAATCGCCATCCCCAATGATAGCTACCTTTTGTCCAGATTGGATTTTAAAGCTAATATGATCTAGTATTTTGATTTCATCAAAACCAAAACTTAGCTCTTTAGCCTCTATTTCGATCCCTTTTTGTTTTACAAATTCATAACTGCCATCAACTTCTAGTGGTTTTTCTGTTATTTTATTTATTTTTTCTACACTAGTTAAAACATCATAAACTGTTTCTAAGCTTACAATCAATTTCTCTACGGCATTTAAAACAGTAAGGATGATAATTTCTGCTGCTATAAATTGGCCTAAATTGATTTTTTGTTGAATCAAAAGTATTCCACCTACAATCAGCATGGATGCGGTAATCAGAATTTTAAAAACAATTAAAGCCCAGTATTGTATTTTCAAAATTTCGAAATGTTTTGTTCTAGATGACAGATATCCTTCTAATAGCTGATTTGTTTTATCTAGATGCAGATTATATTTATTTGAAAATTTAAACGTTTTAATGCCCCTTGCAATTTCTTGAATCCATCCTGCAATATTGTATTTATAATTGCTTTCAGACAAGGATGCCTCAAACCCTTTTGGAGAAGATATGTATAAGATTAAATAAAGTATGGCGATTAATAACAATCCAAAGACAATAAATACTGAATTATAGAAGGCCAACAAGATGAGTCCGAATAACAATTGAATGACGGCCGTTGGAATATCTAACAAAAGCTTTGCGATACTTTTTTGCAAGGTAGGAATATCGAAAAAACGATTGACTAATTCCGGCAAATGATAGGTGTCGATAGATTTAATATTCAGTTTTGGAATTCTATGAGAAAATTCAAATGCATACCTAGTGAATAATTTCTGTTGAATTTTCTCAACAATCTTCATTTGATTTATTTTCAGCATACCTGTAAATAGTACGCCTGCCACAACTAGTACAATTAGCACCCACATAGATGCTGGCAACTGTTGCTTGCCCGTGGCTACAATGGCAAAATTGATTATTGCCTGAATCCCAAGAGGCAGAGATAGTTGAATCAGACCAGATAGGATTGACAATAAGTACAATGCAGTAATTTCTTTTTTTTCGAGTCTTATCAATCCAAACAATTTGACAAGGGACTTAGATATGTTGATTTTTTCCATTTGCTTCGATTAAACCCTCAAATCAATGTCTTTTTTTATAATTCTATTTACGATTCATGAAAATTTTGACAATTTCAGCGGTATTTGCGTCAATTTATCGCCATATAATAACCTCTTTTTTGACTAATTTTGTGCTAATTTTAGATTTCTATTTCAATTTATTATTTTATGGTATTATTATTAATAGCAACGTTTATTATTGGTTATTTATTAATCACAATGGAGCATGCTATCCATATTAATAAAGCAGCTACAGCACTCATTACAGCTGTAATTTGTTGGACAATTTTAGTCCTTAGCCCTTCGATTAAAGAGGAAGCCTTAAGCGCTTTAGGACATCATTTATCAAGTATTGCTGAAATTGTTTTTTTCCTTCTTGGTGCAATGACGATTGTAGAATTAATAGATGCACATGATGGATTTCAAAATATCACTGAAAAGATTAAAACAACCAATAAGAATAAACTAGTATGGACTATTTCAATTGTTACTTTTTTTCTTTCTGCCATATTAGATAATCTAACAAGTACAATTGTAATGATATCTATTATTAATAAATTAGTAAAAGATAAACAGGTTAAGTGGCAATTATTAGGCTTAGTCATTATTTCCTCAAATGCAGGTGGAGCATGGAGTCCAATTGGGGATGTCACCACCACAATGCTTTGGATTGGACAACAAGTAACGCCTTTAAATATTGTAAAAGAAACATTTTTAGCAAGTCTCATTTGTATGATTGTGCCAACTTTAATCATTAGTTATAGAATTAAAGGAAAGATTGAATTATTTGAAAATAGTGCCACCAATCTTAATGCCCTTTCTAATTCATTTGACCGCAATTTGGTTTTTTTTATAGGTGTTTTTTGTCTTTTGTTTGTTCCCGTTTTTAAAACAATTACCCATTTACCTCCCTACATGGGAATGCTTTTTAGTTTAGGACTCATGTGGGTGTTGACAGAATTATTACATAGCAAAAAAGACATTGACGAAAAGGGTACTTTATCGGTTAATCATGCACTTAGAAAAATCGACACACCCAGTATTTTATTCTTTTTTGGAATATTAATGAGTATCGCAGCATTAGAACAAGTAGGATTGCTTAGAGATGCAGCTACTTATTTGGATCATTCGATTGGTGACATTAAGTTGATTGCAATGTTAATAGGTTTATTGTCCTCTGTGTTAGACAATGTACCCTTGGTGGCCGCCCTACAAAGCATGTATAGTCTAAATGTCTACCCAACAGACCATTATTTCTGGGAATTATTAGCTTATACCGCTGGGACTGGTGGCTCTGTTTTAATTATTGGTTCAGCTGCAGGCGTTGCAGTCATGGGATTGGAAAAAATTGACTTCTTTTGGTATCTAAAAAATATTAGTTGGATCGCCTTATTGGGCTTCTTGGCAGGCATATTTGTTTTTATATTGGAAAATGTTTAAACATTGAAATATGAAAAATATAACTAAAGTATATGCACCTCCAGCGCCTCATATGGTGGGAGACGGATTTAGAGTTCACAATTTCATCCCTTCTTTTCCCGCATTGTCTATGCAGAGAATGGATCCTTTTATCATGTTAGATTATGGTTCTAAATTTGTTTTTCCTCCAGCCCCAAGTCCTAAAGGGGTTGGTGTGCATCCTCACAGGGGTTTTGAAACTGTTACGATTGCCTATAAAGGACAGGTAGCGCACCATGATAGTTTTGGTAATTCAGGGATCATCAACGAAGGGGATGTGCAATGGATGACCGCAGCTTCTGGATTATTACATAAAGAATACCATGCTGAATCATTTGCTAAAACAGGTGGTGAATTTCAGATGGTACAACTTTGGGTAAATCTTCCTGCAAAAGATAAAATGTCTGCACCAAAATACCAAGCCATCACGAATCAGCAAATGGCCAAAGTGCTGTTAGAAGATGGCAAGAGTTATGTAGAAGTGATTGCCGGAAAATATAAAGACCAACAAGGTCCAGCAAATACGTTTACAGAAGTGCATTTACAAAATGCAATTTTAGAAAAAGGCGTAAAGGCAGAATTTGATCTCCCTTCTACAAACAATACATTTTTAATTGTAATTGAAGGTAGTATCACTGTTAATGGAAGTGATCCAATACCTGTGGATCACTTTGTAGAAATGGATAAGAAAGGAACTTCCTTCACTATTGAAGCAACTGAAAATGCAAAAGTATTGGTGGCGAGTGGCGCACCTATTGGAGAGCCGATTGCGGCACATGGTCCTTTTGTAATGAACACAAGAGACGAATTGGTGCAAGCTTTTAATGATTTCAATGACGGAAAATTCGGCCATCTAGAAGACTAGTAATTTTATTAATTTAATCATTTTTTATGCAAACTATATTACACAAAGCAGATTCAAGAGGTGATGCCAACCATGGTTGGTTGCATAGTAAACACAGTTTTAGTTTTGCCAGCTATTACAGTCCTGAAAAAGTACATTTCGGTGTATTGCGTGTGTTGAATGATGATTTTGTAGAAGCTGGTATGGGCTTCGGATTGCATCCTCACGACAATATGGAAATTATTTCCATTCCTTTAGAAGGCGATTTAGAGCACCAAGATAGCATGGGAAATCATACAGTCATCAAAAATGGTGACATTCAAGTGATGAGTGCTGGCACTGGTATTAATCATAGTGAGTATAACAAGAATAAAGACAAGCCTGTTAAGTTTTTACAAATTTGGGTGATCCCAAATAAAAAAGATGTCACACCACGTTATGATCAAATCACTTTAGATCCTAAAGATAGATTGAATCAATTGCAACAAATACTTTCTCCCAATCCAGAAGATGCGGGTGTATGGATTCATCAAGATGCATGGTTTCACTTGGGGAAATTTGATCAGGATGTAACAACTAACTACACCATAAAGAAGCCGGGTAATGGGTTATATGCTTTTGTATTGTATGGTGCTTTTGAAGTTGCTGGTCAACAATTAAATGAAAGAGATGCATTGGGTATCACAGAATTTGAACAGTTTGAATTAAAAGCGTTGACAAACGATGCGGAAATTTTATTGATGGAGCTTCCGATGCAGTTATAGTCTTTTTAATTTAAAAAAGGGTTACTCCATTTTTTATTGACATATACATTGGTGCCTCCAAGCGTTTGCATGAATGCTACGACCGCTGCAATTTCAGCTTCAGTTACATTTAAATTTTGAGCATTACCGCCTGGTCTCAACCTTGGATCTAAGTTGGTATTTCTTGGATTTAAATTAATGGTATTGTAATGGTTGATTACCGCACGCAAACTTCTTAACACACCTGTATGCATCATAGGGGTATTGATTGCGCCTGTGGTATTCGTGATATCCCTTAACGTAGCAGCCCTAGTATTGGTGATATCAATTCCATTGGCACTATTGGCAATACCAATGATTCCATTGTTTAGTGTATTTGGATCAATATCAAATTCAGGTGCATTGTGACATGCATTACAACCCAGCCCGCCAGTTGTTCTAATGCCAGCAGCATTAAACACGGGTGCTGTAATGAACAGCGTTTTACCTTGATTTTCAGTTGCTGTAAAATTAGGGAAGGGCTGATTGTCATTGTTCACCTGCGCTCTGCCTATATCATATTTGGAATCAAATGATTGTATACTACTAACGAATGCACTTAGTGAAGTTTGTATTCTATTTTCTGTGACAATGGTATCTCCAAATGTGTATCTAAATAATTCCTTGTAATAGTTGATAGTGCTAAGCTTACTAGTGAGTGTCGCAAAATTACCTCTTCCATTTTCACCACTGAAGCCCATTTCAAGATGGTCAACTATGGGCATGGTTGTTTGCGTAGTTAAATTCACGGCTCGTTCATTCCAAAAAAACTTCGCCTCATTCGCAAATCTTGTATTGATTAAGCGCATTGAATGACGAATGGTTAATCCCCCTTCCACGCCCGCACTCACAATGGCTGTATCACCAAATGCAAATTTTTGTTGATGACAGCTAGCACAGGAAATGGTATTATTAATGCTTAAATTTTTGTCATAAAATAAAACCCTACCTAATGTAGCAGTTTTATCAGTGATCGAATTGTTGCCTAAATTATTTTTTACAATATAGGCAGGTTGGCCTTGATTGGCGTAGTTTTCTAAATTATTGGGGTCGATCGCGGTGCCAAATGCTAATTTGATTGCAGCATAAGGGTCTATTGCTATAGTTGTTTGTGTAGTAGTAGCAGTAGCGGATGTTGGAAAGATGGAAATTGTATCATTTTTTGAACATCCTATCATGCCAAAAATGCCCACAAAAAAGATTGCTTTAATTAGATTCTGTATACGCATAGGATAAATTTTGCTTGTTTAGATGGATGGTTTCCAAACTAAGACAAGTTATTTACCCAATGGTTTAAGCATTGGCATTTATTTAACATCTTTTTTGAACATCCCTGCTACTAAATACCCCATCAAAGCACCATAAAGAGTACTATTCGTTGGTTTGGATGTGATTGCACAAGTGCCAGAACTACATCCTACAAAATACCAATACATCCAGCCAGCTATTGCACCCAAGACGATGCCAATTAAATTACGTTGATATTTTTTAATAAATGAAAACAACATGAATTAGCATTTATATTTTAGATCTCAATACATTCCAAGGCCCGCCATTGTATACTTCGATGCCTGCAGATTTCAAGATCGATTTTGCCATCCCACTTCTTGACCCACTTCGGCAAACGGTGATAACTACTTTTCCTGATTTTTTTAATTCGGGAATAGCTTTTTGTATTGTTTGTAAGGGAATATTTTTTGAAGTCTTAATATGCCCTGCATCAAATTCTTGAGGAGTACGTACGTCTATAATGACTGCGCCTGCTTCTACTAATGCTTTAAAATCTGCTTTTGGTCCAAATAAATTTTTCAAAAATCCAAACATCGTAAATAGTTTATGTTTATTAATTTAATATTCAAATGTCTATGAATTCGATGATATCTTGGGTGATATTTATCACGCAATGATTTTAACTCGTTCTGTAACTTTGTATTATTAAATGTATTACTATGAGAAAGCTATTTAGTAAAATTGATTGGGTTTTGATGTTTAGATTAATGATGAGTGGAGCAATGGTTATTGTGGGAATCCAAACAAAGGATATGGTTGCTGGTGGCTTTGGCGCCTTTTTTGCCTTATTTTCATTGGTAAGTGCAAAATATAAAGTGGGCTGTGGTTATCAATCAGGCTGTGGAGTAACTCCGAGGTATCGCTCAATACAGAAAACGGAGGAAGTTGAATTCACTGAAATCAAATAATCATTAGGAAATAAATCATCGAGACGTAACAAATTAAATCTAAAGACATGTCTAATACAGAAACATTCGGAACCATTATCAAAGGAGATAAACCGGTTTTAGTTGATTTTTTTGCCACTTGGTGTGGTCCATGTAAAATGATGCATCCGATTTTAGAACAAGTTAGTCAACAGTTAGGGGATCAAGTTCGTATTGTAAAAATAGATGTAGATAAAAATCAACAATTGGCTTCACAATTGAATGTAAGCAGCGTGCCTACATTAGCCATCTTTAAAAATGGAGAAATTGTTTGGAGACAGCCTGGAGTGCAACCCGCAAATGTGCTTTCAGAAAAGCTAAAATCCTTTATGTAGTTAAATTTGTGAGTGAATGCCTTAGCTCACCATGCGAATATAGAGTTCCTCTACTTTTTTTCTAGCCCAAGGGGTTTTGCGTAAAAATTTTAAGCTTGATTGAATGCTTGGGTCAATATTGAAGCAGTTAATAGGAATATGTTGCCCTAGATCTTCCCATCCAAAATGGCGAACCAACTCCTCTACAATAAATGCGAGTGTTTTTCCGTGCAAAGGGTCTTTATGCGTTTGTTCCATACGCAATATTAAGTAATTTGCCGCTATGAATGCACACCGGTACTTTTTATTGAATAAGCCAATGA
>JACCDG010665491.1_pt1 | contig 14368 bp, 8 predicted proteins | sample 7442471 | NCBI WGS metagenome assembly JACCDG01 (sample SAMN15323444, study PRJNA562643) | freshwater metagenome | isolation source: river surface water | place: USA:Blue River Watershed | collected 2017-08-17
CAATCAAAAAAGGACATAACATGGCCAACATTCAGTCGGCATGGACCATAAAAGGCGTAGAGGAAGAGGCAAAGAACATCGCCAAGCAATCGGCGAAAAAATGCGGCACCACCATCGGCTCTTGGCTCGAAGAGCTGATTTTTTCCAACAGCCCCAAGCAATACGTCAAACAAGATTATGCGAAAATCTCGTCCGGCCGCGGCCAGTCCAAGGTTATCGCGCAAAAATCCCATTCGCGCTTACCGCAAATCATGCCGGAAAACGCCTCTACCCCGTCCATCCGGCTGCAAGGCCCGATGTTCACCGGCGGATTCGATCTTTCGGTGTTCGAACAAAAACTCGACCGCGCGATCGCAGATATGGAATCGCGCCTGATCCGGCTGGAACGCCAGGTGCAAGAAGTCCTGAAAGCGACGGAAGAAAAAAGCAAATTGCAAAATCTGATCGGGGCGGCGCCGATTCTTTCCGCTGCGCTGAACCCGGTGCAGAAATTTTCCCTGCAATCCAGCTATGCCGCGCAATACGCGCCTGCGGACATGCCGTCGATGCAACAGCGCAAGGAACGGCATTGGATGCAGCTTTTGGTTCTGACCTTGCTGGGCCTGTGCGCCTTTTTGCTGGGCGAAAAACTGGGCGGCGGAATTTTTTAGGCCGTTATTGCGCCGCGCCGGAAATGCGCGCTTTTTTGACCCATAAGCCTGCGGCTTTGACTTGAAAATCGGCATGTGCTTTTTGCTGCGTTTCGCCGTCGGCATAAAGCGCAAAAAATCCGCTGCCGCTGCCGCTGAGGCCATAAGCCAAGGCATCCCCTTGATTTTCTATCAACTTCTGTATTTGCGCCAAATCCGGGTAAAGCCGCAGCGCCGGGGCATAAAGCGCGTTTCCGGTTTTATGGACAAAATCGGCGACACCGTCAAGATCTGTAAACTGCGGCAAACGGCTTTGCGGCTGCGATGGGGCGGGGCCAATAGCGGCATACACATCCTTGGTCGGGCAGGAAAATCCGGGCCAGAATAAAAGCGCGTGGACATTAGGAAAGTTTTTCAATATTTCGATATCCTCGCCAATGCCGCGCATGATCAGCGGGCTTGCGGCGAAACAAGCTGGGACATCGGCGCCCAAAGAGGATAAAAATCCGTGCGGATCAAAGGCTTTCGGAAAAATCCCCGCATGGCTTTTTAGCAAATAGCGCATCATCGCGGCGGCATCCGCCGATCCGCCGCCGAATCCGGCGCCTATGGGAATATTTTTTTCAAGCTTAACGGTGAAATGCGGCAAGCCGATTCCACCTTCACGCAGCCTGGTTAATAACTTTAGAATTATATTTTTGGAATCATCGGGGGACAGCATCGGGGCGAATTCGCCGCTCATTTGCAAATTGTCGCGGTCTGCGCCCTGATCCACCCATATCCGGTCGCCGAAATCGCAAAATACGGTAAGGCTTTCCAAAAAATGATAGCCGTCGCCGCACCGCCCAAGGATGCGCAAGGCTAGATTGATCTTGGCAAAAGCCGGAATGGCGGCATCATGCGTCGACTGCGGCATGGCACATTACGCTTTTTCTTCTGCTAAACCGTTTTTCAATTTCTTTTCTATATTGCTGCGCAAGGCCGCATCGGGATCGAAAGACAAGGCACGCTGCCACTGGATGCGCGCTTGTTCTATTTTTTCCATTTTCCACAGCACATCGCCGTAATGGTCGATCAGTTGCGCGTCGAATGGGCGCAATTCGACCGCGCGCTGCAGCAACGGTTCCGCCTTTTGATAATCGCCCATGCGGTAATAGGCCCATCCCAGGCTGTCGACGATGAACCCGTCATCGGGGGCAAGTTCGACCGCGCGGATCAGCATTTTTTCCGCTTCTTTTAAATTCTGGTTTTTTTCGACCCAGGAATAAGCCAAATAATTCAGCACATAGGGCTGGTCAGGGGACAGTTCGAGGGACCTCTTGAAATCGGCCTCGGCCTTGGACCAGTCCTTGGCGCGTTCGAACGCGACGCCGCGCGCGTAAAATAACGGCCAGTCCGTCGCCTGGTGCGGCTCTGCCGCCTTTATCGCGTCGCTATAGGCGATGATCGCAGACTCGAAATCCTTGGCGCCGCGGTAAAGATCGCCCAGCATGCTGGCGGCTTCGATGCGGCCCGGAAATTTCTGCCGCATCGATTCCAAAACCGCGATCGCATCTTCGGAGCGGTTCATTTTTTCGAAATTTCGCGCAAGGCGCAAACCCGCAGACCAATAAAATTCGGGGAGCTTTAAAAGTCTTTCGTGAATTTCCGCCGCCCGCGCGAACCTGTCGTAATTTTCGAATATTTCCGCCAACAGCAACTGGTTGAACGGCATATCCCCTTGCATAAAGCGCGACAGCTGCGCGTAAACGATAGCGGATTCGTTGGTTTGCTGGCCTTCGAACGCCACGGCGATATCGAACAAGACGTGCGCGATACCGTCATTGGCGTCGCGGATCGTGGCTGGGGCAATCTCGCCCAGCTCTATGCGCCGATAGGCTGCCTCGAACAAATAATTATGCGGGCTGCGCTTGCCGAAATCTTGATACAGTTTCTTGGCGGCGTCGATATCGCCGGCCCGCTCGAATAAATGCCCCGCCGCCATAACCAGGCGCAGGGGCGGTTCGGGGAAATTTTTCAGCGTTTTTTGATATAACGCCACAGCACCCGGAATGTCGGCCGCGAATTCCCGGATAAAGGCGGCATGCATCATGGCGACCGTGCCCGCTTGCGGCATATCATATAAAGGCAAAAGCGTCTTTTCCGCCACCTCGAATTGGCCCTGCGCCGCCTCTATCCAGGCGCGCAAAAGCGGCAAGGTCAGACGGTTGATCTTGCTGCCCTCAAGCGTCTTTAAGAACGCGTCGGAATTTTGCCAATCGCCGCGCTTGGCGGCATCTAACAGCAAGATCAGATTTGGAACCACCGCTTGCGGCGAATTTTTTCGCCAAGCCTGCGCCAAAGCGAATGATTTTTCGACATCCCCGCCCATGACATACAGCAGGCAGACGCGTTCTATTAAAGCGCCGTTTTCAGGATCCTTCGCCAGCGCTTCTTGCAGGAATTGCGCCGACACCGCGAAATCCGCGTCGCCCAGCGCCGCGCGGCTGGCCAAATAGCTTCCGGCAAGCCCGTTCAGCGTTTCTTGCTCTTCCACCGCGCCGATTTCGGCCATGGCAGCGGCTGGCGAGGCTTTCTCGCTCGCGCTTTCTTGCTCCTTCTGCGCCGCGGATTGCAGATCGCTGGAGAATCCGGCGAAAGGGCCGGTTTCGCAAGAGGATAGAACAAGGACGGCCAAAGCAAAGGGGATCAAACGCTGCATGAAAAACCTATCGGGCGGTGGCATATTCCATTTACATATAAACATAATTCGGCCCTTCGCCGCCCTGCGGCGCGACCCAATCGATATTCTGCCCAGGGTCTTTAATATCACAACTCTTGCAGTGAACGCAATTTGCGGCGTTGATCTGCAGGCGCTTTTCTTTGCCCACCCCCACGATTTCATAAACCCCCGCCGGGCAATAACGGCTTTCCGGCGACCCATAAACCGCCTCGTTCAACGTGATGGCAAGACTTGGGTCCTTTAGGCGCAAATGGCAGGGCTGATCTTCGTCGTGGCGGGTCGCGGAAAGATACACCGAGCTCATTTTATCGAAGCTCAAAACGCCATCCGGCTTGAAGGAGGGGCGCGGCGCGGCGCGGTCTTTAGGCAAAAGGCTTTCATGGTCTTTATGATGCCGCAAAGTCCATGGCGCTTTGCCGAAAAACAGATAGGTGTCGATCGCGGCCAAAACAAGCCCGGCCAAAAGCCCGAACCGGAAACCGGGGCGGATGTTGCGCACCTTGTGCAATTCTTTTCCGACCCAAGAATTCTTGACCGTTTCGCTATAATTTTTTACCCTTGCGCCATCACCGTTTTGCAAATGCGCGAAAATGGATTCCGCCGCCAGCATCGCCGATTTCATCGCCGTATGCGTTCCCTTGATTTTAGGCACGTTCAGGAACCCGGCGGAACAACCGGTCAAAACCCCGCCGGGAAAGCTTAGTTCCGGGATGCTTTGCCAGCCGCCTTCGTTCAGCGCGCGCGCGCCATAACATATGCGCCGCCCGCCCTTTAAATGTTTTGCGATCATCGGGTGGTGTTTCAGTTTTTGGAATTCTTCATAAGGCGAAAGATAAGGGTTTTTATAATCCAGCCCTACAACGAACCCGACCGCGACCTTGCGGTCTTCGAGATGATACAAAAACGATCCGCCATAGGTTTTTTGATCGAGCGGCCAGCCGACGCTGTGCAGCACAAGGCCGGGACGGTGAATTTCCGGTGGCACTTCCCATAACTCCTTGATCCCAAGCCCATAGGTTTGCGGCTGCGCGTTTTTGCGCAAATCGTATCTGGCGATGATTTCCTTGGCAAGCGACCCGTGACAGCCTTCGGCGATCACTGTTTGCTTTGCCAGCAATTCGACGCCGGGCTGATAGCGCGACGTCTTTTCGCCGTTTCTGCCGATCCCCATGGAGCCTGTGGCGACGCCGCGCACCTCGCCCATAACATTATACAAAACTTCGCTGCCGGAAAATCCGGGATAAATCTCGACGCCCATTTCCTGGGCGACGCCGGAAAGCCATTTGCAAAAATTGCCGAGGCTGATGATGTAATTTCCCTTATTGCACATCGTCTTCGGTGCAGGCAGGCGCAGCGCGGTTTTTTGCAGCAGCATATAAAATTTATCTTCGCGCGCCGGGGTCAAAAGCGGCGCGGCGCGTTCTTTCCAATCCGGGATCAGCTCGTTCAAGGCGCGTGGCTCGAACACCGCGCCCGACAAGCTATGCGCTCCGATCTCGGCGGCCTTTTCGATCACGCAGACGCCAATATCCTTGCCCGCCGCCTGCGCCAGCTGCTTTAGCCGGATGGCGCAAGACAGGCCCGCCGGGCCGCCGCCCACGATCAGAACGTCAAATTCCATTTTATCCCGGTTTTCCATTTTATCCACAAAACTTGAAGGCTTGGCGTTAAGCCCGATTATGCTAGACTTTGCCCATGCATGACAAGGAACATTCAACCGAAGCGCCATTATCCGTTTTGCGCTGGTATCAGAATATGGGCCTAAGCTGGGCTTGCAAGGATTCTGCCTTGGGGATGTATAATTTTGCAAGCGCAAATCTTCGCAAATCCATCCCGGCCCCGGAAGCGGCCCCGCCAGCCGCAACCCCGGCAGTCATGGCGCGCGTCCCGAACCAACCCGCTATCTTGTTCGCCGATCCGAAAAAAGCGCAAAGCCTGGACGAGCTGCGCCTTATGATAGAAAGCTTTGACGGCTGCGATCTGAAAAAAACCGCCCAGCGCGCCGTTTTCGCGGACGGCAACCCCCAAGCCAAGGTGATGCTAATCGGCGAGGCGCCGGGCGCAGAAGAAGACCGCTTGGGCAAACCATTCGTCGGCGCGGCGGGGCAATTGCTCGACCGAATGTTGGCGGCGATCTCGCTTGACCGCAACAGCGCCTATATCAGCAACGTCGTATTCTGGCGTCCGCCCGGAAACCGTACGCCGTCGCCCGTGGAAATCGAATCCTGCATGCCTTTCGTGCGGCGGCATGTCGCACTGGTTCGGCCACAATTCCTCGTATGTCTCGGCGGCGTTGCGATGAAAGCCATGTTCAACCCCGATTTGGGGATCATGAAAATGCGCGGCCAGTGGCTGGATTTTACGGCGGACGAAGATCTTGCGCCAATCCCGACGCTTTTGACCTATCACCCGTCTTTCCTTTTGCGCACCCCGGCCGCCAAGCGCGAGGCTTGGGCGGATTTGCAGGAATTGCAAAAAAAACTGGCGGCAACGAATGCAGATCGCGCCGCCTAATAACGCCGGGGTCGACGAGGCCGGGCGCGGCCCTTGCGCCGGGCCGGTCGTCGCGGCGGCGGTTATTATTCCTGAAAATATCCACGGGCTTGCCTGGATAGGCGAAATAAAAGATTCCAAAAAACTTCTGCCCGCGCGGCGCGAAAAATTATACGGCCTGATATCGGCGCATTGCATTTGCGCAACAGCGCAGGCGAGCGTTGAAGAAATAGACGCGGTCAACATCCTGCAAGCGTCGCTTTTGGCGATGCGGCGCGCGGTGGAAAAACTGGCGCAAAATCCGGGCCTGGTTCTGGTCGACGGAAACAAGCTGCCCGATTGGAATTTCAAGTCTCAAGCGCTCATTGGCGGCGACGATAAGATCGTTCAAATAGCGGCGGCATCGATCCTGGCCAAGGTGGCGCGAGACGCAATCATGCGCGATCTGTCGGCGCATCATCCGCATTATGGCTGGGAAAAAAATTCCGGCTATCCGACGGCTTATCACCTTAAAGCCCTGCAAACCCATGGGGCAACAGAACATCACCGCAAGAGCTTTGCGCCCGTCGCCAGAATTCTGGATTCAAAAAAGGCCGCCTAAGCACTGTTAGCAAAGACGCTAGGCCTAAGGATTTTTGGGGTTTTCGAGAACCGGAACGCAGCGTACCTAAAAGTAGGTGAGTACCGGAAGCGCAGAAAACCCCAAAAAGCCAACGGCATAGTTAGGCTTTGATAATAGTGCTTAGGCCAAAAGCCCGCGCAATTTGCTGATCGCAACCGTGATCATGGAAACATCCACGGCGTTGCCAGAACGCAGCTCTGTCAAAAGCGCATCGAAATTGGCGACCGGCAAGGGGTTGTCGGCAAGCCAGGATGCCAGGCTTTTTTCGCCGCAGCCGTAATTTTTCGCCGCGTCCTTGCACAGCCGCGCCTGCAGGATCAAAAGATCGTCCAAAAGGCTGCTGATCGCGCGCGATTGCCAGGGCGATGCGGAAGCAAGCTTGCTTAAGCTGCGGCGCATCCAGTCCAACCCAAAACGGTGGCCGATGGAAAAATATAGCTTTGCGGTTCCAACAGGCGACTCGGACAGGTCGGATGCTATATTGACGACATCCCCCAAACCGCCCAGCATCCGCGCATAGACCACGCGCCTTGCCAGCTTTGCCGGAACGTCCATCGCAACATAGGATTTGACCTTGCCTTCCAGGATATCCAAATCCTCGGCCGGCAGAATGGTTTGCATTTGCTCTTGGATTTTTTCTACCGCCGGACGGTATGTCTTCAGCACTTGCAAAATGCCGCTGCGCGATTTGCGCTGGCGCAGGAACCAGATCGTGGCGCGTTCAATGAAGCGGTTGACGGCAAGGAACATTTGAATTTGCGTCGATACCGATATTTTTCCGTTCAGGCGGGAGATGTCCTGCCACAGCCCTTCGATGCCGAAAGTGGCGCGCACCAGCATATAGGCCCGCACCACGGCGGGAAGATCGAATCCGGTCACGTCCGAAAGCTTGTAGGCGAACGCGCTGCCCATACGGTTGATCATCATATTGGTAAGGCAAGTCGCGACGATTTCGCGGCGCAAAGGATGTTTTTCTATTTGCTTGGCGTATTTCTTTTGCAAAGCTTCGGGGAAATAGCGCATCAGCTCGGTGGCGAAATAAGCGTCGTCGGGAACCTTGGATGCCAAAAGCGCGCTGTAAACAGACATTTTGGAATAAGACAAAAGCACCGCAAGTTCGGGGCGCATCAAGCCCATGCGCTGCGCCGCGCGATCGTTCCACTCATCCTCGTCGGGCAAGAATTCTATCGCCGGATTCAGTTTTACGGTTTTTTCCAAAAAGCGGGTCAAAGCCTGGTATAAAGCCAGGTTTTCGTTGCTCGCCGCTTCCATCATCGACAGCGCCATAGTCTGGCCCGCATTGTCCTGCAACACCAGATCGGCGACTTCGTCGGTCATGGATTTCAAAAGTATGTCGCGCGCGGGCCGCTTCAGCTTGCCGCTTTGCTCGATTTCGCCCAAAAGAATCTTGATATTGACTTCATGGTCGGACGTGTCGACCCCGGCGGAATTGTCGATCGCGTCGGTATTGATCCGCCCGCCGTTTTTGGCGTATTCGATGCGCGCTTTTTGCGTAAATCCAAGGTTTGCGCCCTCGCCCACGATCTTGCAGCGCAGCTGCCGCGCGTTGATCCGCAAAGCGTCGTTGACTCTGTCGCCGGCATCGGCGTGGGTTTCTTCGGAAGATTTGATAAAAGTCCCAATACCCCCCAGCCACAGCAATTCCACCGGCGCTTGTAAGATCGTCTGGATCAGCTGCGCCGGGGTAAAGTCCTTTTGCTGAGTTCCTAGCGCCGCCTGCGCCTCGGCACCAAGAGTTATTTTTTTCTGTTGGCGGGAATATACGCCGCCTCCCTTGGACAGGGATTTCGCGTCGTAATCCGCCCAAGTCAAATGCGGGTTTTCAAAAAGCCGCTTGCGTTCCTGAAACGACCGCTTGGAGTCCGGGTCCGGATCGATGAAAATATGGCTATGGTTAAAGGCGGCGACCAGCTTCATATTGTCCGATTGCAACATCCCGTTGCCGAACACGTCGCCCGCCATGTCGCCGACTCCCGTCGCGCGGAACTCTTTTGACTCTATGTCGAAACCCATTTCACGGAAATGCCGCTTGACCGCAACCCAAGCGCCGCGCGACGTGATCGCCATCGCCTTGTGGTCGTATCCCGCCGAACCGCCCGAAGCGAAAGCGTCGCCAAGCCAGAATCCGTATTCGGCGGAAACGCCGTTGGCGATGTCGGAAAATTTCGCCGTACCCTTGTCGGCCGCAACCACAAGATAGGGATCGTCGCCGTCATAACGGATCACGCCCGCAGGCGGGACGATTTTCCCCTGCCGCAAATTGTCGGTGATATCGAGCATGCCGCGGATCATGGTTTTATAGCATTCCACCACTTCTTGCTGATACGCCTTGGCGTCGTCGCCGCGCTGCGCGGTTACGACGAATCCGCCTTTGGACCCCACCGGCACGATCACGGTGTTCTTGACCATCTGCGCCTTGACCAGGCCCAATACCTCGGTCCTGAAATCGTCGGCGCGGTCGGAATGGCGGATGCCGCCGCGCGCGACCTTGCCGCCGCGCAAATGCACGGCGCGCATGCGCGGGGACGAGACGAAAATTTCCGCCCATGGTTTCGGTTCGGGCATTTCTTCGATCTGGCCGCTTGCAATCTTGATCGAGATATATTCCTTGTCCCCGCCGCCGGGAAGCGATTGAAAGAAATTGGTGCGCAATGTCGCTTGGATCGCGTTCAAATACCGGCGAAGGATGCGGTCTTCGTCCAGATTCGACACATGACCCAGCTCTTGTTCGATCTTATCGACCAGCTCTTGGCAGGCTTCGGCGCGGGCGGGCAAAAATCCCGGATCGAAGCGCGCATAGAAGAAATCGCGCAGCAATTTGCCGATGGCGCTTTGCTTGGCCAGAGTTTCTTCGATGGTTTGCTGGGCGGCAAGGAATCCGGTCTGGCGCAAATATTGCGCATAAACGCGCAGCATGGATACGTCCCGCACATCGAGCGAAAGCGCGACGCACAACCGGTTGAATCCGTCGCTGTCGTTGCGCCCGCTTAGGGTTTCGGCCAAGGCGGCGGTCAACGCCGATTTTTGCGCCATAATATCGACCGGCTTTTTGTCGCGCCGCTGCAGCAGCAAATCATAGCTGTAAACCGCAGCACGCTCTTTTTCCATCAAAGGCGCTATCAGGGTCGGAATTTCGTCGATGATGCGGAATCCGAAATTTTCCAGCATCGGCACCAAATCCGACAAGGCCAGCTCTTGGTTCTTGCGGTAAACGGCAAGCCCGCAATAGCCTTCTTGCGAAGCGCCGCGCGCGTAAAAATGGATCGCAAGGCCTTTGGCGGCGGATGTCCCGTCCAACACCGATTCGACATGCCGGATGTCGATCAAAGTGTCGTTCAGCGTATAGGTTTTTTGATAGGACGGCGTGAACGCGCCCTCGTACCGGCGCAATAACGTCCGCGCCAAAGAAGGTGCGTAATTTTGCAGCAATCCTTCTTGCAGCTTTTCCGAAAATCCGCGCGCCGCAAGCGCCAGCTCTTTTTCAATGGCGGTGGCGTCGAAATTGTCCTGCGCCCCTTGCGGAACGTCGATCAGAAAATGCACCCGCGCCAAATGCGAATCGGTGACCTGGGTGTAAAACTGGCGGATTTGGCCTTTGAGGTGTCCGCACAATATGTCGCCGAAAGCCTGGCGCAATTCGGACGAAAACAGCTCGCGCGGCGTGAAAATCAGGCAGGAATAATAACCGCCGAAAAGATCGCGCCGCACGAACAGGGCGGTGCGCCGCTTTTCATGGATACGGGTGATGTTCAAAGCCGCTTGCAGCAACTCGTCTTTGCTGATCTGGATCAGCTCGTCACGCGGATAAGACGTCAGCACGTCGATCAATATCTTGGCTTTGTGGCCGCCTTTGCGCCAATGGCTGGCGTCGACGATGCTTTGCGCCTTTTGCCGCAGCAACGGAATGTCGAACGGATTGCGGTTATAAGCCAAAGAAGTGAAAAGCCCGGCGAAACAATGTTCGCCGGTGATTTCGCCCTTGGAATTCAGCCTTTTCACCACGATCACATCCAGCTGCACCGCGCGGTGGATCGTCGAAATTTCCGGCGATTTACGGATCGAAACCCAATTCCTGTCGGCGATCACCGCTTTGACCGCCGGGCTTTGCGGGTCCAAATCGCGCACCCCGCCCAAAAGACGCTTGGTGTCGTCGCCTAAAATCCCAAGTCCGGAACCCTTGGCGACGCCGATTTTCTTACCCGCCGCTTTCGGGAAATCATAGGCCCTATAGCCCAGAAAAATAAAATGATGCTGATCCAGCCAGTCCAAGAACTGTGCTGCCTCGGCCGGGTCTTGCGCCCCGCCATCGCTTGGAATAGCGGCCATGACTTCACGCAGCTTGCGCCGCATCGCCTGCCAATCTTCGACCGCAACGCGCACATCGTTCATGGCGCTGAGAATTTTTTCCTGAAGCTGTTTTTTATCCGGTAGGCCGTGCGGTCCAGAAACCAGGAATTGGATATAGGATTCCATCTTGCCCTGGCCCGACGGCGCCGGATTTTGCTGCAGCGAGGAAAGCTTGCCTTCTTTGCCGCGTGAAACCCAAACGGTCGGATGCACCACCGATTCAACCACAAGCCCCATGGCATGCAACGCCATGGTTGCGGAATCCACCAGAAAGGGCTTGTCGTCGTTTAAAATAGAAACCAGGATATAATCGCCAAGCCATTCTGTCTTGGGCGACGGCCAGTCGATCGAAAGCGCCGTGCCTTTGCCTTTGCGCTTTTGCGCCAGATCCCATAGGCGCCCTATGGCGTGGGCATAAAGCTCTATCCGGTCTTCTTTCAGATCTTCGGGATTGATGTTGTCGGCGTAAAGCGCCGTGAATTTCTGCGCCGGCGCGCTTTGCGCGAAAATTTCCTTGGCCCTTTTGGCCAAGCGGCTTGCGGTCAGCGCCGCGCCGCCGGAACGCTTTTCTGCGCCTTGGGAGATTTCTATCAATGTCGCTGTGGGAGGCAAAAGAAGTACCCGTTGTTTAGATAGGTATTTTTAGCAGGGCAAGCCGCCCTAGTCAAACCGCAGGGGGGCTAATACTGATTTATTAAGGGGGGGGTTGCGGCAAACAGCCTGTTTTATATACGGTCGATGGGATTCGCGGCAGGGATTTGCGGCGCTGATCCGGGCGGGGGATCAATCCCCTCCCTTCTGCATTTAAAGCGCAATCATTTTCGGTTTATCTGGAGCCACGGGCGCGAAGGACTTCTTGGGAACAATGTGGCCCGCCGATGCTGCAAATATTTGCGGCCGCTTTTGGCCGCGTTTCAAAAGCTTTTTTATCGGCTACTTCTTCGGATGGAAATGGGCCGATAACACTAAGATCGTCGGGGAAGATTACAACAAAGTCACAAGGTTCTGCGCCAGGATTTTTTGCGATCCAACCATCAAGGGCAGCTTGCAGAGGCGAATCTTCCATTTGTGAAACCCCATTGTCTATGTGGTTACTGGAGCGGGCGAAGGGGATCGAACCCTCGACCCTCACGTTGGCAACGTGATGCTCTACCGCTGAGCTACGCCCGCACTCCGTATCATAACAAGCGGCGATCTGGCCGCCCGGCTCTTTGTCTTTCGGGCTACGCCCTATGGCGCTGAGCTACGCCCGCTTTTCAGTTGACTGTTAACAGTTGACAATTGACGGTTGCTTTAGCCAATCGCAAGCACGGAATCTACATCCTTAAAACCCGGTTGACAAGCGCGAAATACAGGCCCATTTTCCCCTGGAAAACCATGGAAAACCCCAGGATATCCGCCCATGCAGCCCCATAAAACCCCGCCGCTAGAGCAAAATTCCGCTCCCGCACTGGTGTTGGAGCGTCAAAAGCAGCTTTTCGCCTATTTCGATACGCTTGGAATAAGCCATGACACTATCCGTCACCCGCCCTTTTTCACCGTGGAACAAGGCCTGGAATGGCACGGCAAAATCCCGGGGCTGCATTGCAAAACGCTTTTTCTAAAAGACAAAAAAGACAAATTATGGATGGCGGTGATCCCGTTTAACATGCGCGCCGATTTGAACGCGCTGGAAAAGAAAATCGGGTCTGCCCGGCTGTCTTTCGGCAAGTCAGAACTGCTGTGGGACATATTGGGCGTCACGCCGGGATCGGTCACGCCCTTTGCGCTGCTGTTCGACGGGGACAAAAAGGTGCAAGCGGTTTTGGACCGCAAAGTGGCGGAGGCGGAAAAGCTGTGTTACCATCCGCTTTTGAACGACGCCACCACCACGCTATCGGGGGCGGATTTCTTGAAATTTCTGCGCGCGACCGGGCACGAGCCGCTTATTGCCGATTGCGGCGCCTGACCTATATAAAGATTTGAAGGAATACCATGGAAGCCATCGACTTAAAAACCGCAACGCAGAATTTCGTCATCGAAGGATCCACATCGAGCTTCAAGCGCGATGTCATCGACGCGTCGCAAAAACGCCCGGTGCTGGTGGATTTTTACGCCCATTGGTGCGGGCCTTGCAAGCAATTGACGCCGATGCTGGAAAAGCTCGTGGCCGATCAAAAGGGTGCGATATCGCTTGTTAAGATCGACGTCGACCAGAACAAGCAATTGGCGGCGCAATTGCAGATCCAATCGCTGCCCACCGTTTACGGCTTTGTGCGCGGCGAGCCGGTGGACGCGTTCATGGGCGTTTTAAGCGCGGGCGAATTGCAGCAATTCACAGCGCGGCTTGTAAGCGCTTTTTCCGAGGATCCGACCCCGGATTCCTATCAGCTGGCGCGGCAGCAATTGCAGCTGGGCAATGTCGCGGGCGCAGCGCTGATATACCAGCAAATATTGGCACAAGCGCCGAACGATCCGCAGGCTTTGGCCGGGCTGTGCCAATGCTATCTTGGATCTAAGGATGTGGCGCGGGCGCAAGAGACTTTCGCCAAGATCGAGCCAAAGCATCACCGCCTGCCGGAAATCGCGGCGGTAAAATCCGCGCTGGAGCTTGCGGCAACCTCGTCCGGAAAATCGCTTGCGGAATTGCAGAAAAAACTCGATGCCGATCCCAAAAATATGCAAGCGCGGTTCGACCTTGCTATGGCTTTTTACGGCGAGGGCCGGATCGAAGACGCGATCGAATCTTTGCTTGCCGCGATCAAGCAAGACCGCAAATGGAACGACGAGGCGGCACGGGCGCAGCTGATAAAAATTTTCGACACGCTTGGTTTCGACCATCCTCTTGCCGTGACGGGGCGGAAAAAACTGTCCACCATTCTGTTTTCATAAAAATAAAATGAAAAAAGATTTCCAAAGATTGAACATCACCGCATCCGATCTTCCGGAAAGCTTGCCGTTGTTCCCGCTGCCCGGCGCTTTGCTTTTGCCGCATGGCAGGCTGCCTTTGAATATCTTCGAGCCGCGCTATTTGCATATGGTCTTGGACGCGCTTAGCTCGCCGCAGCGCCTGATCGGCATGATCCAGCCGCTGGACGGCGAAAGCATGGAAAATGAAACGCCGCTTTACAAGACCGGCTGTGCCGGAAAGATCGAGTCTTTCACCGAAACCCATGACGGGCGGATTTTAATCACCCTTTGCGGAATTTGCCGGTTCGATTGCGCGGATACGGGCCTTAATGCCAACGGTTACCGCACCGCCAGGGCGGATTGGTCGCGTTTTGCGGCGGGGGATTTTTCGACCGGCGAAGGCGCGCAGATTTGTAGAGACACTTTATTGAAGCATCTGAAAGTATATCTCAAGCATTTCCAAATGCCGGCGGATTGGGAAATGATCGAAACCTCGCACCCCGCCGCGCTGGTCACCACGCTTGCCATGGTTTGCCCTTTCGATTACAAGGAGCAGCAGGCGCTGATCGAAGAGCCGGATTTGGAAAAGCAGGCCGAAATGCTGTGCTGCCTTTTGCAAATGGCGGTGCATGACTGCCCGCAAAA
>JACCDG011453390.1_pt1 | contig 14368 bp, 16 predicted proteins | sample 7442471 | NCBI WGS metagenome assembly JACCDG01 (sample SAMN15323444, study PRJNA562643) | freshwater metagenome | isolation source: river surface water | place: USA:Blue River Watershed | collected 2017-08-17
GTAAATCTGTCCGGTAAAGGCCTTCCGGGTTTTGAGGCAGGGAATTTCCAAGTGCAATTTTAACCGCCATGGGGCTTACTAAGTAAGGAGAGATATTCAATAGCACCAAAAGGAAGGGGACAAAATAAAGCAGATGCTTGTATTGGCATTGAAAGGCTTTCCGGTGGCTGATGATGTATAGATGCAGAAAGGGCATCGCCAGAAAATAGAAAGGCGTCGCATGGATAGCAAAAATGGTGTTTAAGGTCGCATTTCCACTTTCGAAAATGACGTAGTAAACGAGCGAAAACAAGTTGGAGAAAAGCAAATATGCCGCCAACAAGGCATTCGTGCTTTTTTTGTAAGATGAAAAAATTAAAATAACTCCCGCTAATATAAATCCTAAAATGGAAACGTTAAGTAACATGCGAGATGATTGATTTAGAACACTTTGAATTAAAATTAAGGGATAATTTCAAAAAATCCGAATTAATTCAGGTTCAATCCAATCGCTAAGCCAAACCAAGGTTTTTGGTTGTAAATCCAATTGTTTTGGTTTGAGTCAAGCAAGTGATCCCAGCCATAGGCTAAACCGACCGTGAAATTATTGATGGCGATAATACCGGCAAGTCCTTTTGTCATGGTAATTCCCTGGTATTCATTATTAATCACCGAGTTGCTAACATCTGAATTGATCACCGAATTTCCAATACCGAATAATCCACCGAAGGAAAAACCAACGTGTTCAATCGTGCGTTTGCGGGCACCGCTAGCCGACAAGGGGTAATTGATGTGAAACAAGTCGTTACGAAATCCCAGGTAAAGGGAGGCATTTATTTCACTGGTCAATTGATTGGGAATAGATTGTTGGCTCCCTCGAAATTTCACGGGAATCGTTAATACATCGAGGTCGAAACTCGCCTTGTGAAAAAGAAATTGTTGTTCGCGGGTGCTGGTGGCAGGAATGCGGTAGGCTACTTTTTTCTCGACAAATCCAATGAGCGAGTCGGATTGGTTTTCGATGTAAACCGCTTTTCTTTCTTTATTTTCGATGAACGTATAGTTCCCGTCAATTAATTCTTTTTTAGGTAATTGCTTACTAAGGCCACAGCTTGTGAGCGTAAGCGTGATTAGAATAAATCCTAAAATTTGGCGCATGTCTGATTGTTGGATGCCGCAATTTAGCCTCTTTATTCGTATTATTGATACGACAACAAACCGAAATCATGGGAATACACGTACAAGTTTCGCCGAACCAACAAATCACCTGGGTAGATGTATCTGCTCCCACGAAGGAAGAATTGGAGGAATTGAGTAAAAACTATGCGTTGAATTCATATGCGATTTTGGCTTGTTTGCAGCCGGATCATTTGCCCAAACACGAAGATATGGACGGCACGCATTTCATCATTACGCGTGCATTAACCCAACCATTACCCAAACAGACGATATCCATTCAAAGCATATCAACCAAGATTGCTTTTTTCTACCGCGACGGATTGTTGGTCAGCATCCACCGCAAGCATCATGATTTTATTTCGGAGGTTCGGGAAAAATACGTTGAGACGGGGATGTATACGGAGGTAGAAATTATTGTGGCCAAATTGCTTTGGCATATTTTGCATAGCTACGAAATTCAAGCGGTTCATCTATCGAATGAAATGGATGCTTTTGAGAGTAAAGTATTTTCGCAAGATCTGACACCTCACATGCTCTCGGATCTATACCAAATGAAACGAAAGGCCTTAATTAGCAAAAAACTGCTGTTGTTTAGTCAAGAAGCAGTTAGCTCGCTGAAGGTACATTCCGGAGATTTAAGCATCATTCAGGATGACCGAGATTTGCATGTGAAGTTGATGAATATCTACGACCAAATCCACGAAGATGTTTCCAACCTCGTGAATTTTTATCTATCCATTTCTGCCCAAAAAACCAATGATGTCATTAAGGTCTTGACCATCTTTTCGGTGTTCTTTATGCCGCTGACCTTTGTCGTGGGAATTTATGGGATGAATTTCGATCACATGCCCGAGCTAAGAAGTCCTTACGGATATGTAGGTGTTTGGCTATCCATGGTCGCCATTAGTGGAATTATTTACTTGTGGTTTAAACGGAAGAAGTGGTTGTAAATTTTGTTTGGCTATTCAATTATTGTACATATATTTGTACATAAAATTGTACAACATGCTTACAACGACTTTGTCAGATTTCAGGAAGGATATCAAAACGTACCTTGATCGAGTTACAGAGAGTTTTGATACCTTGATTATCAATCGGGGTAAAGATTCAGGTGTTGTCATCATGTCGCTTGAGGAATATAATTCACTCCTAAGTACCCAGCATGAATTATCATCTCGCAAAAATCAACAGCGATTAGATGAATCGATTCAAGCGTTAAAATCGGGGAAAAATTTTGCCAAGCAATTAGTTGACGAATGAAAATAGTCTTCACGGAACTTTCCTGGGAGGACTATCGCTATTGGCAGAAAATTGATAAGCAAAAATTAAAGCGAATCAATGAGCTAATCAAGGATATCATGCGTAATCCTTACGTAGGTATTGGCAAGCCAGAGGGATTAAAATATCAATATGCTGGATTTTGGTCGCGAAGAATCGATGAAGAACATCGACTTATCTATCGGGTTTTTGATGATGAAGTTCAGATTGTCAAATGTCGCTTCCATTACGACTAATCGCTTTTATTTGACAAATCCCCTAATCGAAACCGCAACTTTTCCCGGTACCTCTTCCATCGGAACGTGTCCCACGTTATGGTAAATTTCTGCTTTGCTTCCGGGAATATCGTGCTGGAATCGTGCGACATTATCCACGCTAATGAGATTATCTTTTTCGCCCCACAAAATGAGGGTTGGCGTTTTAACTTGCTTGATTTGTCCCTTTATTTTTGTGGTACCGAATGAGCCTTTGAAGATTTGCAAGGCTACTGCCCGATTTCCCTCCCGGATAGCTACATCATGGAATCGCGCTACTTGTGCATCGGTCACACGTGCCTGATCAAAATAGATTGTCTCCAAACTCTTACGGACCAATGCCTTGGGTGTCGCATAAAGTAATAAATTGTTGATGATGGGCGTAGAAGCTATCATAAAACCTATTGATCCTCCCTCGTCTTTTTTGGGGTATCCTGCCGCATCGATTAAGACCATTTGGGCTAATCCTTTGGGATTGTGCAATGCATAATTCCAGGAAATCGCACCGCCCAACGAATTACCCACCAAGATAAATCGCTTGATGTTTAATCGGGTTGTAAAGGAGTCAATGAATTTCGAATAATAATCAAAGTTATAGCTATTCTCTGGCGCGGGTCCCGTCAAACCAAAACCCGGCAAATCCAAGCTGATTACTCTTTTTTTATCCTTCAGACCAATCACCACACTGTCCCAGGTATTCAAGGACGAAGACATGCCATGCAGTAAAATCAACGGCGTAGAATCCGATGGAATTCCTTCATCTCGGTAATGAACCTTCATGCCAAGAATCGGCATGAATTTCGAATCTTGGTTGGCATACAAAGGAATCAATTCCTCCACGGGTCTATCCCGCTCACAAATAATGAATAGCAATACGAAGATGAGACTGATTAGTCCCCCGATGATTTTCGCGATGGTTTTCATTCGCTTGTTTTTCCTTTTAAGAGGGCATATATGGCCATGGCATGCCCATGTCCTAGTTCAAATTCTTCTTTCAGCCAATTCGTGATTTCTGTGGCTTTCACACAAGGAGCCCCGTCTTTCATGTATCCTTTTTCTTCGGCCATTTGAATGAAATCGGCTGGACTTTTTCCAGTCTTGGATTGAATGTTGTCAAGGTAAGCTTGAAAAGACATTTTAGCAAAAATTTACGTACACAAAGCTAGGCGAAAATTTAGTATATCTGGACCTAATTGAGTAAAATCGCAGGCTTGTTCTCTTTTCTCCTTAAAAATCGAATTATGAAAATGTATGCTTTTGTGCTTGGCCTTTGTTTGGTTCAGTTTGCTGTTTCGGGTCAACCCAAACCCAAGATTCAATCGCCGGAAATACTTCCTAAGCACGGTGTTCGTTTCCAACTGAAGGCGCCTTTGGCGCACTCCGTCAAAATCAAGGGTTCTTGGATGAAGGAGAACGCGCCAGCCGTGGAGATGATCAAGCAGGATTCGATTTGGAGTTATCAATTATCCGATTTACCCAGCGATTTTTACCGCTATAATTTTTATGTGGACGGCATCGAGATTTTGGATCCGCTGAATACCTATGTGGAACGCGCAGGGAGTCGGCATGAGAGCATTTTTATTGCCCCGGGAAAACAGGGGGACTTGTATGTGCCGCAAGACGTTCCGCACGGAACCCTGTCAGCCATGTGGTATTCGTCGGGGATTTTAGGGCATGCACGCCGACTAAACATTTACACGCCGCCTTCTTATTTCGAAAATCCGAACCGAAAATACCCCGTCTTATATCTGTTGCACGGAGCGGGAGGAGATGAAAACGCGTGGATTTCGCGCGGACCTGTGGTGCCGATTCTCGACAATTTAATCGCTGCCGGTCGGGCCAAAGAAATGATTGTTGTGGTCACCAACGGATACCCTAAAAAGTGGTCGGCCCCCAATGCCGGACCAGCAAACTCGGACCCAAGCATCAGCGAAACGGCCTCCATGGCGAATGGTAAATTTGAATCGAGCTTAGTACAGGAAGTCATTCCTTTTGTCGAGAAACGTTTTCGAGTTTTGGCAGATCGCAAGCATCGCGCCATCGCCGGTTTTTCCATGGGTGGATTACAAACGCAACACATCAGCAATGCCCATCCAGAATTATTTGATTACATCGCTGTGATGAGCATGGGATTGATGAATGACCCGCGGATTGAGGTAACCGATGAGGCGCGCCATCGCCAACAAATCAGCGCGCTGATCAAAACGGCTCCCAAATTCTATTGGATCGGTACAGGCAAGGAAGATTTTCTCTTTGATTCTATCGTTAAATTACGCCAACGCTACGATGAGTTAGGTTTGAAATACGAATACAGAGAAACAGAAGGAGGACATACCTGGTCGAATTGGAGTCTTTATTTAAGTGAATTGGCTCCTCGTTTTTTCCAATAAGCACATGCGAAAAATTATATTGATTTTCTGTTTTAGTTGGCTGATTTCGCCACTTTGGGCCCAACAAAAATCCTGGAATTTGTCGGATGTCATCATTACCCAATTGACCGAGAACACCTATGTACATACGTCGTATTTGCAGACGAATGATTTCGGCAAGGTGGCTTGTAACGGACTCATCGTGCGCGATGGTCAAGATGTGGTGATTTTTGATACGCCCACGGATGATGCAGGATCCCAGGTATTGATGAAATGGATTAATAACACGCTGCATGCGCATGTCAAATACATCATTCCTACCCATTTTCATAACGATTGCTTGGGCGGTTTGCAGGCATTTCATGCCCAAGGGATTCCTTCGGTGGCGAATCAACAGACAATCGAATTAGCTCGTGGCAGTCAGGCCATTGTTCCGAAACAGGGCTTTTCTCAACGAATCACTTTGCCCATCGGGAAGGAGCAGGTTGATGTGCGCTATTTCGGTCCGGGACATACGCAAGACAATGTGGTCGGGTATTTTGAAAAGGAGCAGGTGCTTTTCGGGGGCTGTTTGATCAAGGAAATCGATGCGAGCAAAGGCTTTTTGGGAGATGCGGATGTCCTTGCATGGTCAGCCACGGTGCAACAAGTCAAGCGGGCGTATCCGAAACTAACATGGGTAGTTCCGGGCCACGGGAAATCAGGCAATGTTTCATTGCTGGATTATACGATTCAATTATTTAGCGGGAAAAATTAATCTTGTCTTTCAAAGACTTGTTGGACCAAACCATTTTCATAGCGCGTCGTGCTGATGCAGGGAAATTTCAAGGGATTTTCCACTTCGCCAAACAAGCGAATTCCCTTGCCGATTAAAACCGGAATCGTGGTAATCGTCATGCTTGCAATTTTATCCGCTTGCAAAAAGGATTGTATCACCTGTCCACCATCGAGGTATAGATTCGCGAAACCCTGGGATAAGATTTGCTTCTCCACTTCTTCCAAGTTTCCGCTGACCAGAAAAGCCTTATCTTTTAATTCCGATGGAATGTCGGAAAGTGTTTGACTCCAAACAAAAACGGGTTTGGTGTAAGGCCATGCTACCCCAAAACCCAAGACCGTTTCAAAGCTTTTTCGGCCCATCAAGAGTGCATCTACCTTATCCATGAAGGCATAATAGCCCATATCGGTATCTTCGGGCATGGGAAAGGTATCCAAAAATCCAACGCCCCCTTGGGCATCCGCGATGTAGCCATCCAAGCTCGTCGCAATGAAAACGTGGTGTCTTCTTTTCATGGGTGAACGGGTGGATTAAATGGAATGGAAAAGAGTAGGTAATAAATACTTGCCAGGGCTAATAAAGCCATGCATAATCCCAGGAAAAACCTTTGCCATGGGCTAGGTAATTTCGTTGTGATTACATAAGCGATCATACCTCCCAAGCCATTCAATAGCACATCATCGATATCGAAAATGCCCACATGCAAGATCATTTGCGTGAATTCGATGATGAGGGCAATTCCTAAACTGATTAAAGCGACTTGTCGGAAGGAACGGTCTTCCCAGGTCAGAGCAGCTAAAAATCCGAGCGGGAAGAGCAAGGTAAGATTACCCATGATATTGAGTCCTGTAATGAGTAAGCCCTTATCGCCACGTAAGTAGGCCAGAATTGTTTCGAAAGGAATCCAATTCGCGGGTCCTGTTTGTGTTCCTCCAAAATAGAAACGCATCTTTCCTACGAGGATCATATCCATGTCTTTGAATACCACAAACTTGATGATGATCAAAAGGTAAAACAGCAGGGTGATTTTTGAGAGAAGCTTCATGATTTTTCAAAGGTAAATTAAAATGGGATAAAAGAAGTATTTACTTGAATTTCTGTAAGTTTGAATCATTGAACCTATTGATCTTGATGAAGCCATTACAATCCCTCGATTACCTCGTTTTTTTCTTGTATTTCATTTCCGTGACGGGTTATGGCTATTGGGTTTATCAAAAGAAAAAGAAGGCCGAAATTTCGACGAAAGACTTTTTTCTCGCAGAAGGTTCCTTGACCTGGTGGGCCATTGGCGCGTCCTTGCTTGCCTCGAATATTTCAGCCGAACATTTCATTGGGATGGCGGGTTCCGGTTTTGCCATTGGATTGGCCATTTCGTCTTATGAATGGATGTCGGCCGCCGCGCTCGTTATCGTCGCCGTTTTTTTTATCCCCATCTTTTTAAAGAACAAGATTTACACGATGCCTCAGTTTTTGTCGCAGCGGTATAACAATACCGTCGCGACCATCATGGCGGTATTTTGGTTGCTGTTGTACATCTTTGTCAACTTGACTTCGATCCTTTATTTGGGCGCTTTGGCGATTGAAAGCATCACCAATATTCCCTTTTTATATGCGATGATCGGTTTGGCGCTTTTCGCTATTTTTATCACGCTGGGGGGTATGAAGGTGATTGGATACACGGATTTTATCCAAGTCATCGTGTTGATTTTTGGGGGATTGGTGGTGACCTATTTGTCGCTCGATATGGTATCGGATCGTTTTAACAGCGGCGGTGTTTTGGGGGGATTAGGCGAGTTGCGGAATCAGGCCGACGACCATTTTCACATGATTTTTTCGGAAGGGCACAAGTATTACGATGCCTTGCCGGGTTTTGCGATTTTGTTTGGGGGGATGTGGATTAACAACTTGAATTATTGGGGATGTAATCAATACATTGTGCAGCGGACTTTGGGGGCCGACTTGCCTACGGCGCGTACGGGGATTTTGTTTGCCGCATTTTTGAAGTTATTAATGCCTTTGATTTGTGTGATTCCGGGCATTGCGATGTATGTCTTATACCAAAACGGGGCCTTCCAAAACGAGATGAGCTTAGCCGGAGTCATTAAACCAGACCACTCCTATCCGACCCTCATGAACCTGCTTCCTGCGGGTTTGAAAGGACTTTCTTTTGCGGCTTTAACGGCTGCGATTGTGGCATCCTTGGCCGGGAAAAGCAATAGCATCTCGACAATTTTCAGTCTGGACATCTATAAAAAATCCTTGAACCCAAATGCCTCCGAGGCCCAAACCGTTTGGGTAGGGCGCATCGCGATTTGGGTATCCTTCGCGATAGCCTTGTTGATCGCGCCGCAATTACGCCAGTTGGAACAAGCCTATCAGTTCATTCAAGAATATTCCAATTACCTGACCCCAGGCGCTTTTGCCTTATTTTCTTTGGGACTTTTCTGGAAACGCACGACCTCGACCGCGGCAATCGTGGCGGCAGTGGCGTCTATTCCTTTGGTCGTCTTGTTTAAAAACCTGCATAACTTCATCGGTGGCAACCCCATTCCATTCTTGAATGTAACCATGTGGGTATATTTGGTGTTGGTTGTGCTGATGGTGCTGATTTCGCTGGCAGATAAAAGCAGCGTGGACAATCCGAAGGGTTTGGAAGTGGAGCGGGCCGACTTCCACGTTAGTAGTCAGTTTGCCATTATATCGATCTTAATCATGGGCATCGTAACTGCCTTATACACCGTATTTTATTAATTTATATCTTTGCCTTTATGGAAACTATCGCAAAAGACAAATCCGAGTTTCGTAATTACGACCAAGGGGATATCACTGCAGCTGTCAAGGAGCACTATCGCAAGATGCGTTCGCGCCAAACCTATGATTATGTGCAGCGCATGAAGAAGAAATATTTGACATTCGATCACCCAATGGATCTTTGGGAAATGATGGAGCGCTTGAATGTATTGGTCGATGTATCCGATCCGGATTTGAACTTACCCAACATCATCCATTTGTTGCAATCTGCAGAAGGTCTGCGCGCAGAAGGTCGGCCGGATTGGATGCAGTTGGTGGGTTTGATTCATGACCTAGGCAAGGCAATGTACTTGTTTGGCTCGGATGAAGATGGTACCTCGCAAGCGGAACAATGGGGATTGGTTGGGGATGTTTTTGTGGTAGGCTGTAAGCTGCCTGATTCTTGCGTTTATCCAGAATTTAATCAGTTGAATCCCGACATGCAAGATCCGCGTTACAATACGGATTTGGGTGTTTACGAAGCAGGTTGCGGCTTGGATAATTTACATTTGGCCTGGGGACACGATGAGTATTTGTACCAAGTTTTACGGAACCATGCCGACAATCAAATTCCGGAGGCGGGAATGGCGATGATTCGCTATCACTCGTTTTATCCTTGGCATTCCGGCGGAAGTTATCGGCAATTTATGACAGCCAAAGACGAGCAATACTTGGAGTGGATTCGTGATTTTAATAAGTACGATTTGTATACGAAATCACCGGTCGTTCCGGTGTACGAGGAATTGAAATCATACTACATGCCCATTGCCGAGAAATATTTAGGCAAGGGGCCGATTAATTGGTAAAATGAAAACGTCCTATAATAAGTTTTTGTACATCGGGTTCGTACTATTTGGTTTATATGAATTGTTTGGCAAACATGATATGCTTGAGGCAGCAACGCAATTGGGGATAGCACTTGCATTTGATCCGTTTGACCAAAGTCAGCCATGGAAAGAAAGACATATTTGGCAAAAAGGCCTACTGATTTTGCACTTAGCCCTTGTGGCAGGTTTATTTGGCTATGAAGTAGGGGTATCGGATTTTGTGCAAGGGTTCAACGATGGCTGGCATAGGAAATAATGTACATCTCATTGACAGGCTTAAAGCCAAAAGGTTTTTGGGCGTATTTTCGGTTTTGGTTATTAGCCATTCCCGCATTTCGTCAGGCGAAAAATGCCCAGGGAAATTTGCATAGTGATGTCCGGAAGGTAAAAGAATATCAGTGTACGATTAGTGCCTGGGAAAGTCGCGAACATATGGTCGCCTACATGCGTAGCGGGGCACACCTTAAAGCCATGAAAGCATTTAAGTCCATTGCCACGGGACCCACGTATGGTTATGAGTCTGATTCGATACCCGACTGGTCGGAGGCCTATGCCTTACTCAAGGAAAAGGGCAAGATGCATTGAAATCGTGGAATCCTTGAATATTATGGAAAATTTGGGGCTTTAAGTTATATTTGTAGAAACAAAACGAACGCATATTATGATTATTGAACCTAGAATGAGAGGTTTTATCTGTTTGACATCTCATCCCAAAGGATGTGAGCAGAGTGTTATCAATCAAATTAACTACGTTAAATCGAAAGGTTCGATTGATGGCCCGAAAAAGGTTTTGGTGATTGGTGCATCAACTGGTTTTGGGTTAGCATCACGCATCACGAGTGCGTTTGGATCAAATGCGTCGACGATCGGTGTGTTCTTTGAAAAGGCGCCGGCGGAAGGAAAAACAGCTTCTCCGGGCTATTATAATAGTTTAGCGTTTCACCAACAAGCTGAAAAGGCGGGTCTTTATGCGAAAAGCATCAACGGCGATGCGTTTTCAAACGAGGTAAAACAGCAAACAATTGATTTAATCAAGGCGGATTTAGGCCAAGTGGATTTGGTGATTTACAGTTTGGCATCTCCTGTTCGCCAGCACCCCGTTTCAGGCGTGTTGCACCGTTCGGTCTTGAAGCCGATTGGCGATACATTTAGCGATAAGACGGTTGATTTTCACACGGGCATCGTTTCTGATGTGACGATTACACCTTGCAGCGATGAGGATATTGCGAACACGGTTGCTGTGATGGGCGGGGAAGATTGGCAGATGTGGACGGATGCTTTATTGAAGGCAGGCGTTTTAGCGGATGGAGCCATGACGGTTGCTTATTCGTACATTGGGCCGAAAGTGACGGAGCCCGTTTACCGCAAGGGAACAATCGGTATGGCGAAAGATCATTTGGAGGCTACTGCGTTTAAGATTACGGAAGACTTAGCTAAAATTGGTGGGAAAGCATTTGTTTCGGTGAACAAGGCCTTGGTGACGCAAGCAAGTTCAGCGATTCCGGTGATTCCTTTGTACATCTCGTTGTTGTATAAAATTATGAAGGCCAAAGGCACGCACGAGGGTTGCATCGAGCAGATTCAACGTCTTTACAGCGCTCGTCTTTATGCCAATGGAGGTATTCCTGTCGATGAAAAAGGGCGTATCCGCATCGATGATTGGGAAATGGATGAGGCGGTCCAACAAGAAGTTGCCGAATTGTGGAAAGGCGCTACGACTGAGAACCTTCCTGCTATTGGCGATTTGAATGGTTACAAATCGGATTTCTTGAATCTCTTTGGTTTTGGTTTTGATGGCGTGGATTATGCGGCGGAGGCCGACGAAAATGTCGAAATACCCGGTTTAATCACCGTAGAGAAATAAATGGAAAGCCATCCGCCAACTGACGGATGGCTTTTTTTATAGATTATCAGCAAACGGCTGACGATAATGCCGTTTTCCAGTGGCTTGATAAAGTGCATTCGCTAATGCTGCAAAAACAGGTGGATAGGCTGGTTCGCCCATGCCCGTCGGGTCGACTTCGTTTTTCACAAAATGGACATCAATTTTCTTAGGCGCTTCGTGATGTCGTATCATGCGATAGGTATCAAAATTATTGCTTTGAGGAACTCCTTTCTCCAAGGTCATTTTGCCATACATGGCAGCGCCAATGCCATCAACAATTCCGCCTTCGGAGAGATTTTTGGCCGCATCGGGATTGATGACGATACCGCAATCCACCGCACAACAGACATTTTCGATGATGGGATTGCCGTCTTGCATGCGTAATTCGAGTACATGTGCAGCGTAAGAATCATGACAGAAATAAGCAGACAAGCCCAATTTTTTTGTTTTCTTTTGGGTATCCCAATGGGATTTTTCACGCAGTAATTCGAGTACCTTGGCAAAGCGTTCAGGCTCGTATTCATTGTTTTTTCCCACCGGATTTGTTTGGGCACGCTTTAAGAGTTCCAAGCGGAAATCGAAGGGGTCTTTGCCCGCTAATTCAGCCACTTCGTCCAAAAAGGATTGCTCGGCCGCCGCCATGAAGTTGGAACGTGGCGCTCGAAATGAGCCTACCGTAATGTTACTATCAATTGTCCAGTCTTCGGCCAAATAATTGTCCACCGCTCCCGCCGGAAATCGATTTGGATAGAGGGGAGATTCTGGAATGCCTCCTGCTTTGACATGGAAACCAATCAAGTTATTGTTTTCATCCAAGGCTGCTCGGTAGGTAGCCGTATAGGTGGAACGGTAAATGCCAGCGGTCATGTCATCTTCCCGACTGTATTGTAGTTTCACGGGGGCTTGCATTTTTTGGGAAATGAGCGCCGCTTCGAGAAGCCAGTGGGCGTATGATCGCCGACCGAAGCCGCCTCCCAGTCGAGTCATTTTGATTTCGATGTTTTCGACCGGAATTCCCAAACGTGCCGCTAAGGCTTGCTCCGTAAATTCGGGTTTTTGTAGGGGTCCTGCCAGCGAAACTTTGTCTCCTTGTACATGGGCAAAGAAGTTCATGGGCTCCATGCAGTTGTGTGCCAGATACGGCCCATAAAAGGTTCTTTCGATCACCTTTGCGGCGGATTTGAATGCAGCATCGATATCGCCATCTTTCCGACGTACCGTTCCGGTTTGTTGCATTCGCGCTTCCATGGCTGCTCTGTGCTCGCTCGTACTTTCCAATCCGCCCGGAACTTTTTCTACGATTTTGCGGCCCAACATTTCGCGGGGCTGGGTATAGCTAGCAAAAGGTTCCCAGTTAACTTGGAGTGCTTTTTTTGCTTGCATAACCTCCCAGGTAGAATTACCCACAATGGCTACGACCTCGGGGAAAGTCGTGGTATCAAAGAAGGTCTTTTCATACCCGTCATTGAAAATTTTGATGGGGAATATGGCTTTAATACCGTGCATTTTTTGCGCAGGACCTTCTTCTATGTTTTTCAGTCGCAAACCGAATGCAGGCGGATGAACAATCATGGCATACAACATCCCTTTGACTTGGGTATCGATTCCAAAGAGCGGTTTCCCTGTTACAATTTTATGGATGTCGACATTGTGTTTTGATTTACCAATAATCTGAAAATCGCGCACTTTTTTTAATTCGACTTGCGTCGGAACGGGAATTTCCGCTGCGGCCGCCGCCATTGATCCATAGCTGGCCGATTTGCCAGTTTGCTTATGGTATAAAACGCCCTTGTCGGTGGTGACTTCGTTGACATTCACCTGCCATTGTTTGGCAGCGGCTTCCCGGAGGAGTTGCCGCGCCGTCGCACCGGCTTGTCGGAGCGGTTTCCATCCCTGATGAATCGCTTGACTCCCACCGATGAATTGACGGGTAAAATGTTTGGTATCTAAGTCGGCTTGAACAACCTGTACCTGTTTCCAATCTACATCCAATTCTTCCGCAACAATCATTGGCATCGAGGTTTTCACCCCTTGGCCGCCTTCGGGGTTGGGCGACATGATGTAAATAAGGTTGTCGGAGGTAATTTTGATGAAACCATTCAGCTCCTGCGTCGTGGCAACTGCTTTTTCCTTGAAACTGGATAGCAAGGTAAAGCTTAGCAATAAGCCACCTCCACTGAGGGCGGAAGATTGTAAGAAGCTACGGCGATTCATGGGTGCTGAATTTTAGATAGGTTTGGCCGTCAATTTAAGCCTTTATTTTTAAAAAATGTTTCTAGTAAATCGGCAATTTGCACATTGTTTAAATCTGAAAAGGGGAAATGGGTATTTCCCTTTATCCCAATTTCTGGTAAATGAATGACGGTGACATCGCCACCATAGGCGTTGACTTTATCTCGCCATTTTCGGGCCATTTCTAATCGCGCACGCCAACCGTCTGCACCCGGGTTTTCATCGTATTTTTCGGGGATAAAATCGCCGTAATAAATGATGATGGGGATTTTGGTCAGCTTCAAAAAGTCTTCTTTGGGCACAGCCATCGCTGTCAATGCGCCTGATGAGCTAGGAATGGGTTCAGGAACTTCGCCTACCGGGAAAACAAACCCACTACCGGGTTCAAACGAGGGAATGGCTTTAATGTGAGGATTTTTGATGGCTGTCGCCCAGCCAAAACCACCAGAATGGGAATGGGTTACTAAAATACCGTCTCCGATTTTATCGAAAAGTTGAGAAGTAGCATTGGTAATAACTTCCGTATCAAACCCGCCAATGTTTGGCGTCATTTGACGAAAATATTGATTTCTGGTTTCCTCATCTTGCGCAAATTGAACGCCAGGATAATAACTATTTCCAACACCGACGCGAAAGGTCCCCCACCACATTTGTTCATCCGGTGTGGGGTTGATGGTCGCAGAAACGGTACTTCTACCTGCGTTACCCCGACGAGGTTGATCGATTAAATAAACACTATACCGCTTACGCAAGAAGATGTTGTTGAATCCCTCCCGGCCGTCTGGTGTGCTAGTCCA
>JACCDG010660218.1_pt1 | contig 14363 bp, 19 predicted proteins | sample 7442471 | NCBI WGS metagenome assembly JACCDG01 (sample SAMN15323444, study PRJNA562643) | freshwater metagenome | isolation source: river surface water | place: USA:Blue River Watershed | collected 2017-08-17
GCTAAATTTAAGTAACCCCATGGAAAAATATTTATATATATATTCAAAGATCTTGCAATATATGATACAATCTGTTAAAGATTACTAAGAAAAATCCTCATAATTGTAAGGATTTTAAATATTTTTATACATTTTTGATCAAAATCCTCAAGAATGTGAGGATTTTTGGAGGAAAATATGGGATGGAAAACAGTTGCAACGGGGGATGAGGCAAAAGCAGCACATAGCAAAGCTATGGCTGAAGCCGTGCATATTGACGGCGGAATGAAAGCTGCTAAATTTGGTGATGCTTTCAAAAAGAGCTGGACCTCCGGTCCCAAAGTGCTCCCAACAATAAAGGCTGGGGGCTTACAAGCAGGGGTGGGGGCATTAGCTGGCGCAGGCATATCTATGCATCAGCAGGGTGATGTAACCGCTCCATTCTCGCTTAATGGAGCTACAACAATGGGTATTGGGGCCGCTTCCGCCGTTGGCGGAGTTATGGCCTGGAGATTTGGTAAGAAGCTTAAAACATCCATATTCACCGGATGGGATGCTGCCAAGACCGCAAAGCAAGCAACTGGTGAAATATTAGACGGCAGAGCGGCTGTTGGTGACATCGCTGCTGCCTACGACTAAAATAGGAGAAAGATTATGAGTATTAATGGTTTAGGAAATAAGCCACTGAAGGAAATCTTCCATACAGGATCAATGTCTATTAGTGGTGCAAAAAGAATGGTAAGGAATAGTCCTATTGTGTCTGGCACTGCGGCTGGCGCCATAACTGGTGGGGCTATGGGTGCATACTCTGACAATGGATCATTCCTTGGCGGAGCTGCTGCTGGCGCAGCAGCCGGTGCTATGGGTGGATTGGGGTATAAATATAGAACTGGATTAATGGGCGCATGGGCTGGTGCAACAGGGAAGCTGTATAACGGAACGGCACCAATTGGAAAAAGATCCGCATCTGGCATCTGGAATGATACTAAGGATGGATGGAACTACGGTGAAGGATTCAGAAAAATGGGCAGAGGTATGGGGCTCTGGAGTTAATAGCAGTATGAAAAGTGGTAGAATGACAAGAGCATTTTCTAATAGCATGGGCTTAGGCAGAAGAGCCTAAGATCCACTGGGGTAATTTATGGGCATTTTTAATCAAGCAATTAATCCAGTAGCTAAAAATAAATATGTTAGATCCGCTGCTATTGGCGGTCTGATGACTGGCTTTAACCAAGCTAATAAAGCAGCAAGTAAAGCAAGAAGCTTTGTCGGTCCAATGAATAATGTTGGCGGCAGATTCTCAATGCTTTGAGGTGAATTATGGGAATGTTTAATCGAGCAATTAATTACGCATCAAAAAACCCAAATCATGCATTAATAGGATTGGGAGGATTGGCACTGGCTGGTGGGGCAATAGGAGCAGCTAGCAATGATAGTCTTTTTGCAGGTTGGTACTCTGGCTCTAATATTGCCGCTGGTGCTGGTATGATGGCACTTGGTGGGGCAATGGCTACAAAAAGAGGAATGGATGCTCTTGGCAGAATTGGGTTAAATAAAAGCGGAGCAAAGATGACAGCAGGATTAACAATGGGCTTGGGTGCAACAGGCATTGCACTCGGAGGTGCTCAATCCGACATGGGTGGCTGGGGAGCATTTGGCTCCGATATTGGAGCCAAAGTGCTTGCGGGCGGTGCTGCATATGGCGCATATAAAATGGGTGCATTTAAAAATATGACAAAACCACTTAATAAGATCAGATCAACATTTTAAGGATAAGTTATGAGTAGACTTGACGCAATGTCCGATGCTGGTGCAGCATCATGGTCTTTAGCAAAGCATGTTATGGGTGGAGCTGCTATTGGTGCAGGGGTTAACTCGGTTGCATATGCAAACGGTGCATCCTTAACAAACTCTCAATCGTTTGGTCAGGCTGCATTATCTGGCGCAGCATGGGGTGCTGCTGCTGGTGGCGTCACTGGAACTGCTGCATTCAGAAAAAATATGAATATTAATGCAGCAATGAGAAGGACGGCAGCAATAGATAAGAATCTAGCAGAACAGGCAGGACAACCGTTTGTAGGACCACCTACTAGAATGCAGGCTACTGGATCTAAGATTGGACATACAGCCGGGGATGTTGCTACATCTATATATGGTGGAGCAAAAGATCTATTTCTAGGAAGTAATAAAAAGGGGCTAAGAAAGGCAAAAGAGCAAAGATTAATAAATCAGGCTAATAGAATAATGAAGAGAGATGCAAACATGTTAGAGATGAAAGATCGCTCAGTAGATTACTCATCATCATTATCTCTATTAGACAATAATCAAATTGGCAAAGCTCCATTTGAATATACTGGAGGTATAGACTTTAAATCTGGATATAGGCCTGGATTATCCAATGGTGCAACGATAGGTGCCAATAAGTTCTCACTAGAATCTAATAAGCAAGCAGAACATAGAGTTAGTGCTGCATTGGCAAGAGACAGAAAAGGATATTAATAATTAATATTTAATTAATTAGATTAATCTGATACAATAAAAGGGTTGCAAAGAGTGAAATCTTATGCAGCCCTTTTGTGTTTTTCACAAAACATTAACACTAAAATAGTTAAAAAAGGACTAAAAATGACTTCAAATAAAAACAATAACGAAGAAGAAGCAGGTTCTTTTAGTGTAACTGTCCCCAAAAAGATTTCTATCGCTGTTTTATTTGCACTTATTATGCAAATAGTTTGCGGTATTTGGATGATTTCTGGTGTTTACTACTCTCAACAGGAAATTCAGAATAAATTTTCTGAGAATATGAAGCAGGTTACTACTCAACTTACAGAGCTGAAGTCCTCTATATATACAAGGAATGAAGCATTACTTCAATTTGAAGCTATTAGACAAGAAAATGTCCGCCAGGATCTTGAGATTAGAGAAATCAGATCAAAAGTTTACGGTAGATAAATAGGAGATAAAATATGGCAGCCGAAAATCAAGATAGTGCATCTTGTGGTCGTCCAATGACTAAAAGCGAGATCAAATTCCAAGAAAAGATCAAGTCCACAAAGTTCGCACTCTCTGTTGGCATCATTGCTGTTGTTACCACGTTAGTTACTAATGGTGTAATAACTCCAATTATCTTTTCTGATATAGTGCAATTAGTAGTAGGGGCTTATATTCTAGGCGATGTTGCCCAGAATTCCTTCGTTAAATCCAGATGGAGCAAATAATAAATGGGATATTTGACAGTAGCAAAGGCTTTCCTTTCGAATCTTGGACTTAAGGGTTATTTATACATTTTTATAGGTATTCTTTGTATTTCTTTACTTGGATATGGTACTTATAAATATACTTGTGCAATTTCAGACTATGCCTCATCACAGGATGAAATCGTGAAGTTAAATGAGAAAATTAACGAGAAAACCATAATCATTAAAGAAAAAGATCAAGAAATAAAAATGCTTGATGCTTCTGTTAGGTCCAAGGATGGAACAATTACTCTTTTAAGGGATCAAATAGAATTATCTAATAAACTCAGAGAAAGCTCTGAAAAAGAAAGAAGAGAAGCTGAAAAAAAATTTACTGATATTCTTGCCAAACATAAGAACGAAAAAGACGCAACAATCTCTCCAAAATTGGCAAATATATTAAATGATCTAGAAAAGGATCAAAAATGAATAAACTTAAAAGTTTTATATTCTCATTTGTTATAATCTTATTCCTATCAGGCTCTGCTTGCGCACCAAAAACAATATACGTAGAAGTTCCACGCCCTATTGATATATCTTCTGATTTTCTAACAGAAGTTGAAATGCCAAAAAGTTCTGACGGATGGGATGATAACGATCTACAAGGTGACAAGCTAGCCAAGTATATTCAGGCTCATAAGATGTCGATAAAGAAGGCAAATGACAGAATAAAGGGCACAAGAGCAATCGTAGAACAATTCAATAACAAAGCAAGACAAGAATCCGAAAAACCAAAGAATTGATATGATTATTTTAAATAGAATGGCATCATCAATAAGAGATGACGGTCTTTATGGTCATTTTGGCCAATTAAAATTATATTCAAAGAAGTCTGGTGCATTAGAGATATTCACTCATGAAAAACCATGGATCCAAACTTCTGAATTTCCAAATGGCAAAGTAATGGATTCTTGCATTCCAGTTGGAACATATAGCTTAGAAAAAGTAAAATTTCTAGCGTATAATGACGCTAAATTTGTACTTTTTAATGATAACAATGTTTTTAAACGTTCATCGGAAATGTCCTCACCAAATCAAAGATATGGCACGATTTTTGTAACAGGTGATCCATTCGACCATGCCGAAGGCGTAATTAGTGTAGGGCTAAGTCTTAGCACAAAAAAGGGCAAAAGACATCTCGAACACTCAGCAGTAGCATATAAGCAGCTGCATAAATTTTTAACAGACAATCCACAAGAAAACCTGATTTCAATTACTTGGGCTAAATAATGGCATATATAAGAAGTTTTAAAACTCAGACTACATTATCTGAATACATTGCCGGTCCGTTCACAATAACTCAAATTCCTCAGAATATTGATGTAGAAACAATTACAGTTAGTACGGCTGTAAAGTTATATCGTGGACTTATCTATGAAAAAATCACTACATCAACAGATGATCCTGGCACAATTGCAAAATTGCTTGGAATTATTAATGAATTAGAAGAAGGATCTAGTTCTGCAGGTGGATTTGGTGGATTGTTTAAGATAATTAATCTTGGAACAGCAAATGGCATCCATAAAGAAACAGTCAATGGAGAGGCAAGGCTAAAGTCTATTCGCGCAGGATCCAATATTGTCGTATCTGCGAATGACAATGAAATAACCATAACGGGCACAACACCTCCTGTGTCGGTCCCTATTGATTCCATAGATAACGTTGGACCACTGTCGGCGGCGGGTATTTATAAAGATATTTCCGGGCAAACTGCCAGACTTAGAAGAATATCTGCTGGTGATAATGTAACAATTGTGCAAAACGCCGACGACATTACTATCAATGCAGTGATTCCTCCTATTCCAAGTCAGGGTGTAGTATCAGGTCAGAACGTTGGAAACAACACTGGCTATGGTGTATTTAAGGACGTTTTAAATACAACTACAGCCAGATTTAAGAGAATTATACCCGGCAATAACATTACAATGTCTTCAACTGATGACGACATAACAATTAATGCGGTTGTCCCAGTTATTACTCCTGCAACGGTTACAAACCTGGCTAACGTAGGCTCTATGAGCTCCGTAGGCGTGTTTAAACAGCTAAGCAGTACCGTAGGTCAGTTTTACAAATTAAAGGCCGGAAACAACGCTTCTATCGTATTAGATGGCGATGATATTGTTATATCTGCAGTTCCTGGCGAAGGCGCAGCATTTGCATCTGGACAGAACACAGGAACAGGCGAAGCAAGTGTCTATAAGAACACTGTTGGATCCAACTTGGTATTTAAGACACTACATGCAGGTCCAAATATTGTCCTGACTGATGATGGTGATACCATAACGATAGAAGCAGAAACAGGAGGGGCAGTTACTCTAGATAATATTGTATCGGATGGTACACTTGGATCAGTAGGCGTAACTAATGGTGTTACTGGTTCTACTGCACACTTCAAGGGCATTAAAGGTGGCGCAAACGTATCCGTAACAGAAGATCTTACTGATATTACTATCGCTGCAACATTCGATGGAATGACTTCTGGTCAGAACGATGGCGATGGTGCAGGTAAGGTATTTAAATCAGTTACTGGTGGAGTTGGCTCATATAGATCAATTAAGGCTGGTACTGGAGTATCTATCTCTCAGGACGCTAATAATATCGTTATTGATGCAGCAGGCGGATCTTCTGGTGTTACAACTGTAACTAATAATGGTTCTGGTTCTGGAATTGGGATGGATGTGACCGGCCCTGTTCTTAACCTTAAGAGCATAAAGGCTGGTGCAAATATAACAGTTACTGCCGCTGCCGACGAAATCGTCATTGGTTCTAACATGGACTTAACTGGAGCCGTTACAGCACTTCAGAACGTTGATGGTGGTGATTCTTATGATGCCAGAGTGTTTAAGAATACTACTGCTGGTGTTGCCAGCATGCGCTCTATTAAAGCAGGTACGAATGTATCCATAGTAGAAGGCCCAGATATAATCACTATTAATGCTTCTGGTGGCTCATCTACGAGCTTTGTCAATGATGGTGATGGCGTTGGTAAGGTTTATAAGTCAACTTCTGGCACAGATATTCACTTACGTTCTATAAAAGCAGGCTCTAACATATCTATAGCACAAGATACGAACAATATCGTTATTAGTGCCACAGGTGGCGGCGGCGGGGGCAGCGGTACTGCTACCGGCTTTAACGACTTCGATACAGGCACAAGCTACGCTTCTGGTGATGTTGTTATTAGAAACAATGCAATCTTAAGAGCAAAAGAGGCTGTGACTGCTGGTGCGTTCAATCCAGCACAATGGGACGTTTTAGGTGATGGAGCTGGCTATGCTGAAATTGCAGATGATCCAGCATTTATATCTAATGCAATTACACCACAGAATGGATTCGCTACATTTATTCCAAACTGGTGGTATCCTCCATTATTTACAGAATCTAATCCATATGAAAGAACATTGACAAGTGGGCAATTCTGCTGGATTGGTAAAACCGATATACAGTACGACTGGAGACGCAAACATGGCGAATGGGAAAATGATTGGTTTGAAATATCAATAGATGCAGAAAATACCTCTATTGATAGATTTATTAATATTTGTTTTGTAAATCCAGGCGATTTTGGCCTTCAGGTTTTCAATACTCAGGCGTCAATAATTCAGGAAAATATGGAAACGTATTTAGATTATGACGGGCAGTTTGATTCTTTTCACGTTGACCTAAGAATGGGGAAGATGACTTCTGGTGATCTGATAATGGCTCATAGAAGTAAGCACTATTATGAACAGGAAGTTGATAGTTACGCTGATAGAATGTCTATAGTTAGCTCTACAGATGATATGCCTTGGTATTTAACAGATGAAATTATTAGTCCATCCACACCATTTATAGGGTTATCCGAATTTAATAAAATAGGAGTATTTGTTCAATCTCAATCACCGAATAATGGAGGAAATACACTTATTAGAATACTTGGATATAATTCAACAACGCAGCGATATGTAAGATTATGTGAATATAGTTTATATTCCAGATGTTTAGAAAAAATAAATTATATACCAATAATTTCAACAATTGGATATGACATAACAGTAAAAAGCGCTGGAGAGTGGGATGTGCCTGATTCTATAGAAAATGCATTTGAATGGGGATATCCTCATATTGCTCAAAATTTTCCAGATTGGGCTTCTTTTGAACTTATAGATCCTGAAGAATCATGGTCTGGAGATGAAGCTTATGGATACGATCTAATAGCTAATAACAGAGCAGATAGTATTTCTAATGCACCAGAAGTATTTTTTGACAGAAATAACACAATTGATGTGTGGTATGATGTTTATGGATGCACAAAAGAGGTGGGCGAGCCAGATATTTGTGGCGAATCATCATATGTTAGAATTTCTTGGTTTAAGTTTACAATAGACAGGTCACTTAATGTATCTTTCCTTAAGCCAGGTGTTGATATGGTGCTTGAAGTGTTTAGTGGTGGGCCAAGTTATGGCTCTCTAGTATCTGAACTACAAGTAACAACAGATTCTAACCAAGATGTAGTTTTAGACGCAGGCACATATTATGTTGGCGTGGCATGTATAGATGATGCTGATTCAGGAACAAGAATAACAATTCAAGCTATAGAAATATAATAGGATATAAATATTTATGAGAAGATCAATACAAAAATCCGTTCCGGAAGGCATTTCTTATGGGGAATCTAAAGCTTTAACACTAAAAGGTGAGAAAGACAGCGGAACCACTCCATCAACGGGTATATTACAGGATATGGATGTGCTAAGAGACGAAACATCTCTTAGCGTTTATAATGCACAGACTCAGCAGTTTGAGAGAATTCTGACAGATAAATCATATGGGCACGGTTATGTGTATATGGTTAGTCGCGATACTACAATAGGCAGGATTGGTTCAGGCGTTATGGTTATCAATGAAAGTGATAACCCTGTCGTTGTTGATCACGTATTTCAAGGATACGCAAAAAAATATACATTTGATGCAAAGTCGATATACATTCTTTCATACAATAATGGATGGACGAGAATAGGCGAATATACAGAAGGTTCTATTGGCGGCGGGACTGGCATTTATCGTGGTATGTCGCCAAATGAAATAGTGTATGCATCAAAGGTTGCAATAACAGATTCGCAAGCTCAATGGGTGTCTTATGTTCCACTAGTTCATAATGATGGATCTGGTCCAGATCCTGCTATGATTTTTGAAAGAGTTGACTATAATTCTTGTAATTTCGATCTATGGATTCATGCCAGAAAAAATGACGGCACTGATATTATGCACAGAATAGAAAATGCCCATTATGTATTTGATTATGCCTACAATAATGGATTTTCTGCTGGCAATATTGGACTTGATGGCATTTTATTGATTGCACAAAATGAATTTGGTGCTGAAGAGTTTAGCTCATGGTGGGGCCAATTGGCCATTGGAAGCACAGTAAAACTTGGATTTGTTAGTAATTGGGGCAATTTATCTAACGGGAATATTATTATTAAATTTTTCAATGAAAATAAATTTTTCTCTGCTGATAAACATGTTGTAGAGTTCCCTATATATATGAAGCCTTCAGGATCGCCAACATATAATTTTGAATATGCCTTATTCAACAAAATGTCGCCAACTTCTAACTTCTATGAATACGGTGGGAGCTTAGGAGATTCTAATGCCGCAACATATCCTCCAGAAAGAAGATATAAGGAAATTAGACATAAGATTGGCCAAAAGTTTATTGGTGATGTCTATAATGGAGGATCTGAAGTTCCTGCTGTGGAAAAATTAATATCAGGCAGAATATTGTATAGGGGCGTAATAGGCGAAGGTTTTTATTCAGAAACAGTAGAAGTTGGTTATAGATTTTATAATCATAATGCTACATGGCTATATAATAGTTCGACGATATGTAGACCTGCCGTATTATATATATCAGACGATATGGATAATGGAGTAACAGGTAATACGTATTATGATGGAACTGCCGACGGATTTTACTATGTAAGACCAATTATAGAATACGGAACAGAGGAAGCTTATTACAATTACAGACCAATAACTTCCAATAACCTTTATTCAACATATCCTAGTAAATATTGTTTGTCCACGGATCCGTACTTTGATCCAATATCATTTGTTGATTGGTCTAAATTTGGACCAATTGTAAATGTCGGTATTAGATTAGATGGTGAGTGGTATATTCCATTATGGAGAAGGTATGGTGAAAATTGCAGCATATTCCATTTCGATGGCAATGATGGCTTCCCAGACATTATAACTGGAATAGTTGATACAGATGGCACAACACCACTGGTACATCCCGTGTTTAGTAATGACAAGGTGCATTATGTGAAATTATTGATAACAAATAATGATCCTGCTATTAATTTAAGAGTTAAGCCAAACAGAAGAAACGCCCCAACAATGACAATCAGACCAGGGGAAGACAGAGAAGTTGAAATATATACAGAGCGTCATCCAGACAACCCAAATTACTATGCAGTTAACTGCAGGGTGTGGTTTGAAACCACACCATCTAGTGATGCAATGGTGTCATTAACTGAGATTGGCATTGGAGAAAAAAGTCCCAAAGAGATGGAATTTTATCACGGTGCGCTATGAGTACATTTTCAGATAAATTAGAGTTTATATCTGTGAAAACTGGGTTGTATAAAACAACCCAGGAGTTCACTTTTTATTTAAATGATGATCTAAAAGGCAAGCATGTTTTTGTTCCATCTGGTACAATATTCAACGGTGCATCAATACCTTGGCTTGTTCAGAAGTTATTTGGATGGGATCCTATGGATCCTCGTTGGGTGCAAGCTTCTGTCCTTCATGACGGACTTGTTAAGGAATTTGGTCAACAGTTATTTATCCAAGATGGACCTAGAGGCTATATTCCTTCATGGAATGAGGCCGCTAATTGGTTCAATAAAGCCTTAAAGGTAAAAACAGAACAATATAAATGCCCACGAAGAGATAGAATCGTCTTCGTGGCAGCAGTCAAGGTGTATGGTGTATTCAGATTGGTAGTAAAACACCAAAGTAGAAAGAAGGAGTGATAGAGAGTGCCTCTTGTTAATTTAAAAACCAATCCCGGTATATCTTTTTTTATAATTCCTGAAAACGGATTTACTATTAAAAATGATACATTTTATCAAGTAGACATAGATAACCTTGATGAACATGATTTAGTTGAATTAATTAATGGAATTAATTTTGGATTACTTATAGGTGGAGATCCAGACTCAACCGGAAGTAGGCTAATTTTGCAAAACAAAATTAATGAATTAACCTTCAATGCTTTCAATGCTTCATTAACAGATTTGAACGATGTTGAGATATCGTCAGTTGTAGAAAGTCAATTTTTGGTATTTATAGATGGAAAATGGAAAAATAAAACCATTGACTTTTCTGAAGGCGGTGGAAGTGGAACAGCTAATGGCGTCGGATATTCCGGAGTGGTAGAATCATATGATGATCTTCCAGATGCATTTGTAAATTTAAATAAATTTTATTATGTGAAAAATTCACAGGGAACAAGATGGCTACCAGGCTCGTTAGGAGGTACATATAGAAAGCCGGGGACTTATTTTTCTACAGGAAGTTCATGGACAACAGATGTAAGTCCTTTTCAGGCAAACCAAATAGATGTTGATGCTGGTGTTAATAATGATCAATTTATAACACCATTAACATTAGAAAATGCACATAAATGGACAACAAAAGCAGACAAAACAGAAGTTATAACAAATGTGGTTTCTAGCACACTGTCTGTTTCTATAAGTAATAATATAGCAACAATTGATATATCATCGCCTATATCAATAAACAACGGCGGAACTGGTGCAGGCAATAAAGATGAGGCGTTTTCAAATTTGGTTCCAGACCAATTTGGATTAGCAGGCACAGTGATGTCAACTAATGGAACTCACCCGTTTTGGTCAACAGAAATAACGGGTGGAGATTTTTAAAGGTAAAAATTATGTCAGTCAATATAAAAATTAAAACATCCGCCTCTACTGCGACACCATCATCATTATTGAATGGAGAATTAGCATATTCTCATAATTCAGATAATTTATTTATAGGTGACGGATCTGTCGTTAAGATCATTGGTGGGAAAACAGATCACGACAAATTAGCAACGATAGAGAGCGGTGCACAGGTAAACACAGTTACAAGCGTTGCTGGGAAAACGGGTGCTATAACACTAGTAAAGGCAGATATAACAAATTTTACAGAATCAGATTATGTCCATAGCACAGGCACAGAAACTGTTGCTGGAAATAAAACATTCTCCGGAGATATTATCTTTTCTGGGAATATAATTGTTAATGGAACAACTTCATCTGTAAATTCAAATGAAGTTAATATTGGTGACAATATTATTGTTCTTAATTCTGACGAAGTAGGTACACCTAGTCAAAATGCTGGTATAGAAGTAGAAAGAGGAACATCAGACAATGCAACAATGATATGGAATGAAACGGTTGATAAATGGGGTTCAAAAATGGCCTCAGGATCTTTTACCGCCTTCTCATTAGAAGGGCATACTCATTTGTCTGCTGATATAACCGATCTAAATTCCACAGTAGATGGGCGCATTGGATTAGCGTCAATAAATGCACTTAGTGATGTAATTATAACGTCACCATCAAATAACCAATTTCTTACATATAATGGAACAAACTGGGTTAACACAACTATATCGGCAACTACATTTTTGACATTATCAGATACGCCATCATCTTATTCTGGCGCTGGTGGTAATATAGTTGCAGTTAATGCAGGCGCCACTGCATTAGAATTTGTAACAACAATTGATGGCGGCTCATTCTAATTAAATTAATAAATCCTGCTATATAGCAAATAGGAATGTCATATGACAAATATAGTTTTAAAAAGATCGTCAGTTAATGGAAAGGTCCCCTCTGTAGGGGACCTTAGCCTAGGCGAAATAGGAATCAACACATACGATGGAAAGATATTCATTAAAAAAGATGATGGTACAGAATCAATAATTGATATTGGCAAACAGGGTGAGTGGGGTAGCATAACGGGTGTTTTATCTTCCCAAAGTGATTTAAATTCTACTCTCGCTGGGAAGCAAGAAACTTTAGTTAGCGGTACAAATATAAAAACAATAAATGGCTCAACATTGCTAGGCTCTGGAGATATTACGGTTACTGCAATGGTATCTGGCACTTCCACAGAGGTACAATATAGGAATGGAGGCTCACTTGGCGCAGCTGGAAATGTAAAGATAGACAATAATGATTTAATTTTAGGCATTAATTCATCCCCAGTAACACCTGCATCTGATAATGTAAAGTTATTTGCAAAAAAAGTGTCTGGAAGAATGTTCCCAGCCATGCTTGGGCCATTAGGCATGGATGCTATTTTACAGCCATCAATGTGGAGACAAAAAATTGCACTATGGAATCCTCCAGGAAATGGAACAAGCGTTCCTGGCGTATTTGGAATGACTGCACCAACTGCCGTTGGAACAGCAACAGCAAGAACGGTAGCAACAACAAATCTTTTTACAAGAACAAGAAGGCTTGGATATGTTTCCGTTTTTCTCAGCCGGATCGTTAGCTGGGCATTATTCAACGGTCGCGCAGTATACAACGGGAAATGGAGCAAATCTGGGTGGATTTTTTTATTCATGTAGATTTGCAATATCAGAGGCTGCCACAGTAGCCGGTGCTAGGGCATTTATTGGCATGTCAAGTTCTGTTGCTGCACCGACTAATGTTCAACCAAATACATTAATAAATTCAATAGGACTTGCAAGGTTATCAACAGATTCAACGCAGCTATATATTGTATATGGAGGTTCTGCAGCACAAACTGCGATAGCATTGGGAACTGATTTTCCTCCACAAACTGGGTCTGGCTCTACAACTGGTATAGTCTATGACTTATCACTTTTTTCGCCACCAAGTCAAAATGGAGTGATTTATTACTACGTTGAAAGGGTTGGAACGTCATTTGTATCGCAAGGAGTAATTACCCCAACTACTGTTGGTGTTCAAACTCCAGCGAGCACAACATTGTTGGCACATAGGGCATGGGTGTGTAATAACACTACTGCTCTGGCTGCTGGTATAGATATTATTAGCGTATATATTGAAACGGATTATTAAAATGTATTTAATAGATGAAAAAACATGCAGAGTTATAAGAGTTGCAGATGGGAAGATAGTAGCTCCGGCGCAAAGTATTGATGACGCAGATTACATGGAATATTTAAATTGGGTTAGCTATGGTAATAATCCTATTATTATATCAAGCGAACAGCCAACGAATCCTTCAAAAAAAATAACAAAATTGGCATTTACTAATAGGTTTACAGTTCAAGAAAAAGTAATTCTTGAACTTGCATCTATGGACAATCCACAGGCCCCTATGGCAGAAAGAGAATTGGCAGCATCACTTCGTGTGTATCTCGAGGATATAGATAGAGCATCTTTTGTAGACTTGGAAGATCCTAGACTTAATGATGCATTGATTGGTTTGTCGTATTATGGCATTATTGATCCATCAAGAGTTTCTGAGATAATTACATCAAGCATTAATGACAATGAAAGATATAACGGAGATTTATAATGAAATTGGGAAAGCAGGGTATTGAATTAATCAAATCATTCGAAGGCTGCAAACTAAAAGTTTACCTTGATGCAGTTGGCCTACCTACTATTGGGTATGGCCATCTAATCAAACCAGGTGAATCTTTTACAAAGATCACTCAAAAAGAGGCAGAGGATCTATTAAAGTCCGATGCACATATCTTTGTTGATGGAGTAAACAAACTTCTAGAAGTTAATGTTACACAAAATCAATTTGATGCATTGGTATCATTTGCATTTAATGTTGGTTTGGGAAACTTAGAAAAATCAACATTACTTAAGCTTCTTAATGCAGGTGATTATGCCGGTGCAGGAAATCAGCTGCCAAGATGGAATAAAGCAGGCGGCAAGATTTTAAATGGGCTAACAAAACGTAGGAATGCTGAAAGAGACCTATTTATGGGTAAATAAAAAAGGGGCGAAAGCCCCTTTTTTATTTGAATCTACCAAGCCTTATAAAGTTTAAACTAGCCTCCATAACATCTTCTGAAAGTATCATTGTTATATGGTCAAAATCAAATAATATAAAGTCCTTTAACCCAGCAGTATA
>JACCDG010086894.1_pt1 | contig 14361 bp, 19 predicted proteins | sample 7442471 | NCBI WGS metagenome assembly JACCDG01 (sample SAMN15323444, study PRJNA562643) | freshwater metagenome | isolation source: river surface water | place: USA:Blue River Watershed | collected 2017-08-17
CGATGTGGTTTGCCCCTGGTGCTACATCGGCAAACGGCGCTTAGAGCGTGCTTTGGCACTTTTGGCAGTTCAGCACCCCGATGTAGACCCCGAGGTGCGTTGGCACACGTTTCAGCTCAACCCAGACTTGGCCCCCGAGGGTATGGCGCGCACCGACTACGTGACAAATAAGTTTGGTGACGAAGCAACCGCTATTTATGACCGAGTGGCGAGCGTCGGCAAAGAGGTGGGGATTGCATTCGCGTTTGACCAAATCAGCCGCCAACCCAACACGGTGGTGGCACACAGCTTGATTGCGGTGTCAGAGCCTGGCATGCAGCAAGACGCGATGGTCGAGGCCTTTTTCAAGGCCTACTTCTTGGAAGGCAAAGACTTGACCGAGGCTTCGGTGCTCATGGACATTGCCGAATCGGTGGGGATGGACCGTGCGGTGGCTGAACAGCATTTGCAAAACTCAGCTTTGCACAGTCAAACGATTGACAGCGACAAGGCTGCGCGTGAAACGGGCATCACGGGTGTGCCGTTTTTCATCTTCAACCGTCAAGTGGGTTTGTCGGGCGCGCACGAGGCCGAAACCCTGTTGCAAGGCATGCAAGAGGCGATGAACGCCGCCACCGACGATTAAGTTTTTTCGATGAGGGGAGGTGTGGCAGGCTGTGCGGCTGCCGCCACGCGGTAGATGAGGTGGTAGACCAAGCCTACGAAGATGCTTCCGCCCACGAGGTTGCCCAAAATCACGGGCCCCAAGTTGCCCAACATGCCGCTCACCGTGAGTGAGTTGCCTGCCATCCCGATGACATTCATTGCAGTGGCAGGTTCCATGTATTGAATGATGAGCGCGAGCTGCATGAAATACATGTTGGCAATGCTGTGCTCAAAGCCTGCGGCCACAAAGGCGGAGATCGGAAAGACGATGGCCATCACTTTGTCCATCACACTGCGCCCCGCCATGGCCATCCACACCGCCATGCACACCAGCACATTGCACAGCACGCCTTTGAAAAAGGCTTCGTGCCATACCAGGTTTTGTTTGGCCAAGGCAATTTTCAAGACGGTAGTACCAATCGCACCGCCATTGGCGTGGGTATGCCCGCTCAGATAAACCATGAGGGCAAGACCCGTTGTGCCAACTAAGTTGGCCGCACACACCAATACCCAGTTTCGCAACACCTCTCGGCTGCTGATTTGCCCATCTGCCCATGCCATGGCCAACAAGTTGTTGCCAGTGAACAGTTCAGCGCCGGCGATGACCACCAAGATCAGACCTAAGCAAAACACCAAGCCGCCCAGTAGTTGGCTGATGGCAAAGCTCAGGCTCGCATCGGACTTGACGATGACAAAGAACAAACCGCCTAAGCCAATGAAGGCCCCAGCCAACAAACCGAGCATGAGCAAGGGCAGGGTGGCCATGTGTGCTTTGGCAACGCCCACGGTTTCAACTTTGAGGGCTATTTCTTTTGGGGCGTAGGCATCAGAGCCAAAGAGTTCGGGCATGGTGGTGCTTGGTGAGTGTGTATTTGTTGAATTTACTACTTCAACTGGCAGAATTGGTGTACTCGTTTGTTTTTCGGAGCCCGCTTATGTCTGATACCTCTTCCAATATGGTTCGCACCCTGGTTCTGCGCGAGCTTGAAGCTGGCAAACGTGACGATGGGTTGTGGCTGCAAGCCATGTCCGAATCCAAGATGGACACGGCCAAAGCGCAGGTGCGCTATGTGGCGTTGCGCACCAAGGCCATGCAAGGCGATGTGAAAGGTTTGTTGATTAAGCAAATTCGCGGCGCTGTGGCCAAAGACAGCGGCGACAGCGGTGTGCGCTTAAGCAACGCCAGTTTGGCCGATTACTTGGCGTCTAAAACTACTTCTTCAGGGAATAAGTAGGTCGCAAATTAGGTGGCATCAGTAACACGGGGATGCACTTCTTGGGTTTGATTTGCGACTGCTTGAGCGACTCAAACAGTTTGGTTTGTGCTGAAGGCACGGGGAGCTTTAATTCCTCGTAGAGCATGATGCGCGTGGTCGAAGCTTTGCGCTGCAACAGTTGCGAAGTCATCATGTGCAGGTAGGCGTCTTTGGCGGTGTCCGACATGGCATCCCACTCTTCGCGGAATGTTTTGATGTGAGCGCGCAAAAACTTATCTAGCTCTGCGTCATCGACTTCGTGCTGAATGGTTTCGCAGGCTTTGTCGATGAAGGGCTGGATGGCATCCGGCTCTTTGGGCAGTTCGGGTTCGCTGGGTGCGGCGGACGCATCTGCCTCGACTGGCTTATCGCTGGGTTCTGCGCTGACAACTTCGGTATTGGCTTGTGTTTCGGACGATGCTTCGTCTGTTGCTGCAGCAGCCTCTGTTGTTTCAGCGGGGGTGTCTGTGGCTTGAGATGACGCAATGGACGTGTCAACACCCTCGGGCGCTTCGGGTGCGCTCGACGCTTCTGCTACGGGTGTCGATTCTTCAGCCATCACAGACGTATCGGCATGGGTTGAGGCATCTTGAGTGCCATTTTGAATTTATTTTCAATATGCGGCTGCCCGTACGCGATCTACCTGCACAGGGCTAACCGCAGGGGCTTGGTTACCCCACTGGCTGCGAATATGGTTGAGCACATCCGCGATTTGCTGATTGTTCAATGTGAATAAGTACGGTGGCATGCCGTAAGGGCGTGGTCGATCCTGTGTGCTTGGGCCATAGCCGCCATACAAGGCCATTTGAATCAGGTTGTCGGGCTGCACTAAGACGACGGCAGGGTTGCCTGCCAGCGAAGGGTAGCGTCCGGCCTTGCCTTCGCCGTGGTCACCGTGGCAGGTGGCGCAATGCTTGGCGTAAATGGCTTGCGCTGCGGGGGTAGAGCTAGCCATGGTGGACTGAGAGAGTTTTGGCTTGAGGCTGCTTGGCTCAGTGCGTGACTTGAGGTAAGTGGCAATGGCTAAACCATCTTGAGCCGAAAAGTGCTGACCGACATGTTGGACGAATTCAGCCATTGGGCCGCTCACACTGGCCGAGGTGTTTTGACCTGCTCGCAGCAACCGAGAGATGTCTTCGTTTGAGCTGCGGGCGAGGGTGGTTTGTGTGGGGTCAACCAAGCTAGGCGCAACCCACATTTGCGAGGGTAAAAAACCGCCTGTTAGGTCGTCCACTGCTGGAAAGCTGCCCAAAGCATTGCGCTGTCCATGACATGCGGCGCAGTGTCCAGCGCTTTGTACCAAATAAGCGCCACGGTTCCATGTGTCTGATTGTTGATCGTTGGGTTGAAACGCGGTGGGCGAAAAGTACATCGAACGCCACACTGCGATGACAGCTTGCGTACCCACGGGCCATGTGAGTTGGTGCGCGGGTGTTGTCACGTCAACCGGCTTGAGGAATTGCAGCCATTTGAACATGGCTTGAACATCTGAGGGCGTGAACACGCTGGTGTGGTTGTAGGGGAACGCCGGTAACAACAGGCGACCATCGCGTGAGCGCCCCCAGCGAAGTGCGGTTTGAAAGTCAGCGAGTGTCCATGACCCGATGCCGTGTGTGACGGAGGGCGTCAAATTGCTGCTGAACACGGGGCCAAACGGTGTGTCGATGCGCCGCCCGCCAGCTAGTGGTTCTCCCCCGTTGCTGGTGTGGCAGGCCACACAGCCCCCGATGCGAACAAGGTATTCGCCGTTTGCCAGAGTCTTGGGCGAGGTTGAGGGCGTGGTGGACGCTTCAATGTGAAGGCGTGTGTCGGAGAAAAATGAAAAACGGCCCCAGTTGTCCCAAGTGACCCAAGCCGTGGCCAAGATGAGGCAGCCGACGGTGACCTTCAGCGCCAAAGACACAAGGCTTGGCATCTTTTTCATGGCTGACCTTTATGAAGGTCGGGTGCGCTGCCGCAGCGCAAATCGGCAGGTGTAGCGCTCACTTTGGCCAAGCTGACCGTCGTGGGTACGGCTTGTGTGGCTAGCCATGCCGTCACTGCGGTGGCGTCTTCGGGAGAGAGTCGTTTGGCAATCTCGGCCATGCAGTCTGGTGCTACTGTGCTGCGCTCGCCTTGCTTCCATGCCGAGAGTTGTGCACCCAAATAGGCCGCTGGCAGGCCCAGCAGGCTAGGGATGTGTGCCGTTTGGCCCATCAATTGGGAGCCGTGGCAGCTGGTGCACGCTGGTAGTTTGCGAGACGTATCACCTTCTAAGGCCAATTGGCGTCCGCGTTGCATCTGAGTTGAGCTGAGATTGGTTGCAGGTGTGGGCGGTGGCACGTAGGGGATATGCAAACTCGCAAAGTGATTCGCCATCTCGCGTTGATATTCTGGTGAGAGGGGCTCCATCATGCGGCGCATCATGGTGTAGCGACGTCGCCCTTGGGAGAAGTTCTCCATTTGGTTGTAAAGATACCCTGCCGGTTTGCCCGCTAGGCGCGGGTAGTAGCCATCAGGCCCAGCGCGACCTTGGTTGCCATGACACGCTTCGCAGGGTTGCACGCGTTCAGAGATGTCCATGGCGTAGGAGCCGGGGTGTAACCCGAGCAACAAGATGGCCCCAAACGATGCCAACAAAAAACGTCTAGCGTGTATCAAAGCTTAGCCTTGGTGTTTTGCGCGTTGAATTTGCACGCTGGTGTAAATTGAAATGGCCAGCAAGATAGCTGCGCCCGTGTTGTGAAGCACAGCCAAGCTCAATGGCCACTGCAGCCATACATTGCTAATGCCCAGAGCGACCTGCGTGACCACGGCGACCAACAGGCTGATGCCCATGGCGCGCGTGTCGTCATCGCGACGCAGGCGAATCGCAAGTGCCACGCAGGCAGCCAACACCACCAGTGCAAAACAGCGATGTGTCCAGTGGATGGCCGTCAAGGTTTGCAAACTGAGCATTTGGCCATCGCTGGTTTGTCCGAGTTCGCGGTTGAAGACAAAGGCGTGGGACCAATCGAGGTCAGCAGGCATCCACTGACCTTGACACAAGGGGTAATCTGAACAGGCCATGGCTGCGTAATTGGTGCTGGTCCAGCCACCCAGTGCTATTTGAAGCAGGATCAGTGCCGTCACACACCACGCAGCGGCTTTGAGCCTTGAGCTGCTGGTTTCCACCATGGCAGGACCTTGTTTGGCACGTATGCCCGCCAGCGTTGCAAGAATCAACATGCCGCCAAGTAAATGCAGGGTCACGATCACGGGCTTCAAAAGCCATGTCACAGTCAGCATGCCAAGCGCCGCTTGGACGCCGACCAGACCAACCAAAAAAATGTGAGGTACAACCATCGTGGCATGTCGCCGAGGCCAAATCGCCATGGTGGCCAGTGCAGCGATGACCAAGCCAAGGCCGCCCGCCAAGTAGCGGTGGATCATTTCTTTCCAAGCCTTGCCTACCTCTACAGGGGCATGGGGGAAAACAGTTTCTGCATGGCTAATTTCTAAGTGGTTGTCGGGTACTCCCAACAGCTTGCCGTAGCAGCCCGGCCAATCAGGGCAGCCCAAGCCAGCATCGGAGAGCCGGACATAGGCCCCAAGGCTGATGACGCAGAGCGTTAAGACGATGGCAATTGTCAGCAAGTTATGGCGAACGGTCAGCAACTTTGGGATCCCCGCTTTTTTCTAATGGTTTGTACTGTCTACGGGATGCATCCTAATTGCTAATAATGCGCATTGATTTAGATCAAACCCTAAAGGCATAACAAATGATGAAGTTGATGGTCGGTGTTCTTGCAGCAGTTTTATTTAGCCCGATTTCCTCAGTTCATGCCCAGCAAGGCGACGCCAAAGCTGGCAGCCTCAAAAATGCACAGTGCATTGGTTGTCACGGTATCAAGGGTTATCACACAGGTTTTCCAGAGGTTTACCGCGTGCCCATGTTGTCGGGCCAGAGCTCGGCATACATTGTGAGCGCGTTGAACGATTACAAAACTGGCGCACGCAAGCATCCTTCTATGGGAACCATGGCCTTGTCGCTGAGTGCGCAAGACATGGCCGATTTAGGTGCTTTTTATGAATCGACGGCTTTGGCTGCTGAAACGCCTGCACAGCCCATCAACACAGCCTTGGGCGCAGGCTTGATTGAAAAAGGCGGTTGTGCCGCTTGCCATGGACCAGGCTTGAGCAAGCCCATCGCACCCAACTACCCCAAGATTGCAGGCCAATACGCTGACTATGTGTACGCCTCTTTGCGTGCCTATAAAACAGAAAACAAGCCACAAATCGGCCGCTCTAACCCCATCATGGGGGGCGTGGTGAAGCAGTTTTCAGACAAAGAGCTGAAAGAAATCGCACGTTACGTGGAGAGTTTGCCCACCACCATGCAAACCATCCAACCCAATCGTTTCCGTTAAGAGGGCGCTATGACTGAATTGCAATTCACTTTGGCAGCGCGCGAGTGGCTGCTTGGTGCATCGGTGGTGATGTTCGCTTTGGTTTTTACCGCCATTTTGGCGTCTCATTGGCTCCATCATAAACATGCTGATGAGCATTTTCATGCCTCCACGTTCACCGAAATGGCATGGTCTGTGACGCCGATGTTGATGGTCTTGGTGACAGGATTTGCAGGTGTCTCTTCTGTTTTTAGCTTTTGAGCCGTTGGCCAGTTGAGCATTCAAAGAATTTATAAAAGGACAAAGTTATGCGAGGCTTGAATAAATGGATGGCAGGCACGTTTGCTGCAATGCTGACGCACCCTGCATGGGCGGGTTACACCTGGAATTTTCCAGAGCCAGTCACGCCAATCGCACGCGAAACATTGCATGTGCACAACCTGTTCATGATCATTATCTTGATCATCTTTTTTGGCGTGCTGGCCTTGATGCTGTATTCGTTCTGGGCTCATCGCAAGTCGCAAGGCCACGTGGCTGCGAGTTTCACAGCGCCGCGTTCAGGCAAGCAATGGTTTTTTGTTTTGGTGCCTTTTGCCGTGCTGCTGGTCATTGACTATGGCGTGTTTGGTATTCCTGCTTATCACGCGGTCAAGATGTACGAAGACTCCAAGAGTGATGCTGAATTGGTGGTGAAAGTCACGGGTAGCCAATGGATGTGGCAATACGAATTTCCTGCCGAAGGCGTGAAATACACCAGCCGCATGACCACGCCTCGCGAACAAATCGACAACAAGGAAGCCAAAGGCGAAAACTATTTACTTGAAGTCGATAACCCTCTGGTATTGCCTGTGGGTAAGAAAGTGCGCTTCATCACCACATCGAACGACGTGATCCACAGCTGGTGGGTGCCTGCGTTTGGTGTCAAACGTGATGCGGTCCCCGGATTCTTGCGCGAGTTCTGGGCTACGGTTGAAAAGCCTGGCACGTACCGCGGCCAGTGTTCAGAGCTGTGCGGCAAAGAGCACGCTTACATGCCTGTGGTGGTGAATGTGGTGCCTGAAGAAGAATTCAAGGCATGGATCGCAAGCCGCCAAAAGTCCGGCACTTAATACATAAATTCGTCTCAAAGGAAAGTTCATGGCACACGATATGACGCACGATATGGCGCACGCAGGACATGATGCGCATCATCATCACGGTGGCATTCGCCACTGGTTGCAAACGACCAACCACAAAGACATTGGCATCATGTACCTGATTTTTGGTATCACGATGTTGCTCATGGGTGGCGCCATGATTTTGGGTGTCCGTGCTGAGTTGTTTGTGCCGGGTTTGCAATTGATGCAACCTGAGTTCTTCAACCAACTGATCACTTTGCACGGTTTGATCATGGTGTTTGGTTTTGCAATGCCTGTGGCAACTGGCTTGGCCAACTACATGTTGCCCATGGTCATTGGCGCACCTGATATGGCCTTGCCCCGCTTGAACAACTGGGGCTTTTGGATCTTGCCTCCCGCGGCTGTCATGTTGACCCTCCCGTTCTTTTTGGGGTTGGCCAACATTGGCCCAGGCGCTGTGGATACCGGTTGGACCATGTACGCACCTTTGTCACTGCAAAGCGGTTGGGGCATGGACTTCGCGATCTTTGCGATTCACATGCTGGGTGTGTCATCCATCTTGGGCTCGATCAACGTGATCGTGACCATCGTTAACATGCGCGCCCCTGGCATGACTTTCATGAAGATGCCGCTGTTCGCACACGGCTTCTTGGTAACTGCCATCTTGTTGATTTCCATCATGCCTGTGTTCGCCGGTGGCGTGACCATGGTGCTGATGGATCGCCACTTCGGCACGCACTTCTTCAACGCCGCAGGCGGTGGTGACCCTGTTTTGTGGCAACATATTTTCTGGTTCATGGGTCACCCTGAGGTGTATGTGTTGCTCTTGCCCATCACAGGTGCTATTCCTCATGTGTTGAGCGCTTTCACTCGCAAAGAGACCTATGGCTACAAAGCGCAGGTGTACAGCATGTGGACGATTGGTGCTTTGGCATTCGTTGTGTGGGCGCACCACATGTTCACCAGCGGTATGTCAGTGAATGCGCAGATGTACTTCATGTACAGCACGATGCTGATTTCATTGCCTTTGGCGGTGTTGTTCTTCTGCTGGATCGCTACCGTGTGGCGTGGTTCGATCACATTTGAAACGCCCATGCTGTTTGCTTTGGGCTTCATCATTTTGTTTGGTTGGGGTGGTTTGACCGGCTTGGTGCTGGCCGATGCTGCCGCTGACCCTCAGTACCACAACGCTTATTTCATGGTGGCGCACTTCCACTATGCGCTTTACCCAACCACGGTGATGGGGTCGATGGCCGCCATTTATTACTGGTTGCCCAAGTGGACAGGCCACATGTTGGATGAAAAACTTGGCCGCATCCATTTTTGGATCGTCATGCTGGGTGTGAACCTCACATTCATTCCTCAGTTCTTGGTGGGTCTCTCAGGTATGCCACGTCGCATTCCTGACTATCCCTTGATGTTTGCCGAGTGGAACAAGCTCTCTAGCGTGGGCGCTTTCATTTTGGGCTTGTCTCACTTGTTGTTCATCTACATCGTGCTCAAGTGCATCCGCGAAGGCGAAAAGTCGCAAGATCGCAGTTGGGAAGGTGCAACAGGTTTGGAATGGACGGTGCCATCTCCAGCGCCGTATCACACCTTTGAGACACAACCCAAGATTGACTAAGAATGAGCGACACCATGCACATGGACTCACAGCATTCCGGCCCAGTCACGCCATCTGTTGAGGCTGATCAAGCCAACACACGCTTGGCGCTGAGACTGGTCATGTTGGTGGTGGTGATCTTTTTGATCACGCTTTGGAAATTTCGCCCCGTCTGACCATGTCGAGCACTGAGCGCCGCGATCAGAAAAACATGCAGCTGGCCTACCGCTTAGCGGGGGTGGCGGTGCTGTTCTCGGCCTTGGGCTTTGGCATGGTTCCCTTGTATGACGTCATTTGCAAATGGACGGGTATCAATGGGAAAACCAACACTGAGGCGGTGGCCGCTGTCTCCAACACACAGGTGGATACCTCGCGTTGGGTCACAGTCCAGTTTTTGAGCCATGCCATGCCGGGTTCGGGCTTGGCCTTCAAGCCAGAGCAGTTTTCGATGCGTGTGCATCCCGGGCAAATGGTCTACACCCACTACCAGGTGGAAAACGTCACGGGCCAGCGTTTTGTGGGGCAGGCCATTCCAAGTGTGACGCCTGCCAACGGCGCGTCTTACCTTCAAAAGGTGGAATGTTTTTGCTTTGACCAGCAAACGTTCGGGCCCAATGAAGTGCGCACTTTGCCCGTCGTGTTCTACATCAGCAATGACATTGATCCAGGTCTTGGAACATTGACCCTGTCTTACACCTTCTTTGAGGCAGTCAAAGAGCAAGCCAGTCTGCCAACCAACAACAACAGCCAATTGAAACTGTGAGGAAATCATGAGCCATACAACAGGAGCCGATGCGAAGGGGCATTACTTCGTCCCAGCTGCGAGCAACTACTCCACGACTTTGTCGATGGGCATTTTCTTCATGGCATTGGGGCTCATCCTCAAGGTCAATGCGGTACCCGAGGGTGCATGGGCCATGCCGATTGGCGCGGCCATGATCGTGTATGTGCTGTTTGGATGGTTCGGTGAAATCATTCGTGAGAACCTGAACGGCAGCTATACCCAGTGGGAAGACCGTTCTTACCGCACAGGCATGGTGTGGTTCATCTTCTCAGAGGTGATGTTCTTTGCTTGCTTCTTTGGCGTTCTGTACTACGCACGCATGATTTCTTTGCCTGAGTTGGCCAGCTACGAAGAAGCCATCAACCCTTACAAAGGCTTCACTGCTGCTTGGCCTTCAAGTGGCCCGATGGGTGATGCATTCACGCCAATGGGGCCTTGGGGCATTCCCGCGATCAACACCTTGTTGTTGTTGACATCGGGTGCGACCTTGACTTGGGCACATTGGGGTTTGATTAAAAATAACCGCTCACATTTGATCTGGGGTCTGATCCTGACCGTGCTGCTCGGCTCTGTGTTCTTGGGCTTTCAAGTCTACGAATACGTCCACGCTTACAGCGAGCTGGGTTTGACTTTGGGTGCAGGCATTTACGGTGCAACCTTCTTTATCTTGACCGGTTTTCACGGCATGCATGTGACCTTGGGAACCATCATGTTGGCCGTTATTTTGGGCCGTTGCATGAAGGGCCACTTTTCAGAGCACAACCACTTTGCCTTCGAAGCAGTTGCTTGGTACTGGCACTTTGTGGACGTGGTGTGGCTGATCTTGTTTGTGTTTGTCTACTGGCTCTGATTCAGTAGCTCAGTGGCTCATCCTCTGAGGGGGATGAGCCCAAAATACGCGTTGACGAATAGTGCGATAAACAAGCCGACAGACAAACCCACGCGCAGTGTCAAGGCTTTGACCACCGCATCACTGTTGTCTTCCTTGTGGGTCAAACGGTAGAGCGCTGTGAAGAGACTTCCTAAAATAAATAGCAGCACCAATACTGCAAGGATTTTGCCCATCATCTCGTGTTCTCCGTGACATGTGATGCTTGGATTATCCGCACAATATCCCTCATGCACGCATTTCAATTCCGCTGGATTCCCCTCATTGCCACCTGTGCGTTGATGGCCGTTTTCGTGCGTTTGGGGTGGTGGCAATGGAACAAGGCAGCCGACGTCGAGCAGCAAGCTCATACGCGATCAGTGCAGTCGTCAGTCAATCCGGTTTTGCTGGGCGCTCAAATGGCCGATCCCAAATCTTTGGATGGGGTCTTGGTTGTGGTGCATGGCACGTTCGAGCCACAAGGGCAGTTTTTTCTAGATAACCAGCAGCATCTTGGACGTCCTGGCTTGCACGTCATCACGCCTTTGCAGATTGAGGGCACAACGACGCGTGTGCTGGTCAATCGGGGTTGGATCGGATGGGGCAGTTCGCGTGCTGAGCTGCCACAAGTCGCCGTGCCTGCAGGGCGAGTGCAAGTGCAGGGCAGAGCCGTGGTGCCTGCTGGCAAAGCACCTGCTTTTGTTTCTGAGTCAGTAGGTAACTCAGAAGCCTTGCGCACACGCATCCGTTTGGATGACATACAAGCCCATGCCAATTTTCCTGTTCAACCTGTTGTCATTTGGATGACAGCGAGTGACGAGGCTGATGGCTTGATCAAAGAGTGGCCCGAGGTGACAAACAAAGCGCCGATGCACAAAGGCTATGCGGCACAATGGTTCTTGATGGCGTTCTTGCTGCTGGCGTTTTTCTTGCGCAGCAGCTATCGCAAAGCAAATGTTTAACCCTTTATGACCGAGCCAAAATCCAATCCTGCAGATGCGCCTTTGAGCATGGCCGTTCATTCACTGCCAGAGCCGCATTTGTCTAATCTGCAACCTTCTGGCCGAGGCAAATTGTTCGCCATGTTTTTGGCGTGTTCGCTGCCCGTTCTTTTGGCCATCTTTGTATTCTTTGTGCTGAAGCCCAAGGGTGAGGCTAACTTTGGCCAGCTGATTCATCCAGCGCGTCCTGTGCCTGCCGCATCGCTGGTGAATGAGCAAGGCCAGTCTGTGGAGCTGTCGCAGCTCAAGGGCCAATGGTTGTTGGTGAGCGTTGGCTCCGGTGCATGTGCAACCGACTGTGCGCAACACTTGTTTATTCAACGCCAACTGCGCGAGATGCTTAACAAAGACAAAGATCGTGTGGATCGTGTGTGGTTGATCACCGATGACCAGCCCATCGCACCAGACGTTCAACCCTTGCTGACTGAGACCACCATTCTGCGTGCCACTGATGCAGTGCTGAAGGCATGGTTAGGTGAAATGTCGCTCGACGAAGCCAAGCAACAGTTGTTTGTGGTTGACCCTCAAGGCAACGCCATGCTGCGTATGCCTGCCGATATGCAAGGCAAGCAAGCCAGTGCTGCCAAAAGCATGATGCAAAAGCTGCTCATGGCCAGCGTGGTGTGGGACAAGCCCGGACGTTGATGGCAATACACACATGCTGACTGTCAACGTTTTTCGTCAATACCACGCACTGACCAAGCCGCGTGTGATTCAACTCATTGTGTTTTGTGCTTTGATTGGCATGGTGTTAGCCATTCCTGGTTGGCCCACTGTGGACGCATGGATTCGCATCACATGGGCATGCGTGGGCATCTGGCTGGTCGCAGGCGCCGCTGCCGCTTTCAATTGTTTGGTTGAGAAAACACTCGACGCCAAAATGCGCCGCACCGCATGGCGTCCAACAGCCAGAGGCGAGTTGTCGGATGTGCAAGCCTTGGGATTTTCTGCAGCACTGTGCACACTGGGCTCATTCATTTTGTATGTGTTCGTCAATCCGCTCACCATGTGGCTGACGTTTGCCACTTTCATTGGCTATGCGGTGATTTACACCTTGGTGCTCAAGCCCATGACGCCGCAAAACATTGTGATTGGTGGTGCCTCTGGTGCAATGCCGCCGCTCTTGGGCTGGGCGGCCATCACAGGTGAGGTGAGCTCGCAGGCGCTGATTTTGTTTCTGATTATTTTTCTGTGGACACCGCCGCACTTTTGGGCTTTGGCGCTGTACCGCGTTGAAGACTACCGCAAATCTGGCTTGCCCATGCTGCCTGTGACGCATGGCAACCGTTTTACGCGTTTACAAATTTTGCTGTACACCGTGCTGCTGATGGCCGCTTGCTTGATGCCATTTGCGATTGGCATGAGCTCATGGCTGTACTTGGCCGTGGCTTTGGTGTTGAGCTTTGGTTTTATTGGCTACGCCGTGGCCTTGATGCGTCATTATTCAGATGAGCTGTCGCGCAAAACATTTCGCTTTTCGCTCATCCATTTGTCCGCGCTTTTCGCGGCGCTGTTGCTAGACCACTACCTCTTTTAAATCAGATGGGCGCGTGCTTGTGATCGACAGGTTGCGCTAAGTAAAGCGTCAAGGTGCAGGCAAAACTGATGGCGGCCCAAAATACAAAAAATGCCATGGTGTAGACGCCTTCAGGCGTGACACCCATGGCATGGTCAACGCTGGGAAGGTCTCTGGGATCAAGCACTGAAAAAACCAGCATTTCCAACAAGGCAGCACCAATGGCAGATGGCCAAGCGATCAACAGAAATCGGTGGAATTTCATAAGGCCCTCGCATGAGATTGATATGTATCAGTCTAGGCTTATCTGCGAGGGGCGGCTATAGGGTTTGCGAGCGCAGGAGGCGGTTCTTAAAAAGAAGGTGACGGGCCCGACCCTCAGCACTGGCTCCACAGTTAGGGCTGCTCGGTTCCTACGTTCCTAGCGGAACTAACGCCTGACCCTGACCAGTTTTCGCTGAAAGTGACACACAGAAGTGACACAAAATTAAAGGAACATTTTAGCCTTCAGAGTCTTGTTTAGGCAACACTTTCCGACTGATCTTTGTGGCCGGTGTGGGCAATATGCACATTGGAAAATCTTCTTAGATAACTAGGGCGGGGGGTGTCCTTGCCTTACGGCGTAGCTTTCGCTGGAACTGCTTAGCTACGCAAAAAGAAAATTCTCAGATCTCTCCATCTTGGCGCTGATTAATGTCAAGTTCCGCTCAAAAAAGTGTGAAGCTTAGGGTTTAGGTGTCAGAATGACAAGACATCACATTGGAGGTCACTATGTTGAAATTTAAATTAGCTCTTATCGCTTCTCTTTTGGCTTCGGGTCTTAGTTCGCATGCTGCTTGCTACGGAACAGCAAACAACTACAACTGTAATGACGCTAGTGGAAACAGCTACAACGTGCAGAAGTATGGCAACACAACGAACATGCAAGGCTACAACGCTAGTACAGGTAGCAACTGGTCTCAAAATAGTCAGACATACGGAAACACCACTCAGATTCAAGGTCAAGCTAATGGACGCTCATGGAATGAAACGATTCAGACTATGCCTGGTATGACCACCTATTCAGGTACAAACAGTTGACCTGCCCCCTGCCAGCCGTACCAAGGTAATGGCAGTAAGTCCGCAAATTTTGGAGAATTGCGGATATGAAGACCACACGATTTACCGATGAACAAATCATCGGATTCCTCAAACAAGCTGAAG